>Ga0210387_10002519_pt1 | contig 14035 bp, 13 predicted proteins | sample IncBWC7OmetaG_FD_160108 | JGI IMG/M metagenome (GOLD analysis project Ga0210387, IMG submission 160108) | Forest soil microbial communities from Barre Woods Harvard Forest LTER site, Petersham, Massachusetts, United States - Inc-BW-C-7-O ...
CCGATCAGCGGGCCGAGCATCTTTCCAAGGTGAAGATCCCGATGCTGTTTCTTCAAGGCGCACGCGATGAATTCGCTCAGGGCTCACTGCTGAATCCGCTCATCGCGCGGTTGGGAGCCCTGGCCACGTTGTGCATCCTGGCGGACGCAGATCACTCCTTTCACGTGCCTGCGCGCAGCGCCTTTACCGCCGCCCAGACCAACGAACGGCTCCTAAACGCGCTGTCGGAGTGGACCGACGCGGTCACTCGCGCGTGACCCTGCTCGCCGAACTGGTGCGCGCGTCGCAGCGGGTGGGAGCCACCGCGGCGCGCAAGATCAAGGTGCGCGAACTGTCCTCATTGCTGCGCGCCCTTGCGCCGGATGAAATCGATACCGGCGTGCATTATTTGTCCGGCGAGATCCCGCAGGGAAAAATCGGCGTGGGATTCGCGGCCGTACGCGCCGCCGCGTCGACACCGGCGGCGGAATCGGAGACGCTCTCGGTCGCTGCAGTCGATCAGCGCCTCAATGAACTCGCCGCCATTCGCGGCGGCGGATCCGCGGCGCGCCGCGCGGCAGCGCTCAAAGAATTATTCTCGCGCGCCACCGCGGCCGAGCAGCAGTTTTTACTGCGGCTTCTGATCGGCGAGCTGCGCCAGGGCGCGCTGGCGGGAATCATGATCGATGTCATCGCCGCCGCGGCAGAACTGCCGGTGCCGGAAGTGCGACGCGCGGCCATGTATGCCAAGAACTTGGGAAAAGTAGCGCAGGCGGCCATGCGCGGGGGAACCGCGGGAATCGCGGCCCTTGCCGCATTCCAACTCGAACTATTCTCGCCGGTGTCGCCCATGCTGGCGCAGACGGCAGCCGACGTCGGCGAAGCGCTGCGGGAAATACACAGCGAAGCCGCGTTCGAATGGAAAATGGACGGTGCGAGAATTCAGGTCCATAAGTCGGGCGATGAGGTGCGCATCTACACGCGCAGCTTGAACGAGATCTCCGCCGCCATCCCGGAAATCGTCGAGCTCGCGCGTACCTTTCCGGAACGCACACTGGTGCTCGACGGCGAGGCGATTGCTTTCGATTCATCGGGAAGGCCGCATCCCTTTCAGGTGACCATGAAACGATTCGGCCGCAAGCTGAATGTCGAGGCGTCACGCACGGCACTGCCGATCCAAGCCTTCTTCTTCGACTGCCTGAGGGTGGGCGATGAGAGCATCGCGAGCCGCCCTACCCAGGAACGCTTCGAGGTCCTGGCCAAGGCGGTTCCGGCAGCGCTGTTGGTTCCTCGGCTCGTCACGTCATCCGTGCCGGAAGCGCGGGCCTTCTACGATGCGGCCATCGCGGCCGGTCACGAAGGCGTCATGGCGAAGGCACTGGATGCCCCCTACGAGGCCGGCAATCGCGGCGCCAGCTGGCTCAAGATCAAGCGGGTTCACACCTTGGATCTCGTGGTGCTGGCCGCCGAGTGGGGTTACGGCCGGCGCACCGGCAAGCTGTCGAATTTGCACCTCGGCGCACTCGATCCCGCCACCGGCGAATACATCATGCTCGGCAAGACCTTCAAGGGACTCACCGACGCCATGCTCGCCTGGCAAACCCGGGAGTTTCTGGCCCGCGAGGTGAGGCGCGACCAGGGCACCGTGTACATCCGGCCGGAGTTGGTCGTGGAAATCGCCTTCAGCGATCTACAGGCCAGCGTCCGCTATCCCGGCGGATTGGCGTTGCGGCTGGCCCGGGTAAAGCGCTACCGAGACGACAAGCGCGCAGACGAGGCCGATACCATGGATGCCGTGCGGAAGATTTACGCGGCTCAATCGAGCGCGGCGAAAGTTTAGCCCGTCTCCCGAACTCCGGGCGGCAGCACCGGCGTGATCGCCTTGATCTCTCGCGGCCGGCTCGCGAATTCAAACAATGCGTCGATATCGCGAAATTCCGCGATCTGCTTCAGGATGGCGCGCGTCGGAAACATCAGCAGCAATCGCCCGCTCGCGTGCTCGGCGAGCGCCTCGGCCGCCGTACGCCACAAGAGCTCGGCCATTTCGTTTCCGGCCAGAGACGCATGTTGCTTCGGCGGTGCAAGGGAGAGGAAAAATCGCGTGTCGAAGCGCAGCCTGCCGGGCGGCGTGATCCAGTGGCTGAAGAAGGCAAGTCTATCGACGGCCAGGCGCCAGCCCTGCGCCTTGCAAAGCGCCGCCAAACTCAACTGGCCCGCGGACAGTTGCAGCCTGACCTCTCGCAAGCGCGACTCGTCCCACGGGGTCAGATCGACCAGCTCGCCGCGCGCGTCGTAAGCCAGAAGCAAACCGCACTCTTCGAATACCTCGCGCACCGCGGCGATGAAGAAGCGCAGGCCGTTCGACGGCAATCGCAGTCGTTCGCTGGCGCCTCGATCATCCAATCCCTCGCATAGATCGCGGGCATCGGCGCCCTCGTCGCCCGGATCGAGCGCGCCCCCGGCAAACACATAGGCATTGGGCATGAAGCGCGCATGCTCGCCGCGCTTCAGCAACAGAATTTCGGGTTGAGTTGCCCGCGCGCGCACCACGATGGTGGTTGCGGCAAGCCTGGGCGTGACGTCGCGCTCAGCGCTCATCCGCGGCTCGGCATCAATGTCCCGCTCACGTCAGCGCGTCGCCGAACAATGCAAACAGCCGCTCCCAATGCCGTTCTGCCGCCGGCTTGTTGTACACAGGGCGTTGCGGAAAGGCGAATCCGTGCTGCGTTCCCGGGTAAATCTCCACCTCGGCATTGGCACGCTTGGACAGGAGCTCGGCGCGCAGCGTGTCGATCATCTCCTGAGGCGCATGCTGATCGGTCTCGGCGCAGCCGAAGTACAGCCGGGCGTTGGTGTGCCGCGGCGCGAGGTGCGGGCTGTCGGGCTTGTCGGTCACCAGCCTCACCCCATGGATCGAGGCCGCCGCGCGAATCCGATCCGGGTGGCGCACGGCCGCGTTGACGGCATATGGGCCGCTCATGCAGTAGCCGACGCACCCCATCGAACCGCTCGACGCTGCGCTGTCCTCGGCGGCGAAGGCAACCAGCGCATCGATGTCCTGCATCACCATCGGTATGTTGATCGTGCCCATGAGCTGCATAAACTTCTCGCGCGTGGCGGCGTGAGCCTCGCCCACGAAGGGACCGAGCTCCTCGACGCCGGAGCGGTAATAAAGATTCGGCAGCATCGCGTAGTAGCCCACGGTGCCTAAACGGCGCGCCATATCCCGCAGTTCCTCGCGAATCCCGGGAGCGTCCATGAGAAATATCACGGCAGGGTAAGGCCCTAGGCGTTCGGGATGACAAATGAAGGTGTTCATCCGTCCGGCTTCGGTTTGGATTTCGATCTGCCGCTCAATCATGGATTCGCTCCGATTATTCCTGCGCGCCCGCGCCCACCGCGACCCACGCCAGATCCGCACTCGACACCGATTCGACCTTGAAATTCTTGGCCGCCGCCGCCATGCGCGTCAACGCCTGAGCCAGCGGCATCGGCGGTTTGGTATCGCCCTTCTTGGATTTGTGAAAGCGCACCGGATTGATGCGCGCCACCACGTAGCTGCGCAAGTACGGCGACTTGAAGCCGCGCTTCTGCAGGGTCTCGATGATTTTCTTCGCTCGAGCGTCGATTTCCAGCAGCCGCGATGCATAGCCTTCGCGTTCGCGCAAGCTCGCGGCCAAGGTGCGCTCGCTGAAGCGGTCGACCTTCTTTAAGAAGGAACTGTAGGCACCGCCGGCAAAGCGCGACGATTTTTCATACACGATGCCTAAGGTCAGCAGTTCGGCGGACTCAAACTCCGCGCAGTACTGTGCTTCTTTCGAGGTACCGTGCCGTTTCGCGAGACTGCGCGCCATGCGAATGACTTCGAGACTGCGATCACGCAAGTTGTGCGCTTTTTCGGTGTTGAGGGCGAGAATGCGGTAGGCCAGGGTCTCATCGGGCGAGATCAATGCCGTGATCTGTTTCAAGCCCAGGACTTTCCCGGCGGCCAAGCGATGGCGCCCGTTCGGCGTCCACAGCCGCCCGTCTTCGCCGCGCACGACGATCAAGGGATCGAGAAAAACCGCCGCTTCGTCGATTTTGAGCGCCAAGCGCTTGGCGTGGGTGGGCGACAGATCGCGCTGGAACGGTGTCGGTTGAACAGCGCTCAAGGGCAAGGACGCCAGCACCAGGGGCCGCCCGCCCAAGGGGTCGCGATAAGCACCGATGGTTGCGCCGCCGGCACTGCGCACCAGCGCCACCACTTCGGCGATCTCAGCGCTGTCCATGGGGATGGCCACTTGCGCGGCATCCAACCCCCGTGCGTTCGCACCCGGTGCCAACCGACCACGGGCTCGCTTAAGTCGGCTGGTCTTGCGCGGGCGGGCGGTTCTGGATTTTGCTTTTGCGGCTGCCATGAAGGCACAAGGTTCGCCTTTTATCGGCCCGGCGTAAAGAGCGGCGGCCCCATTGACAATACTTTCTTCGCTCCTTGCCGGGCCGCCGCGATGGCCGCATAGTTCCATCATGAAACGCCTGTCTTTATGGCTCGCGATCATGGTCATCCTATGCACGGCAACCAACCCGGCGCGAGCCGCGATTGAGTACGCAACCATTACGGGTGGGCGGGTTCAAGGCGAAGTGAAGGATGGGCTCGCGACATTCAAAGGGCTCCCCTTTGCAGCACCGCCCGTCGGCGCATTGCGATGGCGAGTTCCGCAGCCGGTCATTGCATGGCGCGGTGTGCGCAAAGCCGACACCTTCGCGCGGGCCTGCATTCAACCCTGGGGCGACAATTCCGATCCGAATCGGCCCAGCGAAGACTGCCTGTACTTGAATGTGTGGACCGCCGCGGCAACGGCAAACGAGCGGCGCCCGGTCATGGTCTGGATCCACGGCGGCGGCCTGACGAACGGCATGTCGTGGCAGAATTTGTCGTACGGCACGAAACTGGCGCCCGAAGGCGCGGTTCTCGTCACGATTGCCTATCGGCTCGGAGCCCTAGGTTTCCTGGCGCATCCCGAACTCACGCGCGAGTCAGGCAAGGGTTCCGGGAACTATGGTCTGTTCGATGTCGTAGCTGCGCTGAAATGGGTGCAGGCCAACATCGCGCAATTCGGCGGTGATCCCTCGCGAGTCACGATTTTCGGCAGCTCGTCCGGTGGTCATATCGTCAGTCTGCTCGCCGGCGCTCCGGCGGCCAAAGGCTTGTACCGACGCGCCATCGCTGTAGGCAGAGCCAGCTTTTATCCGAGCCTTGATTTGATTCCGCCGAATCTGACCCCACTGCCGCCTTTGGGCGGGGCCGAGGAGTCGGGGAAGGATTTTTTCAAATCACTCGGCGTGTCGAATCTGGCATCTGCACGAAGCCTATCCGCGCAGGCCATATTGGATGCGCTCACTTCCTCACGGGCGGACTTGCGCGCAACCATCGATGGCAGCCTCATCGTGGGCTCGAACTTGGATCTATTCCAACAAGGGAAGTTCAATGACACGCCGATTCTGGTTGGATTCAGTACCGATGAGGCTGGTGCAACACCGCCAAAGGTCTTGGTCGACTGGATGGATTCCGTGATCGCCCGGACGAGCTGCAAGGAGGCACAAGCTGCGATCGAGAAGATCTATCCGCGCACCAACGATGCCGAAACGAGCATGCTGCGTTATTTATTTCGCGATTTTTATGATGGCTGGCCCATATGGACCTGGGCACGATTGCAATCGATGACAGGCCGCAACCATGCGTACGTTTTCATCTTCGACGTACACGGCCCCGAGCAACCCTTCGGCGCTTGGCACGCGGCCGAGTATCCTTTCGTATTCGGCAATTTCCCAAAACCGCCAACCCCCCGGGAAGAAGCGGTTTCTGCGCAGATGCGCCAATATTGGATTAATTTCGCGGCTCACGGCGATCCCAACGGCCCTGGTCTGCCCATTTGGAAAGCATTCGACGAAGAGTCACAGATGGCCATGGTCTTCGGCGACACCTCCCGGTCACAACGGCTTCCGAACATCATGGGGCTCAGGGCGCTGGATGAGTGCGTTGCGCAGCGAAAGCTTCAAGTTTCTTTTCATTCCTTGTCAACCCGAGGGCCCGTTCCGCGTCTATAGTTTGTGGAACGAACCCATGCCAAGGGAAAGTTCCAGCCGGCCCTCCAATCGCGTGCTCGTTACGAATGCTCGACCTCCAAGATACCCGCCCTTCTCATGAGCCGATCGCCGACGGCGCGTACATCCTGCGCGGATTCGCACTCGGCATCGTCACGGCGCTCCTCGCCGAAGTCGAGCACATTGAAACCGCAGCCGCGTTCCGTCACCTCGAAACTCCCGGCGGCTTTCGCATGTCTGTGGCGATGACCAATTGCGGCAGCGTGGGCTGGGTGAGCGATCTTCGCGGTTACCGCTACACCACCCACGATCCTCTAAGCGGCCAGCCCTGGCCGCCGATGCCCGCCGTGTTTTCGATGCTTGCCGAGAGCGCGGCACGAGCGGCCGGTTTCGAAGGCTTCAAACCCGATGCCTGTCTCGTCAATCGTTACGTGCCCGGTGCGCGGCTCACCTTGCATCAAGACAAAGACGAGAGCGATTTTAGCGCACCGATCGTTTCCGTTTCCTTGGGACTTCCCGCCGTTTTCTTGTTCGGCGGCAACGCCCGGAAAGACAAACATCGCCGCATACCCCTGCAGCATGGCGATGTCGTCGTCTGGGGCGGAGCTGCACGGCTACATCACCACGGCGTACTACCCTTAAAGGACGGCCATCACCCCATGCTGGGACGCCAGCGCGTGAATCTCACTTTTCGCCGCGCGCAGCACGCCCATGCAGTCCATAAAGCATGACCTCACGTCCTCGCAACATCAGCACGCGCTCGAAACGTTCGCCGAGCCGTTCGGCCAAGTGAATCGAGCGAAGATTTGGTGCCGCGATGAGGCTGACGACGCGAGGCCAATCGAGCACCTCAAAGGCCACTCGAAGCGCCGCAGAGGCGGCCTCGAACGCGTATCCGCGGCCCCAGTAGGAGCGCGCAATAGCCCAGGCGATTTCGCGATCAGGCCAGCCCTCTGGGTAGTGAAGCCCAACGCGACCTACAAATGCACCGCTTGATAGTTCCTCGACAACCCACATGCCGTAGCCTCTGAGCGTCCAATGTCCCGCAAGCATGGCGAACTGCCGCCATGCGTCCTCGCGCGACAGAGGAACAAAGTCACCGACATAACGCATGACCTCCGGATCCGAGCAGAGTGAGGCGTAGTCGTCGAAGTCGGCGCTTCTAAACTGGCGGAGACGCAACCTCGGTGTGTCAAGGGTCAGCATTGGAGCCTTTCATGTTCAGACGACCGGGGTCGTTTGCACCCATGATCAAAAGCCACAGCATAGTCGCAACCTCTCCCAGCAGGAGCGGTTGGGCGATGTTGCCGGCCTGGTCTTCGTAGGCAGGGAACAGAAGGCCGGTAAAGCTCAGGGCCAGATAGGCAAAGCAAGCGATGATCAGCCAAATGCCTAAGATGCGGGGCAGGAATCGCGACCTGTATACCAACAGCCCATAGGGAATGAGCCACAGGCCCCAAAATATCTCGTTGGCCAGGTCAAGCTGATGATGCAGGTCCAGGAATAGCCGTGCGAAGGCGTCACGCTGCGGCTTGTCGAAGACGGATAGATAACCGCCGCCGTGAACAAAGAGCAGCGCGGCTGCATCATTGACGGTGTTGGCGAAGAAGATCGGCGTGACCATCAGGCTGCCGAGAATCACCATCAGCACAGCGAGAGCCTGGTTTACGCCCTTGAACAGCCGGTAAAGCGCCAGCGTGACAAAGATCCATAGAGCAGCGCAGAGCAGGTAGCTGACAATGCCGAAACGAAACAACAGCTCGTGCTCCGCGATGTTGTTGGCGGTCGCCGTCGCGTCGCCGTACACGAACAATTTACCGGGAACGTAGATCAGCCGCACGATGCCGAACAGCGACCCTAAAAGGTAGAGCAGCCCTGCGACTCTGGCATTCTTGCTGAGCGTCATGTGCCCTCCTCAGTTGCGGGCGCGAGCCTGTTCTACCTCGGTGCGGCCTCGGACACTTGCTTGTGCACCCGATACATCAGAGCGAACGTCACCAGTGTGATGGCCATCACGACATATCCCAGTAAATCAAAATGAGCGAGCGAGCCATTCGGCCTCTGAACGATTAGCCAGCCCGCCACTGCCGCCGATACCCCGCCCGCGAATTGCTGCAATGAAGCGCTGACGGCATTGAAGGCGCCGCGCTTGGCGGGCTCCGGGATAGCCGAGAGCAGAGCCTGAGCCGGGATCATCCGCGAAAAGATTCCCGCGAATAGGATTACGTTGATCACTATGACCGCGGCAAGCGGCACGTGGCCGATATGTGTCCATATCGGCACCATAACCAGCGTCACGATGCTGCCGAAGCAGAACATGGCGAACTTGCCGAAACTATCGCTGGCCTTGCCGACCAGCGGGCCCACAAAAATAGTACTCACGCCAGTCACAAGATAAATCACCGGCAGCACGGTGAAGGTCAATCCGACATTATTCACAATATAGGCGGTGCCGAAGGGCATCAGCATGTAGCCGCCGGTCGGCAGCAGCATGACGAGGAGGAACGCGAGGCGATAGCGTGGCTCGGTGATCGTGTTAACGAGATGCGTCAGAGCGCTGTGCTCCTGCTTGAGCACGAGGTGCCCGACGACCGGCCGCATGAAGATCATGATGATGACGCCCGCCGGCACACCGACGGCGATGATTGCAAGAAAGGGGGCGTGCCAATCCCAATGGCCGGTCAAATACAGCCCGGCGGGGAGCCCGAGCACCTGGCTCGCGGCAAAGGCCGTGGAAATCACCCCCATCACCCGGCCGCGCATTTCCAGAGGAAAGAGGTCAGTGGTGATGGCGAATACGACGGAGCCAATCACCCCGCCAAACAATCCGGTAACGATGCGTGCCAGCAAAAGGAGCGGGTAAGTGGTGGCCAAAGCGCACAGCAAGGTGCCGAGCATGAACCCAAAATAGAAGAACAGCAGTAGCCGTTTGCGGTCGAAGCGGTCGGCGAAACCTGCCGCAAGAAATCCCGACACTCCGGCGCTGAAAGCGTAGGAAGAGACCGCGAGGCCAAACTGCCGCGGGCTGATGTGCAGGCTCGGCATCACAATCGCGCCGAGTGGCGAGATGATCATGAAGTCCAAAATGACGGTGAACTGCAGAAATCCCAGAATCCCGATGACGACTTTCTCGTACTGCGAGAACTTTATCCGAACGGGTGTGATTGCCGGTTTATCCATGCGATGTCCTCGGATCATATTCCAAGATGTCTCCGTTGCTTAAGCTTTTCCCGGTCAACGCCAAGATGAACGCCCAGTGACTCACCAACAGCGTGGTCATTGCATCGTCCCGCGTCGCCATCAGTGCCCGAAAATTGTCGGCCCTTAGCGTGGTCGCCTCCAATGTCTCCACGGGTTTTGACCACCACGGCGAAGGTAGATGCTTGAAATCATGATGCGGAAACCGGGCTGCCAACAATTCGGGCGGACTGCCCACATCACAGGTGAACGCCGCTCGTTCGCGCACCTCATGCATGATCTCTGCGGGCACCTGTTGGAATTTAAGTATCGGTTCCGCCGTCTGCAGAGTGCGCATGTAAGGTGAAATGATGATTCGCGTCAAGGAAACTTCCGCCAATTGCGCCGCCGCGGCATGCGCCTGGGCGACGCCCAACTCCGTCAACTCCGGATCTTCTATTCCCGGATCGATCCGGGTAGGCGTGAAATGTAGATTAAAGTAGCTTTGCCCGTGACGCAGTAAAAACATGATGCATTGTACGCTGCGGTCCGGCCGATACATCCATGTCTGGCCACAGGCGCTGACGTTTCTCCGTGCGAAGACAATGCTTCAGCTTTTCGATTTCCGTTGCACGATGGAAGTGCACGGTACCGAGGTATTCCCCCCAACCAAAGCTGACAATTGGTAATGGGCTCCCGCGAACGCATTCACAGTGATCTCCTCGGTGTTTTCAGCCCCTACCGCATGGCAGGTAACAGAGATCTTATGGGCGCCAGGATCAACGGAAACTTTCGAGGTTCCAGAACCCACCTTTTGCCCGTCCACACTGTCGATCGTGACGGCAATAAAACTCCCGGGAAGAAATGAGAAGGCCCACACTTTGGAGTCGGCGGAGATAGTCGCCGGCGCGCGTTGTGTGCTTGGGCTACCCGAATTAATGGCCTGCGTCGCACACGCAGGCAAGATGATCGCCGCTACGACCGGCAAGAGGTACTTTATACAAAATGCCAAGTTAACTCTCCCCGTAGGCACCGTGGATACCGGCCCGCCTTCAGTTCGTCCTTTTATTGTGATCGACCTGCGTTATGAGACAGGCGCTACGGCTGCCTGTCACGTAAATCCAGAGCCAGCTCAACGCGACGGCCAGCCGATTGCGCAAGCCGATCAAGAAGTAAATGTGCGCCAACCCCCAGACCCACCAGGCGATCCAGCCCCGCAGCTTGCACCAGCCGAAATCGATGACCGCCGAGCGCTTGCCGATGGTGGCAAGATCCCCCGCATGCCGATAGCGAAATGCCCGGGACTGAGAATCGCCTGCCAGCCTGCGCTTGATGGTTCGCGCGACGTGGATCCCTTGTTGCTTGGCGGCCGGCGCAATTCCGGGCGCCGGCTTTCCGTGCCAGACATTGATGGTCGCGGTGTCGCCGATGACGAAGATATCCGCCTGTCCCGGAACGCTTAAGTCCGCCGCGACTTTGACGCGGCCCGCATTGTCGGCCGGCGCCGCAAGCCACGCCGCGGCCGGCGATGCGCGAACTCCGGCTGCCCAAAGAATCACGTCGGCCGCAATCGAGCGGCCACCCACCACCACACCGCTTGAATTGCAATCCGTCACGGCGGACCCGAGCTGCACTTCCACGCCCAAGCGCTCCAAGGCCCGATGCGCATAAGCGGACAGGCCGGGCGCAAAGCTCGGCAAGATGCGCGGCCCGGCCTCGATCAGCAGCACGCGCGACTGACGGGTATCGATGCGGCGAAATTCCCCCACGAGATTCTGATACATCAACTCGACAATCGCACCGGCCATTTCCACGCCGGTCGGACCTCCGCCGACAATGACGTAGGTCAGCAGCGCGGCCCGTCGCTGAGGGTCTGACTCGCGCTCGGCGCGCTCCAAGGACAGCAGCACTCTGCGGCGAATCGAGGTCGCGTCTTCCAACGTTTTGAGCCCGGGTGCGAACGGCTCCCATTCGTCATGTCCGAAATAAGCATGACGGACGCCGGTCGCAAGAATCAAGGTATCGAAAGTAACCACGGCTCCATCTTCCAACAGGATCTTGCGGCCTTGAGCATCAACCCCGCTGACCACGCCCAGCAGTGTGGTTACTTCCTGGCGCTTGCGCACCAAGTAGCGTACCGGCCAGGCGATTTCAGAGGTCGCCAATGCGGCGGTGGCGACCTGGTAGAGCAGCGGTTGGAATAAATGATGATTGCGCTGGTCGATGATGGTGATGCGAACCGCGGCGCCGGCGAGTTCCTGAGCCGCGGCCAGCCCACCGAAGCCGGCGCCTACGATGACGACATGGTGCAAGGCCATATCTTAAGCTTAGCGCAATCTTCTCCGCCGAATCCACGCGACTGCCTGGCGAAATGCCGATCCCTTTATACTGCTGCCCATGGCACGGTGGTTCGTCATTTCGATCCTATGCGCGAGTACGCTGAGCGTGGCCATGGCTCAGACGCCGGCCAAGCAACCAGGCGCGATCGTGCTCTCGCCGTGCCGTGTCCCGGACTTCAAAGACGACGCCCGCTGCGGTTTGCTCGACGTGCCTGAGAATCCGAATAAGCCCGACGGTCGGCGACTCTCGATTGCGGTGGCCGTGATTCCTGCCGTTACGCAGCCGGCACTGGCCGATCCCATCGTTGCGTTGATGGGCGGCCCGGGCGAAGATGCCATCACTGCGGCTGGACTGCTCGCCGACCAGTTCGCGGCCCTGCGCCAAAATCGCGACCTCTTGCTGGTCGACCAACGCGGAACAGGCCAATCGGGCGCGTTGCACTGTAATCTGTATTCGGCCGAGGATCCGGCAGCCAGCCTTCGCGATGTTTTTCCGCCGGCGGCGGCGAAACGCTGTGAGCGGAACTTGCGAGCGCACGCCGATTTGACTCAGTACACCTACGATCATTTCGCGTCCGACCTGGAACAGGTGCGACGCGCGCTCGGCTATGGAGCCTTGAACCTGTTCGCCGGCTCCTACGGCACCCGGGCCGCACAAGTTTTCGTCCGTGCCTATCCACAAAGTGTGCGGACCCTGTACTTAGGCAGCGTGGTGCCCCTGGATGCTGCGAGTCCTCTGCCATTCGCAAAAACGGCGCAATCGGCGCTGGAAAACCTGCTCAGCGACTGCGCGGCGGATTCCGCGTGCCACGCTGCATTTCCGAATCTGCGCGACGAGTTCCGCGACATCAGCGCACGCCTCGACTCAGGCGCGGTGCGCGTTACCGTTCCGGGCCGCACAGGCGCTGTGCCGCTGTTCCGGGGCCGAGTCGCTGAGTGGATGCGTTTCAAACTCTACAGGCCCAAGAGTGCGTCAGCATTGCCTTGGCTGATTCACCGGGCTTATGAGGGGGACTGGAGCCCAGTGGTCGAGGCCCTGCTCGCAGATGCCAAAGAGACCGACGCGGCATTGAGTCTTGGCCTGCTGTTCTCCATCACCTGCAATGAAGACGTGCCCTTCGTGCAGGAGAAAGACATTGGGCCCGCCACGGCGGGTACGTTTCTGGCCGACTATCGCCTGCGTCAACAGCAGACTGCTTGTGAACCGTGGCCGCGGGTGTCGCTGCCGACAGGATACCGCGCGCCGGTGCAATCGCCCGTGCCGACTTTATTTGTCTCCGGCGACGCCGACGGCGGCACGCCGCTTTGGTACAAGGATCACGTTGCCCCGGGATTTTCCCATCGCGTCGAACTCGTGGCCAAGGGTCAGGGACACACCGAGTGGAGCGATTGCATCTCGCGCTTGTACCAGCGGCTGGTGCGCACCGGTGCGGTCAGCGGACTCGACCCGTCATGCGAGGCAGTGCCGCGGCCGCCGTTTAAATTGCGCTAGACGATACATTTTCAAATCCGAGGAACACCTATGTCCGTTTCAGTGACGACGATCGATCGAATCACGGTGATCCGCATGATGCGTCCCGAACGGCGCAACGCCGTCGACGCCTCGACCGCCCAATCGCTCGCGGATGCGTTCCGCGCATTCGATGCCGATGAGGGACTCGATGTCGCGGTCTTCGCGGGCGCGGATGATGTCTTTTGCGCCGGCGCGGACTTAAAGGCCATCGCAGCGGGTGCGCGCGTCGAGCTTTCCGCCGCCGGCGATTCGCCCATGGGACCGCCCAGGCTGCGCCTATCGAAGCCCGTCATCGCCGCCATTGAAGGCCCTGCCGTGGCGGGAGGGTTGGAACTCGCCCTGTGGGCGGACATCCGGATTGCCGGTGCCAGCGCGGTGTTTGGCGTATTCAACCGTCGCTTTGGGATTCCGCTGGTCGATCTTGGCACGATTCGGCTGCCGCGGATCATTGGTCACGGCCGGGCGATGGATCTTATCTTAAGCGGCCGCGCCGTCGATGCTGCCGAAGCACTTTCAATGGGATTGATCAGCCGTTGCGTACGTGATGGAGAGGCTTTGCCTGCCGCAATTGCGCTCGCTCGCCAGCTATCGAGCTTTCCGCAGACTGCGATGCGTCAGGATCGGCTCTCCGTCATCGAGCAATGGGGATTGGATGAGCACGAGGCCATCGCCAACGAAATTTCGCATGGACTGGTCACGATTGCGTCGGGCGAGACAGCCTCCGGTGCGCAGACATTCGGCAGCGGCGCCGGCCGGCACGGAAAAGCCCTCTGATCCTAAAGCGAGGATGCCTGTGGCAGAGAAGGCGATGACTAGGGTGAAGAAGTGTCCGGAAGCCACGCAATCGGACCCGTCGACCCTTTCGGCAGCGATGCTTGAAAAGCGGGCCGCGTGCGCAAGCGCGCGAGGTAGCGCGAGACGCCCGCAAACTGGGCGAGCGCGA
>Ga0210387_10002520_pt1 | contig 14033 bp, 13 predicted proteins | sample IncBWC7OmetaG_FD_160108 | JGI IMG/M metagenome (GOLD analysis project Ga0210387, IMG submission 160108) | Forest soil microbial communities from Barre Woods Harvard Forest LTER site, Petersham, Massachusetts, United States - Inc-BW-C-7-O ...
ACGACCAGAACTGCGCCTGTCGGCAGCGTGTTGCCGAGCAGCGCCAGCGCGACATCCTTGGTGAGGGTTTCGGCCATGATGCCGGAGCCGACGACGGTCGCCACCAGAAACGCGGTGCCGAGCGCCTCTGCGGCCAAGCGGCGGCTCAGGTCAAAGCTTGGCATGGGTGCGTTTTTTACTGGAAGGCGAACAACACGGCGCCAATTCCTCAATCAACGGCGCGCAGATTTCGGGACGGCTGTCGCAGCAATCCTTGAGCATGAACAACATGACCTCTCGCAGATGCGAAAGCTCGGCCCGGTAGACGATCGAGCGGCTGAAGCGCTCGGCTGAAATCAATCCGGCGCGCGACAGCACGGCCAGATGCGACGACATCGTGTTTTGCGGCACGGCCAACGCATGGGCGATATCGCCGGCAGCCAGCCCCTTCGGCTCGTGGCGGACAAGAAGCCGAAAGGCTTCCAGCCGGGTCTGCTGCGCCAAGGCGGCCAGTGCCAAAACGGCTTGCTCAGATTCCATATATCTGGAAATATCGATATATTACCGTGAAGTCAATTGCCTGGAATCAGTGTCCGTGCGATTCGATTTTTGAACTTCGAAGGGGGACGCCGTCAGATGGAGTGGACGTTTGCCAATTTGATCATTCAGACCGTCGCCGGCCTGATCGGATCAAATATTGCCGCAGCCGCAGCCCACGAACACCGGTTCGGCTTTTGGCGGCATAGCCTCGTCGGACTGGCGAGCGGCGCCCTTGGCGGGCTTGCCTTACAAAAATATGCCTCCACCATGGTCACCGCGAGCGGAAGCCTGAACGAGCCCACCCATGTCCAGGTCATCGCCTCGCAAGCGCTGACGGGGGCCGTGATCGGCGCAATCTCCATGATGACGATTGGCCTGATCATCAAGGAGCGATCGAAAGGCGATTGAGCCGCGCCGACCGGCTGAAGAGCCTGCACACCGGAGGTGTTGACGCCTCCGACACCAGCAAGGCAAATACCCATCTTCCAGGAATTTTAATGGCGTCTAAATCCACCCGCCAGCTTCCGATCATTTTGGCACTCGGCACCACGCAGACGCTGGCTTGGGCATCAAGCTATTACCTGCCCGCGATCCTCGCCGATCCGATCGGGCGCGACCTTGGCATGTCCGCCAACTGGATTTTTGCGGCCTTCTCGGCGGCACTGGTGATCTCGGCGTTGCTCGGTCCCCGCATTGGCCGGCAGATCGATTTGTTTGGCGGCCGGCCAGTATTGTGCACCTCGAACCTCACCATCGCAGCCGGTCTGGTGTTGCTCGGCATCACCAGCTCAATTCCTCTCCTCATCGCGGCCTGGATCCTGCTCGGCATCGGCATGGGATACGGGCTTTACGATGCGGCTTTCGCAGCCCTCGGGCGCATCTACGGCCACGCCGCACGCGGCCCGATCACCGGCATCACGCTGATGGCCGGCTTTGCCTCCACAGTCGGATGGCCGCTGACCGCGTTCGGCCTCGACCATATCGGCTGGCGTGACACATGCTTCGCATGGGCAGCAGCGCACCTCCTGATCGGGCTGCCGCTCAATTTCTTCATGCTGCCGAAAGTCGCAGGCGCCAAGACTGCTGCCGTCAACGCCGTGAAGCCGCATATCCCGATCGATCGCACCATGATCCTTCTGGCCTTCACCTTCGCGGCGGGATGGACCGTGACCGGCGCGATGGCGGCGCACATGCCCCGCATTCTCGAGGCCGGCGGAGCGACCGCCGTGCAGGCGGTGGCCGCGGGCGCGCTGTTCGGTCCAGCACAAGTGTTCGCGCGCATCCTCGAAGCGACGTTGCTCAAACGCTATCACCCGCTGGTCTCGACACGGCTCGCCTGCCTTACTCACCCGATCGGCGCTGCGATCTTTGGTGTGGCAGGTGGCGCGGCCTCGGGCGCGTTTGCGATTTTTTTCGGAATGGGCAATGGCATCCTGACCATCGCGCGCGGCACCCTGCCGCTCGCGATCTTCGGGCCGAAGGATTACGGCTATCGCCTCGGCCTGATCGGCGCGCCGGCGCGAATGGCGCAAGCCGCGGCGCCATTGGCATTCGGTCTGTTGATCGACCTGATCGGAATCAAGGTCCTGATCGTCTCGTCCGCACTCAGCCTTTCGGCGTTACTGGCGCTTTGCCTGCTGCGGCCAAGTGCGCAACAGCCGGTGTCCGGCGCTGTCGACGGCTGACGATAATTATTTGACGCGTTATCTTCACGCGAACCGGCACCCACCCCCGGATCAAGTCCGCGGGCATGCTTCGGTTGAAAACGCTCTACCGCGGCAGCTGACCGATCCAGGCGAGGATCGCGGCGGTGACCGCAGCCGGTTGCTCCGGCAGCAGGGCATGGCTGGCCTTTGGTATCACCACCACCGAGACGCGTTCGCCGAATTCTTCGCGCATTTCGTTTGACATGGCGCGAGGCCTAAAAGGATCAAGTTCACCCTGAAGATCGAGCAACGGCACCGTGCCTCCCGACCACCACTCGGACTGTTTGGTGGCACGGCCAGCGTCCGATTGCACTTCGTCCGCGGCCGGATGCCAACCCTGAAGCCAAATACTTGCGTCGCTATTCGGGGCGAAGAAAGCCAATCGCAAGTACCTCAGCCGTTCGGGTTCCGGCAGCGCGAAATCGCCCGACTTTCGCACCGCTTCCGACAATTCCTTCGCGCCAACAAACCCAGCCGGATAGGCTTTCGCGGCGGCAGCGGCCATCACCACGCCACGCACGAGCTCGGGATGATCAACGGCGGTCATGCGCGCGACCCAGCTGCCAAAAGCATGGCCGACGATGATTGCGGGACCGCCATCGCCGGCGTTGCGGATGACGGCGGCGACGTCGCGGGCTAAATCGTGAAGCGTAAGATTTTGCATCGGCCCGCGGCTCAGTGCAGCGCCGCGCGGTTGCGGCCTCAGCACGCGAAAACCAGTTTTGACCAGTTCGTCCGCAACGCCGTCAAAATCCTCCGCGCCTCGGCCGCGCGATGGCAGCATCACGATCAGTGGACCGCGGCCCTCGGCGAGGACTTCAATGCGCACGTCATCATAAAAAGCGATTTCCAATTCAGGTTCAGCCCGTGCAGGAACAGAGACGATCATCGTCGATGCAGCAATAAGCGCGGCCGCAATATGGCGCCTGCGACCGCGCTGCTCGCCGAGAGGTAAAATGACCTCAGTCATAAAACTCCGGCGACATCTTCAAGCTGTCGCGCTGGGCCTTGTCGTGATTGATCCAGAGCTGAGCCTTGTCCTTGGTCAGGGTGTCCGAGATCTTCTGCATCGACGCCAACGTCTGTTCCTTGCTGACATTGTTGACGGGCACGCCGCGGTTCTCCCAATTGCTCTTGAAGTGGACGGCATCGCCTGACAGAACCACCTCGCCGGTCTTCGGCAACTTCACGAGCAGCGACTGATGCCCCGGCGTGTGGCCAGGCGTCGAGAGAACGACGAGACTGCCGTCGCCGAAAATATCGCGGTCGCCTTCGAGCTTGGTGACGGGATGTTCCGGCTTGAAGCGAGGCGCGTTGTTGGCGCCCGGCCATTCATATTCGGCCTTCTGCACATAGAGCATCGCATCCGGGAACATCTCGACATTGCCGATATGATCGGGATGGGTGTGCGAGATCGCCATCGCCTTGATATCGGAAGGCTTGACGCCAAGCTGCTCAAGCTGAGCGGCGAGTTTTTTCGGGCGATGCCAGGTGACGGCCTTCGGGTCCGCCGGTGCGAGGCCATTGGGCATATCGGCGACCGCATCCGTAATGCCGGTGTCCCACAGGAACCAGCCTTGGCTATGCTTGATCAGGTAGCAATTGTCGACGAAGTCCATCGACTTGCCTTCGTTGACACCGGGCGACCAGCGCGAGATGTCGCCAGCGACGCCCTCGCCGCAATTCAGGATGTAAAGCTTCTCGACGCCCGCCTGGGCGGATTGCGCCGAGGTAAGATCGGCCGCCACGAAGCACAGGGCCGCGGCCATAAAACCAAATGTTCGCTTCACGTTGTTTCTCCCCGATTTTATGTTTTGCCGCTCAGTTTTGGGCCTTCGATACGACCCTTTCGTGACGGACGCCGAGCACACACGGTGACCGGCGCCTTCACGTCATAACATAACCGGGGCGGAGATTATTCCACTCCCTTGCCGAACTTGTTCGACTTCGGCAGGCCGTGCGCGAGGCGGCCGGCATCGGCGCGGTTGCCGCGCCAGTCGGACAGCTCTTTCAGCGTCATGCTGTGCTCGCGGCCGGATGAATCCTTCCAGGTTAGCCCTGTCTTGGAATCGAAGACCGTGACGTCCGACAACGACGCGCTGGTATATTTCTGCAAGCGCACGCCGCGGCCCCGCGCCATCTCCGGCACCTGATCGATCGGGAAGATCACCATCTTGTGGTTGGTGCCGATCACCGCAACCGTGTCGCCAGCGACGGTCGAGATCGCGCGCGCCTCGTTCGGCATCTCGACATTGAGCACCTGTTTGCCCTTGCGGGTGTTGCCGACGCAATCGTCCTCGTTGACGATGAAGCCTTGGCCTTCCCCACTCGCAATCAGGAACTTGCGGCCGCCTTTGTTGACGAACAGCGACACGATCGCCGCGTCCTGATCGAGATCGATGAACATGCGGATCGGTTCGCCGTGGCCGCGGCCGCCGGGCAGTTTCGCGACATCGAGCGAGTAGAACTTGCCGTTGGTGCCGAACAGAAGCAGCTTCGAGGTCGTCTCCGCGAAGAAGGCATGGTCGAGCTTGTCGTCGGTCTTGAAGGTGAGGCCTGCAAGATCGGCGGCGTGACCCTTGAGCGTACGCACCCAACCCTTCTCGGAAATCACGATCGTGACCGGCTCGCGTTCGACAAAGGCTTCCTCGATCGCGGCGAGGTCGTGCTCGGGGGCGTCGGCGAACTGCGTGCGGCGTTTACCGAGCGGCGTCTTGGGTCCGAACATGTCGCGGACTTTGCGCACTTGCTCGCCGATCTTCGTCCATTGCTCGGCCTCCGAGCCGAGCAGTCCCTTGATGCCTTTCAATTCGGAGCGAAGGTCTTTGTCTTCGCCGCGGATTTCCATTTCCTCGAGCTTGCGCAAGTTTCGCAGGCGCATGTTGAGGATGGCATCGGCCTGGATTTCGGTGAGCTTGAACGTCTTGATCAGCACCGGCTTCGGCTCGTCCTCGGTACGGATGATTTTGATCACCTTGTCGAGGTTGAGATAGGCGATCAGGTAACCGCCAAGGATCTCCAGCCGGTGCTCGATCTGCTCCTTGCGGTAGTTGGAGCGGCGGATCAGTACATCGCGCAGATGGTCGAGCCATTCCCTCAGGCATTCGGCGAGCCCGACCACCCTGGGAATGCGGCCCTTCATCAGCACGTTGAGGTTCAACGGAATCCGGCTTTCGAGCTCGGTCAACCGGAACAGCGATTCCATCAGCAATTCCGGATCGACCGCGCGCGATTTCGGCTCGATCACCAGGCGGACGTCTTCGGCGGACTCGTCGCGGACATCGCCGACCAGCGGCAGCTTCTTTTCGTTGAGGAGTTCGGCGATCTTCTCGACCAGACGCGATTTCTGCACCAGCCACGGGATCTCGGTGATCACGATCACCCAAGTGCCGCGCGCGCCCTCTTCCTGATTCCATTTCGAGCGCACGCGGAACGAGCCGCGCCCGGTGACGTAGGCTTCCGTAATGCTCTCTTTTGAATCGATGACGATGCCGCCGGTCGGAAAGTCCGGACCCTTCACCCATTTCAGAAGCGACTTCGACTTCGCATCCGGCTTGTCGATCAGATGCAATGCGGCTTCGCAGAGTTCAGCGGCGTTGTGCGGCGGGATCGAGGTCGCCATGCCGACCGCAATGCCCTGTGAACCATTGGCGAGCAGGTTTGGAAAACCGCCGGGAAGAACCGATGGTTCCTTGCCGCTGTTGTCGTAGGTCGGCCTGAACTCGACCGCGTCTTCGTCAATGCCGTCGAGCAGCAGGCGCGCGACGTCGGTGAGCCGCGCCTCGGTGTAACGCATCGCGGCCGGATTATCGCCGTCGATATTGCCGAAATTGCCTTGCCCGTCGACCAGCGGATAACGCGAGGCGAAATCCTGCGCCAGCCGCACCATCGCATCATAGATCGCCTGGTCGCCATGGGGATGATACGAGCCCATCACTTCGCCGACGATTTTCGCCGACTTCTTGGGAACTCCGCCCGGATTAAGGTTGAGCGAGCGCATGCCGTAGAGGATGCGCCGATGCACCGGCTTCAAGCCGTCGCGGGCATCCGGCAGGGCGCGGCCCGTGATGGTCGACAGCGCATAAGCGAGATAGCGCTCCTCGAGCGCATCACGCAGCATGACTTCGTGTATTTCGGCCGGTTCAGGCGGAGGTGTACGTTTTCCCATGGAGACGAATTAGACTCTGGCAATCGATCGGGCAAGAAACGAATGGAGGCATATTTTCCGGCGTCGTCACTGCGAACGCAGGGACCCATAACCACAGGAGTTTATGGCAATAATAGCTGCCGCCGCAGCTTCGATTGAGCGGGCCCGGAGTATGGGTCCCTGCGTTCGCGGGGACGACGTATCGAAAAAGAGAGGCCAAAATCGCCGAACTGATTCGGACGTTACGAAACCGCCGCCTTGGCTCGTGGGCGTGTCACCGCGTTGATAAAGCCGTCGCGGGCGTCGGAATGCGTCTGTCCGCGCGGCTCCAGCACGTGGCGCAGCAGAAAACGGCCTGTCAAGGCGAAGCCATCTTTGAGATCTTCCTCCGACCAATCCGCCGCCCCATCTTCGCTTTGACGCAAAAAAGCCGGTAATCGCAGCAGGCGGTCGTGGAATGGTGCGCCGGCACTACGCGATACTGCGCCGCCGGATTTCGGCGACACGTAGACCAGATCGGCGGTCGCACCCGTCGCCGCGCAAGTTTCGAGATCGAGCCCGAAGCCGAGTTCAGCAAGCATCGCAAGTTCGAACCGGATCAGATGCGCGGCCGCCCCACCGACATCGTCGAAATGGTCCAGCATGTGGTCGAGCATCTCGTAGATGTCTTCGTGGGGGTCGCGCTCGGGCAACAACCGCGCCAGTGAAGCCAGATGGGTGACGCCATAGACCGCGTGCGAGAAGGCAAACAGGTTCGCCGCACGCAGCCGCGTGCCTTCGATCAAATAATATCCAAGATGCTCATCGAGCCGCGCCCGCCACACCGCCGTGACGCTATTGCCCGGTTGCAGTAGAGGCCGCATCCGTTTGCCGGCGCCGCCCCGAACCAAGCCCAGATGACGGCCATGGCTGCGCGTCAGCAACTCGACGATTGCGGAAGATTCGCCATGCCGCCGCACACCCAAAACGATGCCTTCGTCAGTCCATTCCATCGCCTGAGTTTACCGGATTCTGGCGGAGAGTGCAGCTATCGCCATGACTTTCCCCGGACGCTGCGCAGCGCGCCAGCGGTGCGCTGCTGATCCGGGACCTATGATCCTTTCAGACGTCACTGGGTCCCGGCTCTGCGTCGCAGCGCCATGGCCCATCGAAGACGCGCGTGAACGCGCTTTTGAGGCGCCGCACCGCGTCCGGGACACGAGTTCGCTACGCGTTGAACCAGCCCTTCGCGTCGCCGGTATAGGAGCAATAGAGGCCGACCGCTGTCAGGACGCAGGACACGACCTCGATGCCGCTATCGAGTTCCAGGCCATTTTCGGCGAGCACCGGCAACAAGGAGAAGACCGACAGCACCAGGAGCGCCGTCAGCACCCAACGCGGCCAGTTCTTGCGCTTTTGGGCTGCGAGATGAACGAAATAGGCCAGCAGAAGAATCAAGCCGGCTTCCAGGATCATCGGCCCCAGCAGATCGCCGCTTCCCGTCCGGTCCTGGAACGCGACCGACAGCGCGTCGAGCGTCAGCGACAGGTACAGGAATATCTCGAACCAGACGACGTTGTTTGGAGTCTTCATCGCGAAGCCAATTTTCTTTTTCTTAAATTCATGATCATTCGGTGGGGAACTCTAGTCCCATCTCGCGGTAACGCTCGGGATCTTCGCCCCAGTTCTCGCGCACCTTCACGAACAGGAACAAATGCACGGGCTGCTCGATGAGCTCGGCGATTTCCTTGCGCGCGTCCGCCCCGATCGATTTGATGGTAGCGCCGGCCTTGCCGAGCACGATCTTGCGCTGGCTCTCGCGCTCGACAAAAATCGTTTGTTCGATGCGAACGGATTTATCCTTTCGCTCGGTCCAGCTTTCGGTCTCGACCGTGGAGCTGTACGGAAGCTCCTGGTGCAATTTCTGAAAGATCTTCTCCCGCGTGATCTCGGCCGCCAGGTGGCGGATCGGCGCGTCCGACACCTGGTCCTCGGGATAGTGGAACGGCCCCGGCGGCACCATGCTGGCCAAGGTTCGGCGCAAATCGTCAACGCCATCGCCCGAGAGCGCAGAGATCATGAATGTATGCGCGAATGCAAGGCGATCATTGGCGGCCTTGGCGAGCGCCAGCAGTTTTTCCCGCGGCACCAGATCAACCTTGTTGAGCACCAGAAGCTTTGGGTGCGCCACGTCCGCCAGTCTGGCGAAGATCGCGTCTGCCTCCTCATTCAGCCCCTCGCGGGCGTCGAGCAGCACGCAAACGAGATCGGCGTCGTGGGCTCCGCTCCAGGCGGTCGATACCATCGCCCGGTCCAGGCGGCGTTTTGGCGCGAAGATGCCGGGGGTATCGACGAGAATGATCTGCGCATTGTTCTCGACCACGATGCCGCGGATCAATGCCCGCGTCGTCTGCACCTTGCGCGAGACGATCGTGACCTTGGAACCGACCAGCGCATTGACGAGCGTGGACTTGCCAACATTAGGCGCGCCGATCAACGCGACGAAGCCGCAAGCTGTGGCGGGCGGCGCGGCTTGATCCGATAGTCCCTCAGTCATTGCCGCCGCCAACGCCCTCGCGCGCGATCATCGCGGAGGCCGCGGCCTTCTCGGCGGCGCGCTTGCTGCCGCCGGTGCCTTCGGCCAGCTCAAGACCAGGCAATTCGACCGCAATACGGAACTGCGGATCATGATGCGGCCCGGTGCGTTCGATCTCGCGGTAGACCGGGGTCGGCAGGCCCTTGCCTTGCGCCCATTCCTGCAACGTGGTCTTGGGATCGCGCAGCGGCCGTCGCAGCTTGTGCATCCGCTCGGTCCAGTTGCGCTCGACAAATTGAGCCGCGGCCTGATAACCGCCGTCGAGGAAAACCGCGCCAATGACGGCCTCGCAGATGTCGCCGAGCACGGATTTACGCAAACGCGCGCCGACTCCGGCGCCGACCGCGCCCAGCTTGATGTCATCGACGAGCCCGAGCGTCTTGGCGACGTCAGCGCAGCTCTCTTTACGCACCAGATCGGCCAGGCGTTTCGACAATTCGCCTTCGTCGGCGTTGGGAAACGCGCGGTAAAGCATGTCTGAGACGATCAACCCCAGCACGTGGTCGCCGAGGAATTCGAGACGCTGGTAGCTGTCGCCGCGCTTGCGCGAGGGTTTCAGCGCGGAGACGTGCGTGAGCGCGGTCGCAAGCAAGGCGCTATCGGAAAACTTGTGCCCGATCCGCGCTTCAAGCGCCGCGGTCGCAGCCTTGGAACCGGACCTTGGCCGTCTCTTCTTTTTTCCCGCCGCAGCGTCGTGCCCGGCCTCGATTTGCGGGCTCGCTTCGCCGGATGCCAATGGAGTGATGATGTCGGATGCGTCGTCGATCATCGCACGATTTTGAATATGCGATTCCAGCGCACCGCGACCGGCCAGCGCCAGATCATCCAGGCGTGCTCGCCCTCTGCGATCGAGAAGAAAATCATCTGGGCGCGGCCGACCAGATTCTCCAGCGGCACATAGCCGAACACACGGCTATCGCTGGAGTTATCGCGGTTGTCGCCCATCATGAAGAAATCGCCTGGCGGCACCTCGTATACTTTGGTTGTGTCGGGAAAGTCGGGACTGTCGACGCAATCGAGCGATTCGTAAGCGACACCGTTGGGCAGGGTTTCCTTCCAGCGCTTTACCCGCGTCATCGCTTCCGATCGGCCACAGGGATCTTCACCGATAAAGTCGCTCACGCGTTCGCGCTTCACCGGCTCGTCGTTGATGTAAAGCAGTCCCTGCTTCATCTGGATGCGATCGCCGGGCAGCCCGATCACGCGTTTGATAAAATCGGTCGAGACATCGTTCGGCGGACGAAACACCACGACGTCGCCGCGGGCGGGCTCCGAACCGAAGATGCGTCCCGAAAACAGCGGCGGCGAAAGCGGAAACGAGTACTGGCTGTAGCCGTAGGAATATTTCGAGACAAAGAGATAGTCGCCGACTAGCAGCGTTGCCTTCATCGATCCCGACGGGATGTTGAAAGGCTGGAACAGAAAGGTGCGGATGACGAGCGCAATCAGAAGAGCATGAACGACGACGCGAATGGTTTCGCCCAGGCCGCCTTCGGATTTGGTGCTGGATGTCACGCTCATGGCTTTCTTGGCTTCCTGCTCTTTATTGGCCGCCGCGCACGGCGACAGAAAATGATCCTCACGCGATCAGCCACCCGCTTCGCGTCTGGGAGGAAAATGACCTGATTCTGATCGTGCGGGACTCGGTCCGAACGCGCTTTGCGTTTTAGACGGTTGTGGTGGGAGGCGCAATCAACGGCTTCGTCAAAATTTCATAAACTACTGACAAATATCATGTTTTAGTTTTATGGCTGGCTGTACCCATCCCCTGCTCAGGCGCTACGGGCGTCATGCGCCGAAATGATGACAAAAGCCTGCGCCAGCGGCCAATCGTCGGTGATGCTGAGGTCAATCTTGGCCTCAAACCCCACCGGTGTGAGTTCCTCCAGCCGGGCAAGCGCCCCGCCCGTCAATCGCATGGTCGGCCGGCCGCCCGGCAGGTTGATCACGCCCATGTCGCGCCACCAGACGCCTTGGCGGATGCCGGTCCCCAACGCCTTGGAACAGGCCTCCTTGGCGGCGAAGCGTTTGGCGTAGGTCGCCACCACCATGTTCTCGTTCTTGGCGCGGCGCGCGGCCTTGGCGCGTTCGGCGTCGGTGAAAATCCGGTCGAGAAAGCGATCGCCGTGACGCTCGATAACCTTGGCGACCCGGCGAATATCGATCAGGTCGGAGCCGATGCCGATGATCATGCCGTGCCCGCCTCTCGCAACAGACTGGCGCGGCCTCTGTCCATCGCGGCCCGCATCGCGCGAACCGTTTCCTCAAGGCCGACGAACAAGGCCTCCCCCATCATGAAGTAGCCGATATTGAGTTCGGCAATTTCACCCAGCGCCGCGATCCTTTCCGCGGTCGCGTAGTCCAGGCCATGGCCAGCATGCACTTCCAGACCCGCCGAGCGGGCGAATGCTGCGCCGGCAACAATGCGCTGCCATTCCGATGCGGCCTTTTGGGCATGACCATCGACCACGGCGTCGCACCAGGCGCCGGTATGGATTTCGATGACCGGCGCGCGCAGGCGGGCAGCCATTTCGATCTGGGCCGGATCGGCCGCGATGAACAGCGACACCCGCACTCCCGCCTCGCTCAATCGGGAAATATAGGGAGCAAGCGCATTGTGCTGCCCGACCACATCCAAACCGCCCTCGGTCGTGAGTTCTTCACGCCGTTCCGGCACCAGGCAAACGGCATGGGGTTTGGTCGCGAGCGCAATTCTGAGCATGTCCTCGGTCGCAGCCATCTCGAAATTCAATGGCTTTGAGATCTCCGCCTTCAGCCGCGCCATGTCCGCATCACGGATATGACGGCGATCCTCGCGCAAATGCGCGGTGATGCCGTCGGCGCCGGCCTCGATCGCCAGCAGCGCTGCGCGCACCGGATCGGGCCGTGCCCCTCCCCGCGCATTGCGGAGCGTGGCGACGTGGTCGACGTTCACACCGAGACGTAGAGGGGAAGTTTTTGACATCGGAGATATTCTCGAGGAATAAGCTGATCATCCTCATCCTGAGGAGCGGCGTCTTCGCCGCGTCTCGAAGGATGAGGCCTCATTGTGGCCTCATGGTTCTGCCGGCAATGCGAAGCATTGTCCGGAGCGGCGCATCTCATTTTTGCACCGTTCGCGACGACCTCGCAAGCGCTCGGCCTGCTCGGGTGCAGCGTCTCCTCACTATGAGGGTTGAGGACTTACCCGTTGACGCGCTCCACCCGTGCGACCACGGCCTTGGCGCGCAACTGGGCGATAATAGCGCTGAGATGCTTGAGGTCATAGACCTCAAGATCGATCGTGAGCTCGGTAAAATCGGGCGAGCGGCGGGACATGCTGATATTGTCGATATTGCCGTCGTGCTCGGCGATCACGGTCGCCACTTGGGCGAGGCTTCCGGGTTCGTTGACATTGTCGACCATGATTCGCGCCGGAAAGCGTTGCGGCGTCGTCTCATCGACATCCCAGCGAACATCGAGCCAGCGCTCGGGCTGTTCCTCGAAATCCTTCAGGGCCGGCGACTGGATCGGATAGATCGTGATGCCTTCGCCCGGAGAGACGATGCCGACGATGCGGTCGCCGGGCACCGCACCGCCATTGGGCGCGAACTTGACCGGCAAGTCCGAATTGATGCCGCGGATCGGGATCGCAGAAAGGCTCCGTCCGGTGCCGGCGGCGGGCGGGTTCGCTTTGAGCTTGTCGGGAGTGCCCTTCTTGGCACCGTATCGCGCCACCCTCTCCTCCTTGTAATCGGGATACATGGCGCGGGCGACGTCGGAGGCCTTCATTTCGCCGCGTCCCACCGCCGCCAGCACATCGTCGATCGAGGCCCGTGCCAGCCGTGGCAAGGCCCCCTTCAACTTGTCGTCGGCATATTCGATTTTGGCACGCGCAAACAGCCGCTCGACGAGACGGCGGCCGAGGCCGGCATATTGGTCGCGCACGGCCGTGCGCGTCGCCCGGCGGATCGCCGCCCGCGCCTTGCCGGTCACAGCCAACGACTCCCAGGCCGATGGCGGCGACGACTGGGCGTCCGAGGTCAGGACCTCGACTTCATCGCCATTCTGCAATTCCGACGACAGTGGCGCAAACTTGCCGTTGATCTTGCAGCCGACCGCGCTGTTGCCAACGTCGGTATGCACGGCATAGGCGAAGTCGATCACATTGGCCTGGCGCGGTAGCGCAATCAGCTTTCCCTTTGGCGTAAAGCAGAACACCTGGTCGTGGAACAGCTCCATCTTGGTGTGTTCGAGAAACTCTTCCGGATTGGCGCTATCGGAGAGGATCGCAATGGTGTGGCGAAGCCATGCAAAGGCCGATGATTCGCGCTTCAAGCGTTCGGTCGGCGATCCCGCGAGATCCTTGTAGAAGGCGTGCGCCGCGATGCCGAACTCGGCGATCTGGTCCATGTCCTCGGTGCGGATCTGCAACTCGACGCGCTGTTTTCCAGGGCCGATCACGGTGGTGTGGATCGAACGGTAGTCATTTTGCTTTGGCGTCGAGATGTAGTCCTTGAAGCGGCCCGGCACCACCGGCCAAGTGGTGTGGACGACACCGAGGGCGCGATAGCAGCATTCGACGTCTTTCAGCACGACGCGGAAGCCGAAAATGTCGGACAATTGCTCGAAACCGACCGACTTGCGCTGCATCTTGGTCCAGATCGAGAATGGCTGCTTGCGGCGGCCATAGACGCGCGCCTTCAAACCGTTCTTCTGAAGGTCCTTGGAGAGCTGGCTTTCGATCTCGCCGATCAGATTGCGGTTGCGCTCCGCCAGCGAATCGAGCCGCTGCCGGACCACCGAATAGGCGTCCGGGTCGAGCGTGCGAAACGACAGATCCTCGAGCTCGTTCCGCATCTCCTGCATGCCCATGCGCCCCGCGAGCGGCGCATAGATATCGAGGGTTTCCTCGGCGATGCGTTGACGCGCGGCCGGCGGCACGAATTCGAGCGTCCTCATGTTGTGCAGGCGGTCGGCGAGCTTGACCAGCAGCACGCGCACGTCGTCCGAAATCGCAAGCAGAAGCTTGCGCAGGTTCTCGGCCTGCTTGGCTGCCCTCGACACTAGCTCCAGCCGTTTCAGTTTGCTGAGCCCCTCCACCAGC
>Ga0210387_10002522_pt1 | contig 14031 bp, 8 predicted proteins | sample IncBWC7OmetaG_FD_160108 | JGI IMG/M metagenome (GOLD analysis project Ga0210387, IMG submission 160108) | Forest soil microbial communities from Barre Woods Harvard Forest LTER site, Petersham, Massachusetts, United States - Inc-BW-C-7-O ...
AAGGCCTTGGCAAGCCCGTCGGCTTCATCAATCCCCTACTCTATGCCGCACCGGAAGACGGCACGTTCCGCGACATCACGAGTGGAAATAACGGCGACTACAAGGCCAGCAAGGGTTGGGACGCTTGCACCGGACTCGGCACGCCCAATGGACAAAGCCTGCTTCAGTCTCTGACGTCCTGAAACTATCAGCAAAAATGAACGCAAGCGGCGCTGTCCTAATTTGCCGCCTGCGTTCTTTTTGGTGGATGAAACGGCCGAGCTCGTCTGCATCAAACAGTCAAGGCCTAAGCGTTCTCTTTTAGTTGCCCTTTAAGGTCGCGAACCTTGAGGATTTCCATCGCGCGCTGAAGTAGTTTCTCGAATTCGCAGCGATCGATTCTCGGGCCGGCAAGATTAACATCGAGGCTTTGCGTGGTCACGACTGAGTTTTGATTTTCTGTAGCGAGACTACCATGATCTAGATTCACCAAAACACCCCTTGCGGAAGAATTGCTGGACCTAAAGTAGTGAACACGAGAGCGAAATCGTTTCACGCTTCCACACCGTCGGTTCGGAAGTCGTGGAATACGCAACGGCAAACGCGCCGGTGCCGTGCTGCGCCTCAGGACCCGGTGTAAAGCTGAAACGGCCTCGGCAGAATTGCCTGACCGGTCTGACGAAGCCTCACCGCACTGCGGCACGCGCCTTCTCGACGTCCGCTGTGGCCATATCCGCTTGCCTCTGAAAGCTTGCGGCGAGAGCCGGATTACCCATCTGAGAGTACGTGAGAGCGAGATTCCTCAACCATTTCGAGACAGAGATCGTATCGCCTAGTTTTCGCGCGATCTCTAGCGCCTCTTGATACCTTGAGACAGCGGCAGAGTATTCGCCTCGACGGAGATGAATGTTTCCAATGTTCGCAAGATTGATCTGATAGCCGGGCATAGCGTCAGCATCTAAGGATGCCTTTAGAGCTTCAGAGAAACACTCGAGCGCCTTTTCGTCGTCGCCGATCCCATGATAGCAGCACCCCAACTCGCTGCGCATTTGCGCCGCGTAGAAAGGCAGGTTCTCACGAAGGAAAATCGCGTGAGCGCTTTCGTACCATTTAATCGCTTCCTCAAAGTGGGACCTGACCATAAAGCTCTTTCCAATCCCAGAGGCTGCCCACGCCTCGGTCAAAGCCGCGCGGTCCTCCCCAGCCGCCAATAGAGCACGACGCGCACTGTTCTCCATCTGATCGTAGTCGGCTAGGTAGAAGAACAACGTCATCTTGCTAAGTTGAATGTTAGAAAGAATACCTGGATAGCTGCCGGCCTCGGCTAGGCTCTCGACTCGGTCAAGGGTGGCTTTCGCCAAAACATAGTTGCCAATCTGCGTTAGATAGAAGGCTCGCTGAATCATCAACTGCGCACGAAAACCCGCATCTAGTTGCAGTTTAGTTTCATCACCATCGATCCAAAACAACGCTTCCTGAAAGTGCCCTTGTAATCCAAGGCACTGCGCGAGCAGGCTGCGAAACCACCATGCATCGGTTTCGCTGCCTTTCGCGACAGCGTCACTGATTGCGCGAGTAGCTATCTCAATGCAGGTGGTCACATCGCCACGGTTGAGCGCAGCGGTGGCAGCACCAACGTTCCTTTGCTGCTCGGACATTGAAGATCGCTATTTGTGAGATGGTGTTGGAGCAGGCCCCGGGCACGTCCACGGCGGCAAACCGTCGCTGCAAGCCTGAAGAGGCAAAGCTGATGGACGCGCCCCGGGCTGCTGCATTGACTTTGTCTTTGCCCCTGGGTTCACGGGTAGTGCGGACGATCCCAACAGACCAAAGGCAGCCAGGAACGCCATAACTCTGGAAACAATTCTAGAGGTCATGAATAACTCCTTTTGCACGACACAATGTCTAAGACTCTATCTGCTGTCAAGTAAAATGTGTGTTACTAACTGCAGCCCGTGGAAAACGCTGGCTACTTGAAGCCTAGGAACCGGAGTAAAGCTGAAACGGCGCCCAGTAATAAGGCTTCTTGAACACAGCTCGCGAGTTGGAAGAACGCAAGAAGGAAAGTTTGGCCTCGCGCAAGGCAGTGGCGGGATCCTCGCCGCGGCTGAGACCACTGTAGAAAGCGTCCATAAGCTCACCCGTGGACGGAGCGTTGCTCACTTCCCATAACGCCCCTACTACGTTATGAGCGCCAGCGCGCAGAAACGCCCAAGACAGGCCAACGAGACCCTCGCCGGAATACGCGCGCGTTCCCGAACCATTGCAGGCAGAAATCGTCACCAATTCGGCGTTCAAATGTCGCGTGACGATATCCCTGGCATAGAGCTTGTAAGTACCACTCGCCGGTTCCTTGCTCAGGATGACGGCGGACTCCAGAGGCTGCGCGCGGCTTGCGGTACCGTGAGTTACGAAGTGGAGGTAGGCGTATCGCTCAGGGTTGCTAGCGAGGTAGGCAGCAGGCGTAGCTTGCTGGCGCTTTAAAATCGTGCGGCTCGATTCCGGGAAGTAGTGCTCAACATCTTGCATTTCGTCTTCAGCCTGGGGCAGGGAGTCGAACTCATCGCTAGCTTTCAGCGCGTCTCCCACCAATAGCAAATTCTTCTGCTTGGGGGCCGGCCGGCTGACACCGGAAGCCAGCAAAGAGAGCGAACTAGCCGTGGTCAGGGTGACGTCTTCAATCCAGAAGTGCGGCTTCGGGGCCGGGACAATCAGAGTCTCAAAATTCAGTGAATACAGGCTGCCGTCGGGCAACAGAATCACGCGGGAATTTTGAGGGATTAACTTCTGCGCGGGCGCCACCAGCATTGCATATAACTTCTCCCCAGCGGCCTGCTCGGTTTCCGCCACATCCTTAGCGGTCGCAACTGCTTGTCGATACGATTTGACCACCCCATCGATTTCCGAACTTGCTGGCAGCATAATGCAAGTCGTCTTCATCGGAGTGACGGCCCATAGGTAGGAGCGCTCTTCGCCCAGCCAGTAGAACAGTAGCGTCGCTCTCAAGCGTCGGGAAATTTCTTGAGGCTGAAACTTCCTCGCAGAGGACTTGATGGTTCTTATGCTGCCGCTCAGGCCTTCCTCCAGGGTCCCAGCGCGGCTTTGCTCGGCCACCCTTAGCGCGTCATCGGGTCTGCCCTGAGCAATCAGGAAGTCAATGTAATCACCATAAAAGGAGATACTGCTGGACAAGAAGGACAGTCGAAGCTCCTCGTCGTCAACGGAAGCTCGAGCAGTCAGGATGGTTTCCAGAGAATGTGCGAACTCGTGCTCAGCCTTCTTTGGCTGATTCTCATCTTCGTACAACTTGGCCAAATGAGCTTGCGCCTGCCATCGCGAGGACTGATCGTATTTTGAATCCGCAACGATCCCCTGAAAAAGTCTCTCGGCTTGTCCAAATTCACGACGGGCCTCACTGATCCGTGCGGTGAGCATCTTCGTATTGGGGACTCCGGAGTGGTCGAGGCCTGCGCGCTCCACATCCATCGCTTCATCGTTGTACTTCCTAGCTAACTCGATCCTTCCCGTGCCGAGCGTGACGAGGGAAAGATCATTCAAACATTCCGTAAGAATTCTTTTGTCATCTTGCTGCCGCGCGAGTTTCAGGACTTCTCCCAGATTCGTTTCCGCAGCCGCGTAATCTCGCAGTACAAACTGCATTTTCGCGACTCTGGTGAGCCAATAGATCCGATCTGAAACCAGTCCGCTGCGTTGCGAGCCCTCCGCTCCCTGTTGGTAAAGCGCCAGCGCGCGTTCAAAATCACCCAGTTCAAAACTGCTCCAGCCCATGTTTCCGAGCGCTTTGGCAACGGAGGATTGCATACCGATGGATTGCGCTAGTTGGAGCGCCTCTTTATACCAGTCAATCGCGGCGTCGAAATGTTCCTGTGTGAGCGCCGCATTGCCAAGCCCGCCGAGCGCCGTAACCTCCAGGAACTGCTGCTTCTGCTCACGGGCTGCCGACAAAGCAGCGTGGAAATTAGCTTCGGCTTCAGCATACTTTTTACGGTCCATCTCCAGCTGCCCTCGCGCCTGTTCGACGGATGCGAGTACATCCTGCTGATAGGCGCGGGCGAGCCTTTCGGCTTCACGCAAGTCCGTTTCCGCAGCGTCAAATTGTTGCAGGGATTCATTCGCTATCCCCGACACCAAGCTCTTGCGCACCGCTGTCTCTGACGTTGCGAGCGAGGACGGCAAGTCTTCCTTCAGAAGCTGCAATGCTTCCGAGTCGGATCCTCTAAGGACAAGAATGTGGGCGTTCAGGACCCGGAACTGCCAGGCCCATCCGATATCCTTGCCCGAATATTCCTGAAAAGCGCGCTTGACGTCCTTGAGGGCAGTATCCAAATCTCCGTGCTGCGCCTCTTCCCGCACGCGCGCGTATTGAACTTCAGGGCCAACAGCCTTTCGACAGGCAGACTGATACATGCAGGTTGGAATCAGGAGAAGAAGTAAGAGTACGCGCGGGAGTCTCAGGGCGGCGGTGGCCACGGGCGACCGTTGCTGCAAGATTCCGCCACAACCAGCAAACCTCCGTCGGGTGAACCAAGGTGGACCCTCATCATCGTCAGAGTCCGGTCCCCCGCGGTTGCCAAAACCTCGGCGAATGAGATGGTGCCGAAATGCTTGATCTTGAGGACGTTCCGTCCGATTCGTTCCACTCCTTGCAAATCGCCAAGGTCTATATCCTGGACCAGAGAACACAGCACAACCTCTCCATAGATGTCTTCTTCTTTTCCAGGGCCCTTTTCGGGTTCAAGCTTAGCCTGAAGGTCGCGGAATGTCTTGTTCTCGCTGAGCAAATTGTGGCGAAGTTTTATAGTTACAAGATGCCCCGCAATGCGAAAGTTGTGGAACTCGCTGCCCCAGGCGATGATATGCCCTTCTTTGTTGTTGCCGTTGATATTCCCGACTTTCCTGCGGTCGTACTCTGAGGTTACCCGCGACACAACGCGATCCGCGGTCACGACTCCCAAAATGTTCAGTCCTTCGACCACGCTCGTGGCATTAATGGTGACAATGTCGTCATCCTGCTTACTTCCCGAGGCATGCGTGTGCGCAGATTTGAAAGACACAAAGTGATGAGCGTGAAAGTCTTCCACGCGCGCCTGAGCGAACCCGCCGATCGAGGGCAAGTTGACGGATGCCTGCGCCTCGATAACGTGGCAGATGGGTCGGTGAAATACTCCGCTTAGAGCGTGACCACCTGCGTGGTAGCGAAAGGGAATGTGAATTGCTTCGAGCATTGGGGACACCTCAAGGAGTTAAAACGGAGCCTAATACTCTTTCATCTATTGAAGAAATTCAACTGTAAACGTGAGCCGTTGAACTTCGATCCGGTTTGCCGATTGCCCATTGCCTTCGGCGCTACCGAAGAAGACTAGATTGTATTTGCCGGCGCTCTCCACTCCTCCGGCTAGGTTCAAAGACACGGTCTGATACTTCTTGTCCCCGCTAATGTGGCCGGATTGAACGGCCTGGCCCGCTTGGTTCAACAGCTGCCAAGTATACTCGCTAAACGTTCCGCTTGGCGTGAAGTCAAAGCTTAGGGCGAAGCCTTCGCCCGACCGGACTCGCACCTTGTTCGTGGCATCGTCGCCTTCACTCCCTCCGCGCACACTGCCGCGCAATTGAAAGGCAGAACTGATGGCCTGTCCCATTTGGCTGGAGGAGGAATCCTTTAATCGAGGAATCGTAACCCCATTCTGATAGCCGACGAATAACAGCAACGCCGCAAGTACGGGAACCGCAAATGCCGGCCGCAGCCATGCGAACCAGCCGCCGTTCTTTGGAGGCACTGGAGCAAGCTTCTTCTCTTCAACAGCTTGCCGAGCGTCCTCGCGCGCCGCTTGCCGTGCGCTTTCCATGAAGGCAATAGTAGCTTTCATCTCTTCCGCGCACGCGGGGCAGTCAAAATAGTGCTCTTCAAACGCAGCATGCTGTTCCTTCGGGAGTTCCCCGAGGAGGTACTTTTCCGCGGCCTCGAGACGCACCGCTTCGTTATGGTCCATGTTTTTCATCGTTTGTCATCCACCGATGAGTAGTGCACGAGCGGGGCTCTTCGTTTCATGTCTCCTCCCCGGACGACAACCTCCCGGAAAGCCCTTCCCTGTCTTTCTCATACAAAACACGGAACTTATCCTTGGCGCGATGAAGTAGAACCCGGAAATAATCGCGGTCTACACCGAGCTTGATGCAGACCTCGTCCTTATCCTTTTCCTCCAGGAAAAGGGCTCGGAGCAGCTCGCGATCCTTCTTGGGGAGTTCCTCGATCACCTGGCGGACCCGATCTTTGATCTGCTTGCTGATCAGGAAGCCTTCCGTGTCCACCGCCTTGTCCGGCAATTCCAGATAAGTGTCGTCCCACGGGCTGGTCTTGTTCGAGACGCGGTAGAATTCCTGTATAACATGGTTGCAGATGCCGTTCACGAAGGCCCCAAACCGCTCCGGCTGGCGCACTCCATCCCTGCGTAGCGTAATCAGAACCCGGATATAGGTCTCTTGGCGCAGGTCTTCGACGGTTTCCGACGCGAGCATCCTCGCCCGCAATTTGATCCTCAGAAGCTGGTCAAAGTACGCCACAAAATGTTGTTCCGTCGAGGGATCTCCCTCGCGGAGGCGCTCCACGTATTCCCTGGTGAACGCGAAGAGTTCCACGTAACCCTCAGATTTGTGCGGAGGAGTATAGCCGTGCCATCCATTAGGAGCAATGGTTCCCATGTACCGTTTCCCGGTTTTCCTCCCGCTTTTTGAACCGGAAGGGTGAAACGAAATGCCTGCCCCCTTCACTATTCGGTTGTAGGAACCCATCGTAAGCTTGGGCCTCCTGCTGCGAAGGGACGGTTCCCCTGTCCCACGCGTGTCCCACCAGGGCGCATCCGAGTTGGACCTGGACCCACAAGGATGCGCCTCCCCCTAAACGGGGAGGACCACTGAATCTGGAGGCTTCGTGTCACGTTCTCTGCAGTCCCATAGTCTTTCCAATCCCGCTTTGCGCCCGTTCGATTCGAATGGAATGAGTACTAATGCGCGGACACCCGCTCTGTGCTACACCGGTTCCCGCATTACGGCGCTCAGCATAGAGTTTGTCGCCCAGCCCAACGAAGCGCACAAAATCCACGCCGCTTTGCCCGCGGCGATCGATGGAGCGCTCGGAGAGGTAGCTGGCTTCGCCGGAAGTTTCGTAATGATCGCAAACCACGAAGCACGCCTCGTGACGGTTGTCACTCTCTGGAGCGGCGAGGATCGCATGCAGCGCTGCAACGAAAACGTGCGCTGGGTGCGGGCTTTACTGGCTCCTTACCTGGACCGCTGCCTGCGCGTCCAAACGCTGGCCGCCTATGTGCCCGCCGCGGCCGAAGTTCCGCGCGAGTTCGAATCGTCCTGCGCCGGGGAAACGATAGAATCTGGGCTGAACGAGGAAGCCGCGCTGTGTGTGGCATGAGGAGAACTGACAGCTGATTTTGCGTCGTGGTTCTGTAATCGTTCCGGCAACGGTTGCGTGCCCCCGCAACATCCAACTCTATGGGGGGTTAAATAGAGAGGATGGGTGCGGGCGGTATGGGAGTGAAGAGTCTTGAGTTAGGGGCCATGTCAACGATGTATAAGGACAAGATCTGTGCAGTGGATTTTTGTGAAGGGGCTGCGGTAGCTTCCTTGGCTCAGCAGGATTTTTGCCTGAACCATTTCATCGAACTCTGCTACGAAAATTTGCAACGTATCGATCCGCGCGGCCAGAAAATGGGGCGCGTGAATCTTGATCTCGCTTCGCTGCGCGCGTTCATCGAAGAGTGCTCGCGGCGGGCTCTCGATGTGGCGCTGCATTGCGACGACATCAGCAATCTGCAACGCGGGCGCTTGCTGGACATTCTTCTCTGGGCCGGCGAGCTGTTTCTTTTGCTGCGCGCTCCCTCGCGCGGCTTCGCGGATTCCATTTTGGAGGACCACGACACAGTTCTTACTCGCCTGGCGGCCCGCCATTTCTAGCCTCCGCCCGGCATTGCCATATTCCTCGGGAGCCCCGGCCAGTGCTCGCTTTAGGCGCCAGGTCCTCAATCCTTGCCTTCACCGGCTTTCCATTGCTTCAGTTCCCTTTCTCGGTCTAGATAACTCTCGCCGTTGGTGATCCAGCTTGCAGCGGGCTCATCCTTTAGGTAGTGGCCGAACCAGGCAAAGATTCGGCGCTGGTAGTCGATCTGGTTGGGCTTCTTGCGCAAACCGTGGTCTTCGCCGGCGTATTCGAGGAGAACTACGTTCTTTTTTGCGCGGCGCGCAATGTTATAGAGCTCGACGCCTTGATGGAAAAAGACCGTGCCGTCGCTGTCGCCGACTTCGATGAGCAGAGGCGTAGTCATATTTTGCACGCCGAAAACCGCAGAGTTGCGGATGTAGGCCTGCAGGTCTTCATAGAGCGGGACTTCCATACGCTGCTGGCCGGTTTCGATGTGGTCGGTCTCGGCAATGCCGGAGCTCCAGTGGTGGTTTCCGTAGTTGCTGACCAGATCAGTAATGGGAGCGCCCGCAACGGCGGCGGCAAAGAAATCGGTGGTGTGTGTGGCGAGATAGACGGAATCAAAGCCGCCCCAGGAATGGCCCATCACGCCGACTTTCTTCGGATCAATCACATTCATCTGGATGACACGTTTGACCGCCGAGGTCACACAATCCACGACCGAAATGCCGGGATCGCGGGGTCGAAAAACGATGTCGGGTTCGAGCATGAAATAGCCGTGGCTGGTGACGGCGCCCACGTTGTAGTAATTGCGCTCGGAAGGCGCGCTGTATTGATGCAGGCCGTCGGACAGCTTCTCGTACATGTAAACGATCATGGGGTATTTCTTGCTCGGGTCGTAGCCCGCCGGATAGTAGAGCGCGCCCTGCAGGTGCTCACCGTGGCTGTTCTTGTAGTCGATCAGTTCCTCTTTACCCCACGCGAAGTTGCCTTGGAGCGGATTCGTCTTGGTGACTTGTTTAGGAGCTTTCAGATCGGGCCCACCGACAAAAGCGTTCGGGGATTCCGTGAAAGTTTGTTCGACGTATTCAAATACGTCCGCGTCCCTGGCTTTTCCGAGCTGGGCGACGCTTTTGTCCAGCCAAATGAGATGTTCTTCCTTGAACGGACCTGAAGCTCCTGGATTCAGCCGCGCATAGCCGGATTTTTTTGTCCAAATGCCGAACAGGCTGAGATAGATCGGCTGATCTGTGTCAATGAACTCATCGCGGGGATTTAGCTTTACATAGCGGTGGCGGACTTGGTCGGCAGCGCCATCTGTGAGCTTTGTTGCATGAGCGCCATCGGGCGAAACCTGCCAGAGATCGAACTTGTCATAGAGGATGACGCTCGTGTCGTCTTTGGTCCATCCGGCGAGACCGAACGCAGGCTTCTGTTTGATGGTGAAATCGGCTTCGAGGTTTGCGAAGGCGGTGGGAACTGTTTTCGTGATGTTGATGACGGCGCGCGTGCTGGTGTTCACCGTCCAATAATTGTTGTCGTGGAAATAGAGAAGGTAATGGCCTGCAGGGCTGGCTTCGAGATAGTAGTCGTCATTGAGGCGGTCCTGAATTTTTGTACGATTGCCGGTGGCGAGATCCACGAAATAAACATCGGCGGCGGGACGGCCGATGCTGCGCTCCATGGCGTAGGCGGACCAGTTCGCGGCGTAAGCGGTTTGCTGGTGATTGAAGGGGACAATCTCTTCTTCAAGCTCTTTGCCGAGCGGAACCAACTGGCCGCTCTCGAGATGCCAGGCGCACAGAATATTTCTCTGGCGATCGTTTTTGGCGTTGAGTTTTTGCTTGGGCATGACTTCGGTGTCGTGGGCATTCCAGATGTCCACGGTGGGCTGCTCTTCGGCGTCCTTGGCTTTGCCCTTCTCTTTGTTTTTTGACTCAGCCTCCGCGCTCGCGTCTTTTTCGGATTTTTTTGGTTCGGCGATTTTTTCTTCCCATTTGGCCATCCCCAGAAAAACCGTATCGCCGTCTTCGGACCAAGCTGGCTTGTGAAAGGAAACGGTGCGCATCGCAGCCGGGAATTTTGTGTCGCCCGTCGGATCGTAGGTGTGGCTGGCTTCGGATGCTTCGCCGACGTGGGTCCACGCCAGAGCGATCTGGGTGGCGCTTTCGCGGTGGTCATCGGATTTCGAGCGCAGCACGGCGAGATCGGCAGCATCCTTGCGCCAGGCCAGACCGCCGTAGACAGATGCGGAAGAATCGAGGACGCGAACGGATGCGTTTTCGGAATTGAAGAGCTGCACGCCGTTACCGGTTTTGTCTTCGGAGTTGATGGCCATCGCGAGGAGCGTGCCGCGCCCGGGAAGATCCTGCCATGCAAATTCGGAAACGTTCCCGAACGAGGTGTCGTGGCCGGAAGAGAGTTGGCGCAGGATCAGCGTCGCGCCGGGCGTGTCGTCGCTTTCTGCACTCGCGGCTGCGTCCTGGGCGTCTTTTTTCTCAGGCGCATAGCGGCGCATCGCAAGGTACGCTCCCGTGGGACTGAAAGAGAAAGACTCGATGCCGTCGACAACAATTTGTTCGCCGTTCGAGAGGTTGAGAAGGCCGAGCTTTCTTTGAACGGGCTTCTTGTCCTTGCGCATCTTTTCTTCTTGCGTTTCGGAGTAGCCGATAGCGTAGGCGACCCAGCGGGAGTCGGAAGAAAAAACCGGCTGCGCACCGAAGGCGGCGGTCTTGGTGGTGCCGTCGGAGATGCTTGTGATGCGCAGCTCGTTTTCGCGATTGGAGCGGTTAATCCCATACGCGAGCCACTTGCCGTCCGGCGAGAGGCCGCCGAATTCGCGCACCACGGCGAGCGATTCCCACTGGCCGTAGTCGGCCGGCTGCACCGGAGCTTTTGTTTGTGCAGAGAGCGAAGTAAAGAAGCCAAGTGCCAAAATGAGTGCCGTCAGAGTTCTACGCATCGCGCGCCTTCCTTGCTGGAGAGAATGACTGGTTCGAGCACGCGAATTGTGCCTGCGATGGCAGGGTCGGCGCAAGCGGGGACGGCCTCGCCTGCCTTTTTTCCTCAGTGCGGATTCCCGAGGAATTACGGGTGCGTTCTGCGAACATGCTGATTCTAAATGAGTTCAGGCTGCGTCCGGCGGTGCAGGGCAAAACCCATCCGGGGGCGGAAGTTGCATTTTACAGCAGAGGTCCCGGAGTTCAGAGAGAGGAGATTGGGGAGAGTAAGGCGGGGCAGATTCTCAAAGATCGGTTGTCAGCGTCGCGCGCGCATTTTTTTAGGGATCCACGTAAGAGCTCAATGATTCAATCGGCGGAGGAGTTGCCGACGGGGTTCTGAGTGCGCGTGAAGAGACGGCGGGCGGTGGTGGACGAGGAGACGGACTCGAACTCGGCGAGATAGGAATAGGCTACCGGGACGACGAGCAGGGTCAGGAGCAGGCAGAGGGTTTGCCCGCCGATGATCGTGACGGCGATAGAGGCGCGTTGTTCGGAGCCAGCGCCTATGCCGATGGCTACGGGGATTAGGCCGGCAACGATGGAAAGCGTGGTCATGAGGATGGGGCGGAGGCGGACGCGGTTGGCTTCAAGGATCGCTTCGCGCACGGGCATGCCGGTGGCGCGAAGACGGTTGGTGTAGTCGACCTGCAGGATTCCGTTTTTCTTTACGATTCCGAGCAACAGAAACATTCCGAGGGCGCTCCAAAGGCTAAGGGCGCGGCCTGTGATCCAGAGAGAGAGAAGCGCGAAGGGGATGCTCAGCGGGAGGGTGAGCATGATGATGAAGGGATGAGAGAAGCTCTCGAATTGGGCGGCGAGGACCATATACATGAAGATGGAAGCGAGCAGCATGGCGAGCAAAAGATTCCAGGTGGTTTCTTCAAGGACTTTGACCTGGCCGGTGAAGCGGTAGGAATAGCCCGCGGGGAGGCCGATTTCTTTGATGGATTGAATGGTGTGCGCGGCAGCGAGATCGAGAGGATAGCCGCTGGCGACGTTGGCGTAGACGGTGACTTCGAATTCGCGGTTGTAGCGCCAGAGCGTAGCGGGACCGGCGCCGCGAATAATCGAGGCGACATTCTCCAGGCGCACCTGCCCAAGTTTTGTCGAAGGCACCATCATCTGCGCCAGGACGTCGGGATTGTCGCGCTGGCGCTCTAGGAGTTGCATGATGACCGGATATTGCTCGGAACCTTCCTTGAAGCGCGTGATTTCGTCTTCGCCGGAATAGAAGAGGCGAACGGCGTCGCTCACGTCGGTCATGCGGACACCGATGTCGGCGGCGCGCTGGCGATCGACTTTGACTTGAAGCTCGGGAGTGTTGAGGTTGAGGCTAGGGTTGACGTCAACAAGGTCGGGATATTTGCGCATCAGATCAGCAACCTGTTTGCTGAGGTCGGCGAGCTGATTCAGTTCCGGTCCGCGAATGACGGCGCCGATCGGAAAGTAGGTTTCACCGCCGAAGACCGAAGGCAGACGCACGTTCGAGACCATGTTGCGATAGCCGGCAAGATAGCCGCGGATTTCGGTGGCAAGTTGCTCGTGGGTGCGTTTTCTTTCGCTGCGCGGGACAAGGCCGACGAAAAGATGCGCGTGGTTTGTGGGGCCGTGAGTAAAGGATTGCACGAAAGCGACTTCGGGAAGCGCGACGACGCGTTCCGCGATCTCAGCCGCGCGCTGTGTGGTGATGGAAAGAGCGGTGCCTTCGGGGAGCGTGAAGGAGCTGATGAGCTCGGATTGATCGTCAGAGGGAATCCAGTCGCGTCCGACGAGGTGATAGAGGCCGAACGTCGATAGGAATGTGCCGGCGCAGATGAGAACAATGACCCAGCGGTGGGCTAGCGACCATTCGAGGAGCTTTAAGTAGGATTGCTCTATCCAGTGCAGGATTCCGGCGGCGTGGGCCTTTTTTTCCTTTTCGCTGATGCGCAGGATGCGCGAGGACATCATCGGCGTTAGCGTGAAAGCCACAAGCAGGGAGACGAGAATCGCCATGGCCATGGTCCAGCCGAACGAGTTGACGTATTTGCGCGCGTAGCCGTTCATGAAGGCGATCGGCAGAAAGATGATGACGAGAGAAAGCGTAGTGGCCATGACCGCCAATCCGATTTCTTGCGTAGCTTTGATAGCGGCGTTTTTGCGGTCTTCGCCTTTTTCTTCCATGAAGCGGACGATATTTTCGAGAACGATGATGGCGTCGTCGATGACAATGCCCACGGCGAGCGTGAGCGCGAGGAGTGTCATGTTGTTGAGGGAAAAATCCATCCCTCTCATAAGCGTGAAGGTGGCGATGATGCTGGCGGGAATGGCGACGGCGGCGATCAGGACGGCGCGCCAGTTACGCATGAAAAGGAAAACAATGGCGCTGGCCAGAATGCTGCCGAGGATCAGGTGTTCGAGGAGCGAGTGGACGGAGGCTTTGATGAAGTCGGAAATGTCGTGGATGACGAGAAGTTGCACGCCGGGAGGGAGTTGCGCGCGGAGTTCATCGAGTTTGGCTTTTACGTTGTCCGCGACCTGGACGGTGTTAGTGCCCGACTGACGCAGGACTTCAATGCTGACGACATCTTGACCCGGGACGCCTTTGCGAAAGAGGGCCGACCAGGTGCGAAGCTCTTGCGCGCCGTCTTCCACTTGGGCGACGTCGCGAACGCGTACTTGCGCGCCGCCGCGCGTGCCGATGACGATTTCTCCGAACTGATCGGCAGAAGTGACGCGGCCGAGAGTACGCAGGCCGAGCTCTTGCGGGCCGGTGATCATGCGGCCGCCGGGTGCTTCGATGTTTTCGCGCTGGAGCGCGTCGCGCACGTCGAGGACAGTGAAATTATGGGCGGTGAGTTTTTGCGCGTCGAGGAGCACGCGAATTTGGCGGGCCTGGCCGCCATTGAGCTCGACGCTGCCAACGCCGTCGACGGTTTGGATGGCGCGGCGGATTTGTTTGTCGGCGATTTCGGTGAGTTCGCGGCGGCTGGTGGGGCCGCTTACGAGCAGCGTGAGAATAGGGTCGGACTGCGGATCTTGTTTGGTGATGACGGGAGGCAAGGTTTCGCGCGGCAGTCTGTAAACGGCGGCGGCAACTTTTTCTCTGATGTCCTGGGC
>Ga0210387_10002523_pt1 | contig 14028 bp, 13 predicted proteins | sample IncBWC7OmetaG_FD_160108 | JGI IMG/M metagenome (GOLD analysis project Ga0210387, IMG submission 160108) | Forest soil microbial communities from Barre Woods Harvard Forest LTER site, Petersham, Massachusetts, United States - Inc-BW-C-7-O ...
GTCTCAAGCGCCAGGCGATCGGCGTGCACACGAGCACTCCGATCGAGTCCGTGCAGGTATCGGACTCCGGTGTGAGCTTCACCTACGGCTCCGAGTCGGCCGAGGTCGACTACCTCGTGATCGCCACCGGCCGCGGCCCCGACATCCGGGCGCTCGGCCTGGACGCCGCGGGCGTCGAGCTGGACGAGCGGGGCCTGGTCAAGGTCGACGGCGCGCTGCGAACCTCCGTCCCGGGCGTCTACGCGATCGGCGATCTCGTGGCCGGACCCGCGCTCGCGCACAAGGCCTCCGACGAGGGCGTCATCGCAGCCGAGGATTCGGCCGGCCTGCCGACGCATCCGCTCGCCTACATCGACATCCCGCGCGCGACGTTCTGCACTCCGAACGTGGGCTCGTTCGGGCTGACCGAGGCGCAGGCCCGCGAGCAGGGCTATGACGTCGTGATCGGCAAGGTCCCCTACGGCGCGGTTGGGGGCGGCACGGTCTACGGCGATCGCACCGGCCTCGTAAAGCTGGTGGGCGAGTCGAAGTACGGCGAGCTGCTCGGTGGGCACATCGTCGGCTCGCGCGCGACCGAGCTGATCCAGGAGCTCGTCAACGTGCGCGCGCTGGAGGGCGGCTTCGCGGAGGTCGCGCGCACGATCCACGGCCACCCCACGCTCTCAGAGGCCGTGATGGAAGCGGGGCGCGCGGCGGATGGCTGGCTCATCCACGGTTGACGCCGCTTTTTACTTCGACCTGGCCAGCCCGCTGGCGTATCTGGCCGCGGAGCGCATCCTGCATGTTTTGCCGGGCCCGGTGCAATGGCAGCCGGTGCTCGCCCGTGAGCTGCCTGCGGGCGAGACGTTCGCGGCGTTTCGCTGCCGTGAAGAGGAAGACGTCTTTCGTGTGGACCTGGCCCGCCGCGCACGCGAGCATGGTCTGCAGCCGCTGCGCTGGCCGGCGGAGTTCCCGTTCGACAGCTCACTTGCGATGCGTGCAGCGACGTACGCCAAGTCGATCGGCCGTACCGTGCCCTTTGCGCAGGCCGCGTTCCGTCAGGCCTTCGCCGGGGGGCGTTCGCTGGGCGAAGCTGACAACGTGCTGATCGCGGCGGCGGCATGCGCGATGCACCCGGCGGCGGTACTGAAGGGCGCAGGGCTCGCCTCCGTACGCGCGCAGCTGGACGCCGCGACGACGACGGCGGCTCGCGTCGGCGTGACGGACGTCCCAGCCGTGCGCATCGGCGCGGACGTGTTCGCCGGCGAGGACTGCCTGGAGCGGGCCGCCGAGCTCGGGCGGGCGGCGGCGAGATGAGAGCCAACCGCGCGTATCGCCTGATCGTCACGCGCGGCGGACTGGCTCCGGCGCTGCTCGCCGACGCGAGCCGGGTCGACCACATCGAGGTCGTGGAGATCGATTCCGGCGAGGTCGTGCTGTTCTGGGATCTCCCCCCGCACACCGCCTCGCGCACAGCTCGGGCGCTGCGCGCCGACCTGTCGCAGCTGCAGGCCGAGGAGTTCCTCGCGCGCTGGGCTACCGTGCATAGCTGATGCCCGATCCCAACCTGCCCGAGCCCGTCATCGCGCGCGAGTGGCTGCAGACCATGACGCTGATCCGCCGCTTCGAGGAGCGCGCGGGAGAGATGTACGCGCGCGCGAAGATCGGCGGGTTCCTGCACCTGTCGATCGGCGAGGAGGCCACGATCGTCGGCGCCGCACGGGCGTTGCGCGACGAGGACTACCTGATCTCGACCTACCGCTCGCACGGCAACGCGATCGCCCGCGGCACCCCGCCCGAGCGGGTGATGGCCGAGCTGTTCGGACGCGCCGACGGCTGCTGCGGAGGGCACGGCGGCTCGATGCACATGTTCGACTTCGAGCGCCGCTTCATGGGGGGCTACGGGATCGTCGGCGGCAACCTGCCGATCGGGGCCGGCATCGGCCTGAGCAGCGACTATCTCGCTCGCGACGAGGTGACGCTGTGCGCGTTCGGCGACGGCGCGTCGAATCAGGGCACGTTCGGCGAAACGTTGAATCTCGCCGCGCTGTGGCGCTTGCCGATCGTGTTCATGGTCGTCAACAACCAGTTCGGCATGGGCACCTCGATCGCGCGCCACTCGGCGGTGACGGACCTGCGGCGTAAGGGCGAGTCGCTCGGCGTCCCCGGCATGCGCTGCGACGGGATGGATGTGCTCGACACGTACGCGGTCGTCGATGAGGCGGTGCGCCGGGTGCGCGAGGAGCGCCGCCCGCTGCTGGTGGAGGCCGTCACCTACCGCTTTCGCGGTCATTCGATGGCCGATCCCGAGGAGTACCGCACGAAGGAGGAGGTGGCGCAGTGGCGCGAGCGCGACCCGATCCCCCGGTTTGGCGAGCGGCTGGAGCGCGAGGGCTTGCTCGACGCGAGCGCGCGCGAGGCGATCGAGCGCGAAGCCTCTGAGCGGGTCGAGCGCGCCGTGGAGTTCGCCGAGAGCTCGCCCTTCCCCGCGCCCGAGTCGCTGTATGACGACGTGTACGTGATCGACGAGCAGGTTCGCGGGCGGTACCACGAGTGACCCCGGCACGCTCACACTCCGCCCGCTGCGGACAGGCCCCGCGTCGCGCGGGACTCGCGCGCACGGCGAGGCGACGGGCATGACCGAGCTGCGCTACCGCGAGGCCCTGAACGCAGCGCTGCGCGAGGAGCTCCGGCGCGACGAGCGCGTCGTGCTGCTCGGCGAGGACATCGGCGTGTTCGGGGGCGCGTTCAAAGTCACCGAGGGGCTGCTCGAGGAGTTCGGCGAGCGCCGCATCCGCGACACGCCGATCTCCGAGAACACGATCGTCGGCATGGGCGTCGGCGCGGCGATGACCGGCCTGCGCCCGGTGGTCGAGCTGATGACGATCAACTTCTCGCTGCTCGCGTTCGACCAGATCGTCAACCACGCCGCACACATCCGCTACATGTTCGGCGGCCAGGTCTCGGTGCCGCTGGTGATCCGCATGCCCCAGGGCGCGGGCCATCAGCTCGGCCCGACCCATTCGCACTGCCTGGAGGCGATGTTCCTGCACGTCCCCGGCCTGCTCGTGGCGGTGCCCGCGACGCCCGCCGACGCCAAGGGCCTCTTGAAGCGCGCGATCCGCGACGAGAACCCGGTGATCTTCATCGAGCACGAGTCGCTGTACGGCATCCGCGGAGAGGTGCCCGACGGCGAAGAGGATCTCGTCGAGTTCGGCCGCGCGCGCGTCTGTCGCGCCGGCTCGGATGTGACGATCGTCGGCGTCTCGCGGATGGCGCTGACCGCCGAACGGGCGGCCGCCACGCTCGCCGACGAGCATGGCGTGCAGGCCGAAGTGATCGATCCGCGCACGCTGCGCCCGCTCGACCTCGACACGATCCTCGCCTCGGTGCGCACCACCAACCGCTGTGTGGTCGTCGAGGAGGGCTGGCCGCACGGGGGAGTCGGCGCGAACCTCGCCGCGCTGATCTCAGAGCACGCCTTCGACGACCTCGACGCGCCCGTGGCGCGCGTCTCGGGCGCGGACGTGCCGATGCCCTACTCCAAGCCGCTGGAGGACATCGCCTACCCGCACGAGCCGGACGTGGTGCGCGCCGCCCTCTCCACCCTGGGCGTGACGGGCGAGGTGGCGCACCGATGACCGAGATCGTCATGCCGCGCCTGTCGGACACGATGGAGGAGGGCACGATCTTGCGCTGGCTCGTCGCCGACGGGGAGGAGGTGCGGCGCGGGCAGGAGATCGTCGAGATCGAGACGGACAAGGCGACGATGACCTACGAGTCGGACCTCGACGGCGTGCTTCACCTGATTGCAGCCGAGGGCGACACGCTGCCGGTCGGCGCGGTGATCGCCCGGGTGGGGGAGCCCGGCACCGGGGGTGGGATCGGCGACGTCGAGGACGGGGCGAGTGAGGCAGCGCCTGCTGCCACGACGCCCGGAGCCGAGTCTTTGCGCGAGGCCACGCCGGAGGCGGCGAAGGAGGCAACGCCGGCAGGACCGAACGGTGGACGGGTAAAGGCCTCTCCGCTTGCGCGCCGCATCGCCGGGGACACCGGCGTGGACCTGCACACCATCACGGGCACCGGTCCCGGCGGGCGCATCGTCAAGGCGGATGTCGAGGCGGCCGGGCCGGTCGAGCCCGGCATCGGCCCGAGCGCCGGATCGGCCCCGGTTTCGGCGGCGGCGGCGACGCAGGCCGTCGCGACCGCCAAGGGCGAGACGACCGAGGTCGAGCTGTCGCGCACGCAGCAGACGATCGCCCGGCGGATGGCCGAGTCGAAGGCGACGATCCCCCACTTTGCGCTGCAGACGGACATCGACATGGAGGAGTGCGTCGCGCTGCGCTCCGAGCTCAAGCGCCTCGGCCACTCCGACACGCCGACGTACAACGACATGGTCGTCAAGGCCTGCGCGCTGGCCCTGCGCGAGCACCCGCGCGCGAACTCGAGCTATCGCGACGGGCGCCTGCAGCTGCACTCGCGCGTGAACGTCGGTGTGGCCGTGGCCACCGAAGCGGACGAGCGTGCCGGCGGTGCGCTGATCGTTCCGACCGTGTTCGATGCCGACCTCAAGTCGCTCGGCGAGATCGCACGCGAGGCCCGCGCCCTGGCCACGCGCGTGCGCGACGGCTCGATCACACCCCCCGAGCTGGGCGGCGGCACGTTCACGGTCTCTAACCTCGGGATGTTTGGGGTGACCAACTTCACGGCGATCATCAACCCGCCCCAGGCGGCGATCCTGTCGGTGGGATCGGTTCAGCCGCGACCGGTCGCGCGCGACGGCGAGATCGTCGCCCGTCAGACGATGACCGTCACCCTCGCCTGCGATCACCGCATCCTGTACGGCGCCGACGCCGCGCGGTTCCTGGCGCGCATCCGCGAGCTGCTCGAACGACCCGCCGCGCTGACGCTGTAGACCCCTGAGGAATCCCCGAAGCGATCTGTAAGTTCGTCGGCAGGGTTACCGCCCACCGCCCGATCATGCCGGCCCGAGGCCGACCGGCCCGGGAAAGGAGGTGATGAGATGAACGAGGCAACTCAGCTCATCTTGGCGATTGCGCTACTGGTCGCGGTCATCCGCAACCAGACGTAGCGCCAACCCAGCTCCGGCGGGAGTCGGCCCCGATGCCCGCCGGAGTGCATCTTAACGAGACGGGGCCCGGCGAACCGGACCCCGGAATGAGCAACTCAATAGCGCTCATCTTGGCATGTCCAGTGTATCGGACGCAAGACGGGATGACAAACGCACCAACTTTTCGGCCGCTTTGCTCCGACGCTAACCTGGTAATACAAGCGATGAATCAAGCTGAACCGTCCTCGCCGGAGCTATGGGTGCATCACCTGGGCACGGTCCCCTACCGTGATGCGCTCGCCCTGCAGCTGGATATCCGCGAACGCCGGCTGGCCGGGGATCTGCCCGACACGCTGCTCCTGCTCGAACATCCCCCCGTCTACACCCGCGGCCGCCGCTCGGCGCCGGGGGAGCTGGTGCTCGGCGAGGACTACTACCGCGCCCACGGAATCGAGATCGTCGACACCGACCGCGGTGGACGCGTCACCTACCACGGTCCGGGTCAGCTCGTCGGGTATCCGATCCTGCGGGTGTATGACATCGGCGCCCATCTGCGCACGATGGAATCCGCCATCGTCGCCGCACTGGCGGACGTTGACATCGAGGCGCGCTCGCGCTGCGAGGAGGGTCCCGACTACACCGGCGTATGGGTGGCGGACCGCAAGATCGCATCGATCGGCGTGCACGTCTCGCGGGGGATCGCCACGCATGGGTTCGCCGTCAACGTCGACGTCGACCTTGCGCCGTTCTCGTGGGTGATCGCCTGCGGGCTGCCCGACGTGACGATGACCTCGCTCGCACGCGAGCTACCCCCGGGACACACGGCCGACCCGGAGGGCTTTCGCGCGCGCATGGCCCATCACTTCGCCGCCGTCCACCGCCGCCGCCTGCGCACCGTCTCCCAGCACGACCTGATGCGGGGCCGGACACCGATCGGAGATCGACGGGATCTCCGATCGGCCAGCGCCGACGCCCGCCGAGTTCGAACGGCCTGCGAGGATGCGGCCCAAATGAGCCCCATCTCGTCCACCCCGCGCCCCGTGACCGCCGACGGAGCCCGGGGATGACCGCCACGACGACCACATCCGAGCACAAGCGCACGGCGGGTGCCCCTACCCGCTCGCGCGCGAACCCCGGCGGCATGGACGTGCTGAGCGTGCTCGGCCCGGACGTGCGCCCGCTGCGCGAGCGCAAGCCGCCGTGGTTCAAGGTGCCCCCGCCCGGCGGCGAGCGCTACCGCGAGCTGACCGCGCTGATCCGCTCGGAGAACCTGCACACCGTCTGCCAGGAGGCGGCCTGCCCGAACGTCGGCGAGTGCTGGGAGCGGGGCACGGCGACGTTCATGATCCTCGGCGACACCTGCACGCGGCGCTGCGGGTTCTGCAACGTCAAGACGGGCAAGCCCACCTGGCACGATCCGCTGGAGCCCGCGCGGGTCGCGCGCTCGATCGCGCGCATGGGGCTGCGCCACGCGGTCATCACCTCGGTCGATCGCGACGACCTGCCCGACAAGGGCGCCGCGGCCTTCGTCGGCGTCATCCGCCAGGTCCGCCGCCAGGCGCCGGACTGCCAGGTTGAGGTGCTCACGCCCGACTTCCAGGGCCAGGAGATGCCGCTGGCGAAGGTGATCGCCGAGCGCCCGGACGTGTTCAACCACAACGTCGAGGTCGTCCCGCGGCTGTATCCGCTGGCGCGCCGCGGCTCGGAGTTCGCCCGCTCGTGCCGGGTACTGCGACTCGCCGGCGAGCTGGGCGAGGGCGAGGTCGTGACGAAGTCCGGGCTGATGGTGGGACTCGGCGAGACCCACGAGGAGATGGTCGACACGTTCGCCGCCCTGCGCGCCCATGGTGTGCGGGTACTCACGGTCGGCCAGTACCTGCGCCCTTCCGAGCGCCATCTGCCGGTGGTGCGCTACTGGCACCCCGACGAGTTCGCCGCGCTGGAGCGCGCCGCCTATGAGCTCGGCTTCGAGCACGTCGCCGCCGGTCCGCTCGTGCGCTCCTCCTACCACGCCGACCAGCATGTTCCGCAACGGCGCGAGGGCGTCGGGCCACTGGCCGCAAGCGCATAGGTCGCAGGGCCCTGCCGCACCGCCGGCGCGCGTCGCGCGGGTAGGCTCACGCGATCTCTCCGATCACCGACGACATCCAGGGCGACCTCCCCCCGGCATGACCCCTCGCCGTCTCGTGCTCGGCGCCGCGCTGCTGTTCATCCTCGGCTTTGCGTTCCTGACCCTCAGCGCGGTGTCCCAGCAAGGGTTTACGCTGCTGAGCGCCGTCTCGATCTTCGTGCTCGTGCTGCTCGGGGTCGGGATCGTCGGCGCGATCTTCAACCCCCCGCGACGCTGACCATGGACCACCCGTCTCCCTTCATGACCCCCGACCAGAGTCGCCGGCGTCGCGAGACCGCCCGGCGTCGCAGACGTGCGCGCCGGCGGGCCATCGTCGTTGGGGCGCTGGCCGCGGCGATCGTCGCCGCGCTGGTGGTCATGGCTCTGGCCAGGGTCCACACTCACGGCTCGGCGTCGGCGTCGAGCGGTCACGCTCGCCCCCGCACGCACGCCGTCCCGGGGGCCCGGCTCCATGCCACCCGCTCGCCGATCGGCCTGCCCCTCGGCACGCCCCCGCTCACGCTCGCGGGGCTCGGCGATCCACGGCAGGACCGGGTGCACATCGCCTTCTACACCCCGCCGCGCGCGGGCCTGCTGTTCAACCTCGACACGGGCCAGGTGCTGTGGCAGTCAAACCCCTACACGCGCGTGCGCATCGCCAGCCTGACGAAGATGATGACCGCGCTGCTGACGGTCGAATCGTCCCCGCCGGACGCGCCCGTGCTCGTCACCAAGCAGGCGATCGAGTCCGCCGGGTCGAAGGTCGGAGTACTGCCGCTGGGCCGGCACGTGCGCTTGGAGAGCATGCTCTACGGCCTGCTGCTGCCCTCGGGCAACGACGCCGCGGTTGCGCTCGCCCAGCACGTGTCGGGCAGCGAGCGCGGCTTCGTGGCGCGCATGAACGCCAGGGCGGCGCAGCTCGGGATGGGCTGCACGCACTACTCCTCGCCATCGGGGTATGTCGATCAGTACAACTTCTCCTGCGCCGCCGACCTGGCCGTGCTCGCGCACGTCGACCTGCGCCAGCCGCGGATCGCGTCGATCGCGCGCACCTACACGGCGAAGCTGCCGTTCCCGATCAAGGGCGGCCATCTGTACCTCTACAACAACAACCCGCTGCTGATCTACCACTACCCGGGGCTGACCGGGCTGAAGACCGGCTACACGCTCGCCGCCGGGCGCTGCCTGGTGGCGAGCGCCGAGCGCGACGGCGTGCGCCTGGGGGTCGTGCTGCTGCACTCGCCCGACCCCGGCACCCAGGCGAGCTACCTGCTGAACCGCGGGTTCCAGGGCATCTACCACCAACCGCCGGTTCCGGCGCCACCGATCCCGCCAGGGGCGTAGAGCACGCGCAAGCCTGAGAGGGAGTACCGTTGGTGGCAGGTCGATTGACTGGTCAGTCAGCCGGTAGACTCCCGCAGAGAGCGCCCAATCGAAGGAGGAGCTATGGATCTCGACGACACGCCCGAGCAGGCCGCATACCGCGCCGAGGTGCGGGCATGGCTGGACGAGCACTCCTCGCAAGCGCCCGTCCTGCAAGGTCCGGGAGCGATCGAGGACGAGGACGAGATCATCGCCGCGCGCCGGGTCTGGCAGGGCAAGCTCGCCGAGGCCGGCCTCGCCGGAGTCGTGTGGCCGAAGGAGTACGGCGGCCAGGGCCGCGGCCCGATCGAGCAGGTGATCTCAAACCAGGAGATCGCGCGCGCGAAAGTGCCCGGGATCCTCGACGCGATCGGCGTCGGCATGCTCGGCCCGACGATCATCGCCCACGGCGACGAGGACCAGAAGGGGCGCTATCTCGGCCCGATGCTGCACGGTGACGAGGTCTGGTGCCAGCTGTTCTCCGAGCCCGCCGCGGGCTCGGACCTGGCGGCGGTGCAGACGCGCGCGCGTCTGCAGGAGGACGGCAGCTGGCGGCTGACGGGCCAGAAGGTGTGGACGACCAACGCCCAGTTCGCCTCATACGGCCTGCTGCTGGCGCGCACCGACGCGGACGTGCCCAAGCACAAGGGCATGACGATGTTCATCGTGCCGATGGACGCCCCCGGGGTGACCGTGCGCGGGCTGCGCCAGATCTCCGGCGAGGCCGAGTTCAACGAGGTGTTCTTCGACGACCTCGCGGTCGACCGGGGCGCGGTCGTCGGCGGTGTCGGCAACGGCTGGGGCACGGCGCTGACGACGCTGATGTACGAGCGCGTCACGATCGGTCTGGGCGGCGAGGGCCTCGGCTACAACTCGGTCCGGTTCGCGGGCGCGATCGCCGGCGACGAGCACGCCCGCCGCGACCCGGAGATCCGGCATCAGCTCGGCGAGATCGCGAGCGAACTGCTGGCGGTCCGCTTCACCGGCTACCGCACGCTGACGGCGCTGCAGAAAGGCCAGATCCCCGGCCCGGAGGCCGGCCTGGCGAAGGTCACGATCGTCAACGGCGCGATCAAAGCCGGCGATCTGATCGCCGACGTGCAGGGCCCGGATGCGCTGGACGAGGACAGCGAGTGGGCCTACATGATCTCGTTCCTGCCCGGCCTGAAGTCGGCGGGCGGGACCGAAGAGATCCTGCGCAACACGATCGGCGAGCGCGTGCTCGGCCTGCCGCCGGAGCCGCGCCTGGACAAGGGCATACCGTTCTCGGAGCTGCGCTCCAAGGAAGGAGCGCCGGCATGATGCAGACCTCGACACCGGCGCGCACCCACGACACCGACCGCCGGAGAACCGGCGCCACCCCGGCTGAGGAGGTCGCTCGATGAACCTCGCACTCTCAGACGAGCAGGTGTTCCTGCGCGAGGCCGCCCGCGGCGCGCTGTCGCGCTTCAAGACCTTCGAAGCCGCCCGCGAGGCGCTCGACGGCAACGAGAGCGCGCTGCCGGACATGTGGCCCGCCGCTTGTGAGGCCGGCTGGCCGGGCCTGCTGATCGACGAGGCCCACGGCGGCGCCGGGCTGGACGCGTTCGACGCGATGCTCGTGCTCGGCGAGTGCGGGCGCGTGCTCGCGGGCATCCCCCTGCTCGGGCATCTGCCGGCGAGCGCGATCTGCAACGACTCTCCGAACGGAGCCCCCCTGCTGGAGGCGCTGGCGAGCGGCGAGCGCCGCGCGGCCTACCTGCCCGCGAGCCCGCCGAGCGACGTGAGCGAGGGATGGAGCGTGGACCCGCGCAGCGGCTCCGCGCGCCCACCGGCTCCCACCGCGACGAGCGCCGGCGGGAGCGTGGCGAAGGTCAGCGGCCAGCTGTCGTTCGTGCCCGACGCGCCCGGCGCGGACGTGCTCGTGGGCGTGGCCCTGCTCGACGGCAAGCCCGTCGGGGTTGCGATCGAGGCCGACGAGCCGGGCCTGTCGATCGAGGCGACCGCGCGCTATGACGCGACCCGCTCGCTGGGGCACGTAACGCTCAAGGACGCCACCGCCATGGTTCTGGACGCATCCGAGGAGTCCCTCGCGGCCGCCTGGTATCTCGCGCAGGCGCTGATCGCGGCCGAGTCGCTCGGCAGCGTCGAGACGGCGCTGGACGTATCCGTGCAGTACGCCAAGGAGCGCCACACCTTCGGCCGCGCGATCGGCTCCTACCAGGCCGTCAAGCACTCGCTCACCGAGGTGCTGCGCCAGCTCGAGAACGGGCGCTCGCTGCTGTACTACGCCGGTTGGGCCCGCCACGGATCCCCCGGCGAGTTCCCGCTCGCGGCCAGCGCCGCCCGTTCGGTGGCCGGACGCGCGCTCGACCACGCGGCGCGCACGATGATCTCGGTGCACGGGGGCATCGGCGCGACCTGGGAGCACGACGCGCCGCTGTACTTCCGCCGCGCGCAGCTGTCCAGGCGCCTGCTCGGTGGCACCGGCGCAGCGACCGACCGGGTCGCGGGCGAGCTGATCGCGCAGGCTGACGCCGCTTAGTGCTTGCGTGCCCGGGCGGCCGTCGCCCGGGGCGGGGTGCGGACGGGTGTGAGCGTCGCCAGCACGGGCGCGCCATAGGCGGCGTGCACCGCCGCGACCATCGCCGGTTCGAGTCCGCAGTTGACGCAGAACCCATGCTGTGACCAGCCGATCGCGCGCGCCAGCACCTGATCGGCGTAGGCGACGCCGGCGGCGTCGTGGCCGTAGTAGTCATACGCCGCGTTCCACGCGCCCTGTTCGAGCGCCGGCGTGGCGCCGTCGGCGGACAGCAGGTGCGCGGCCGCCATGATCGCGTCGAAGTCGTCGTAGATCGACGGGTGCCTCGCCGTCGGATGATCGTAAGCCGCCGGACGCGCTCCATACCGGTAGGAGCCGCTGACGAGATCCCACGTGGATCCGGATCCGGTGCCCCGCCCCCCATTCGTGACATTGAACTGCATCGGCCCGCCGCAGCAATCGGCGAAGTTGAGGCCGTGGTAGGTGGAGGGGGCCGTGGAGAACGCCGTCTCCTGCTCGTGGATCGAGGCGATCAGCAGCCAGTTGACGCCGAACGTCCTCTGGGCGACGGAGTAGATCGGGTAGAACCCTTCCATCCAGCGGGTCGAGACCGCGCTCTGCAGGGGACTGGCCAGACGCGCCGGTCCCTGGCTCGGCTGCGTCGCGGGCGCTCGCGCGACGATCGCCCCGGGCGCTTGCGTCCTGGACGCGCCCGTCGACCCTGCGGCGGGAGCCGGCGTGGCGGCGGTGACGAGCACCGCCGGGGGTGCGGCCGGGGGGACGCCCGGCGAGCGTCCGACGAGTCCCGTCAGCACCGCGACGAGCGTCGCCACCCCCAGCGCGGCGATCGTGCCGGCCACCAGCCAGTGGCCGCGCTCGGAGGGCGGAGCCGGGAGCTGCTCGAACGCGGGCACGGGCCGCTCGACCGCGGAAAAGCGCAGTCGACGCACGAGCGTGGCCGTCCTCTCGCCGATATCCATTCCGCACAGCACGGTAGCGAGAGCGGCTAAAGGGGGCGTGTGTGTGTCCGTCAGACCCCGAGCACGCGGCGCAGCACACGGTCGAACGCCCTCGTCGGCAGCAATGCGTGGGCGAGGACCATCCCGCGGGCATCGCGCCCGACGAGATAGCGGGCGCGCGGGCGCCGCGCGGTCAGCGCCCGCTCGATCGTCGCGGCCACCTGCTCCGGTGAGACGCCGCGGCGCTCGGTGTCGGCCAGGATCTTGGCGAACGCCGCGGGAACGCGCCCGTACTCCTCGCGCAGCTCCGGTGGGATCTCCAATCCGTCGGCCGTGTCGCGGGCCTTGCTCCAGATCGGCGTTTTCACCGATCCGGGCGCCACCAGGCAGACCCGGATGTGCGAGCCGTGCAGCTCTCCACGCAGGGCGTCGCCGAGCGCCTCGATCGCATGCTTGGAGGCGGCGTAGGGACCGTTGAACGGCACCGAGACCCGGCCGCCGATCGAGGAGAGCAGCACGATCCGCCCGCGCGCGACCCGCAACGCCGGCAGCAGCGCGCGGGTGACCGCGATCTGACCGAACACGTTGACCTCGAACTGCATCCGCAGGTCCTCCGTCGAGAGGAGCTCCAGCGGTCCGCCGACGCCGATGCCCGCGTTGTTGACGAGCGCGTCGAGTCCCCCCTGCGAACCGCCAGCGCGCGCGGCCTGCTCATGGATCCGCGCCTGCGCCCGCTCGATCTGCCCGGCGTCGGTCACGTCGAGGCTCAGCGGGATCACCCGCCCGGGCGCCCCCTCGCGCTGCAGGCGCTCGCCCGCCGCAGGATCCCGCACGCCGGCGAACACGGTCCAGCCGGCGCCCGCCAGGCGCAGCGCGGTGGTGCGCCCGATGCCCGTGGAGGCACCCGTGATCAGGACGGTCGGCATGCGGCGACCCTAGCGAACGCCCGGCGCCCGCGAGGCCCTGCGCACGAATGGGGACGTGCCCGCCGGGACGGCCCGAGACGGCCGCGTGAGAGCAGTCTCACATCCCGATTAGCAACCGCTTAGGATCTGCGCCGATGGTTCCGCGCGTGGGCAAGCCCTCCAAAGCCTCGCGCGTGGCGATCACGTGCGCCGTGCTCGCCCTGCTGGCGGGCTGCGGATCGACCATGCGGGACGGCCTCAGCGCGCGAGCGAGCGCCACCCCCTCCGCACAGGTCGTATCCGGTGCCTGCTCGACGGCGGTGCTCGGCGCGCTCGGCGACGTCGCCATGCGCGCCTATCGCGAGGGCGTCTCCAGCGAACGCACCAGATCGGCGCTGAGCTTCATCGCCCGCTCGATCCCGTTGCGCAACGCCGTCGAACGCGGCGACCCCCGGGCGGCGCGCGCGGCGGCGCAGGCGCTGGTCGCGACCGGGCACATGACCAACCTGCGGGTGCTGCGCGGGAGCGCCACCGCCAATGGCGGCGGTCAGGTGCTCGCCGACGTGGGCGCCCCGGACGCATTGGCGCCGCTGCATGGCGCGATCACGAGCGCGAGCGGCGCCACGATCGGCACGTTCGTCACCAGCGTATGGGCCGATGACGGGTTCGTGCAGGAGGCGAGCGGGATCGCCGAGGGCATCGCCGCGCTGCGCCAGAACGGGCGGAGCATCGCCGGGTCGTTCGAGCTGGGAGGCGACGAACCGTCGCCGCGAGGCACGCTCACCGCCAAGGGCACCGCCTACGCCTACACCTCGTTTCCCGCCAACGTGTACCCGGCTGGGCAGCTGCGCGTGTACCTGCTCAAGCCGCTCTCCTCGATCGCGCCCCTGTGCGGGGCGAGTACGCAGGATACGCTCGTCAACACGCTCAGCCGCGTCGCGCGGCTCATCTACACGAGCGAGGAGGGTGCGCACGCGCTCACCCAGGTCCATCGCGTGCAGCGCTACCAGCCGCTGCTGCGCGCGGTCGCGGCTCGCGATCCGGCGGCGAGCAGGCGGGCGATCGAACACCTGCTGCACGAGCACGTCGTGCGCATGCGGGTCAGCGCCGGCGGGCGCCTG
>Ga0210387_10002524_pt1 | contig 14027 bp, 9 predicted proteins | sample IncBWC7OmetaG_FD_160108 | JGI IMG/M metagenome (GOLD analysis project Ga0210387, IMG submission 160108) | Forest soil microbial communities from Barre Woods Harvard Forest LTER site, Petersham, Massachusetts, United States - Inc-BW-C-7-O ...
GAACAAGAACGTATGATCCACCATAATCGTCAATTTTTTTCGCGCCGCCAATTCAATCAGTTCTTGAGCTTGCACGGAGTTCGATGTAAACGGCTTCTCGATGAATACGTGCTTTCCGTTTTCAAGCGCGGCCTTTGCCAATTCGTAGTGAGTCCAAACGGGGGTGATCACAGCGACCGCGTCGATGTCGGGCGATCGCAATACTTCGTTGGCGTCCGAAACGATACGTACACTCGGATGGGCTTTACGCGCGCGTGCTTGCGCGGCGGGACTGCTGTCGCAAATCATCTCCGCCCGCGTCGAGTCCAATCCCTGTAGGTTTCGGACGATGTTGGGCCCCCAGTATCCGTATCCGATGACCCCGATTCTTATCATGGCTCCCTTATGAACTGCGCCGTCAGGTTTGAATTTGCGGCCGTGAAACTTGGACGTGTTTTGAACAACCCGAAGCGATTGATCTCGCCGAGAGTTTCGTTAGACAAAAACAGCCCAGACGGTGCCAGGAATGCGTCCGAGGAACTCGAACGGCTCGGGAGTTCTAGAAAGCCGGCTGCAGCGAGAAAAACGAAACGTCAGAAATTAGTGGGCTCCGTCGCCCGCAACAACCGCAAACGGAGTAGCCAGCAGGATCTTGAGGTCTAACCACAGCGACCAGGTCTGTGAATACCGTAGATCCAGACGAACCATGTCATCGAAGCAGGTGCGACTGCGGCCATTAACCTGCCATAACCCCGTAACGCCGGGCTTCAATTCGAGTACGCGCCGTCGGTGCCAGAAGTCGTACATCTCGAACTCGTACGGAACCGGGGGCCGCGGCCCGACAAGAGACATTTCGCCCCGCAACACATTCCAAAATTGCGGGAATTCGTCAAGACTCGTCTTCCGCAGAAACCTGCCGACCGCCGTCACGCGCGGATCGTTCGTAATCTTATAGACCGCCGGCTCGCACGTGTCCGATTTTTCGCGATTGCCCTGCCCGGCAATAAAACTCTGAACGAACTCCCGGTGAATCTTCGGATCGTTGTTCGTATACATCGTGCGGAACTTCAGACACTTGAACTTCTCTCCAAATTGTCCCATGCGCTCTTGTTCGAAAATCACGGGCCCTTTTGACGTCAATTTGATCGCGAGAACGATCGCGGCTAGAATCGGCGATAGAACCAGCAGCAATAGTCCGCTGCCGAGAATATCAATCGAGCGCTTCACTACCAGCGGCAACCGTCTCTTCGAAACCCTCTGAGAAAGCTCTGGATACAATTTCATATCTGCCGAACGTTCGGTGCGGTTCTCATCCCAGCTCTCGGGGAAAATGTGGGTCGTAATTACGATCTTCGACGCAAGTTTCGCACCCAGATTATCTCGCAGCGCTGCCTCGACCTTGGCTCGAAGAAGTTCGGTGATGGGTGTGCCTTCTTCCATATTCAATTCCGTAAAGATTATTGCAAGAATTCTTCCCGTTTCGTACCAGCCGATGAGATCGGTTTCTCGCGTCGAAGCGGCAATTACAGAATGAAATCTCTCGCTGAAATTGGTGCCGCTGCCATTTGTGCGTGGAGCATGGGTCTCCAGCAGCATCAGGACAAATGGTTTGCGAGAGCGGTCCGCGCGTCGCCGTTCGTGAGTCAAAAGCGCGTGGAAGGTCTCTTCTTGAAGAATGGCTTCCCGACCGGCCGGCACATGAGCAATACGGGCAAGCATCTTGCCGCCATTCAGCGGCTGCGCTGCTTTCTCGGTAAGAGGCGATATTTTCAGATTGGTATTAGCCATTTGCGTTTCCGATTCCTGATTCTCCACTCGACAGTGTCGAGGATTCGACTTCGTCTCACGATCCTGCGTCCCTGCGCTAAGCCGGCAGTCTTTCGCTGCGATTTCGATCGGAACTAAGCAATAACTCCCTGCAACAGCGGATGTACAGCAACAGGATCCAGTCTTGAACCCTTGGCTGGTGAGACAGGTCTTACGCAATCGCGGTCGATCTCGAGCGCGACAGATCGGCGAAGCAGCGAGACTGAAACGACGATTCGATTATTTCCTTTGAAATTAATCAGAATGCCTTCCAAACCATTCAGAGAATCGCTCTCGATCCGAATTCTCTGGCCGACCTCAAGATATGGCCACGGTTCCGCGTGAAAACCGGATGACACAATTGTTTGAATCGCAGCAATCTCGCTGTCGTTTACAGGAAATGGAACCCGGCCTCGACCGACCACCGACATCACGCCAGGCGTAACCAGGATAGGAAGGCGATTCAGGGCGTCGAATTGGCAAAATACGTAGCCTGGAAATAGTGGCGCGCTAATCTGTTTGAACTTTCCGTTCCAGCGCTTCTTAGTTTGATAGGTAGGGAGGAGGGTCTGATAACCCTTGCCGGACAGCAGGACAGCAGTAGAGCTCTCCCATCGGGTTCTAACCTGAAGGGCAAACCACTTTTGGTTATCTGCACCCGACTCGGTCGGCAAATCAGTCTCTCCCTTGTGAACTTCGGTCATTCGACACTTTGTGTCGGCTTTTGTCTAGGCTACCGCCCTTAACGTGCCGACTCGCTATCTCTCCTATCGCAACTGGCCTGCCAGACCCAGTCCTTAATCAAGAGTCAAAGGCTAGAGTTTGTGAGCGCTAGAATACGGAAAACAAGCATGTTACAGGAGGTACCCAGTTTCTACTGCACGTAGAGTCGAGAGGACCCACGGATCCGGGTAAAACTAGTGAAAACTCTTGCCATCATTTGCCAAGACGTTTCCTCAGTTACGGCGAAGAGCACCATCGTAAACAGCAATTATCTACAATGTATCTAGGGTGTTACAGAGAAACTGGGCACGACCGTTATGACCTTTTCTCCAGTCGCACTCACTTAGCTATGGGGCCGTGGGGCACCTAATGTTACGGGGCCGCACCGAGGAATGCTCGCATGGCATTCTCATGTTGAGACTTACGACCGAGAATCTCAAGACCTCGAGAAAATAGAAGCAGGGGTGAATTGCAGCTCGTCGATGAGGACCACCGCATGTGACCCAACCGCTCCGAAGTGAACCGCGGCGAGCAGTCGTCTGTCAACTCGTGGAGCGGGCAGGATAATCCAATCGATTGCGAGGTCGGTTATTTCTTGGAACCGATTGATTCACCATATCCATAGCCATAATAGTAGTCCGAGTTTCCGATGTGAGACTCCGTCATGGCGTTGAGTACAACTCCAACGACATTTCGCCCTCGCAGTTCCTGGGCGGCTCTCTGCGCGGTCGCTGCAGGCGTGACACCTGCTCTGGTGACCAGGAGAACGCCATCGCAAATGTCAGCTAGAACGCTTGCGTCCGCAACGAGCAAACATGGCGGCGAATCGAGAATAACCCAGTCGAAGATCGGCGCGAGCCGATTCAGCAAAGTTTTCAACCGGCCATTCGAGAGCAACTCGCTGGGGTTTGTAACCTCATTGCCGCCTGGGATGAAACAGAGATTGCCTTCCTGACCTTGCTGAATGATCGAGATACCGTCAGCCTCGCCACGAAGATAATCCGTCAAGCCTGGGCTCGAGGGGGCTCCAAGTGGAACATGCAATCGCGCTCGCCGCAAATCCGCATCAATGATGAGTGCGCGGCGGTCCGGCTGGCGGACGATTGATTGCGCAAGATTATTGGTCACGAAGGTCTTGCCTTCGGCTGGAATCGAACTGGTGACGAGCAGAGTCCGTAGGGGTTGGTTGCTGCGCAATTGATAAAGACGTGAGCGCAAGGTTCGGAATTGCTCCGCCCCTTGGGAGTGCAACGCGGGATTGACGAACACGTTCACGTTGGGATCTAGATGCCACTCTGGATGCGAGCATCGGGCGCGAAGATCGTCGAATCGGAGATAGTCACTTACCGGGCGCGGGACGACAGGCGTGGGAGCGAGGATGTCGTCACTCCTCGGAGCCGGGGATTCGATCCCCGCCGGAGCGCTAACCGCGATATCTGGGGGCTGTGCCGCTGCGACGGGGTGGACCGTCACGACGGTTGCTCGCTCTTGTTCAGCTTTCTTCAGAGCTTCGTGAATACGGCTCATGGCTTCCTTTCGCGGGTTGACGACAACACTACGTTCGACTGGCGCAATCGTCCCAACAATTCATCCAAGTTCTGCAACAGAGCCTGCGTATCGCTCGCCTGGGTTCCGGTAGGAGCGAGTCTCGCGCGCGCGGTCGGCTCGATTTGATCGAGCTGGAATTCTCGCGCCACCTCTTCAACCAAATGCGCCGGAACAGGCCGCAGATGATCGACGTAGGCGTTGATAAGTGAATGCTCGCAAAGCAGGTTCACGACGCGTGGTATTCCTTGTGAATACATGTGGATCGCCTGAATGGCTTCCTTCGAGAAGATCGGCTCTCCATTCGCTCCCGCAATGCGCAGCCGCTCGGCGATATAGCCGAAAGTTTCCTCGAGCGTGAGCGCTGACGTGCGGCACCGCAAAGTGATGCGTTGCCGCAGCTGGCGCAACTCGGTCAATTTCAGTTTTTCTTCAAGCTCCGGCTGTCCAGTCAAGACAATCTGAAGCAGCTTTTCTGTGGAAGTCTCGAGATTCGTAAGTAGCCGAACTTCCTCAAGCACCTCAGGAGAAAGATTCTGCGCCTCGTCGATGATTAAAACGGCTGTCTCTCCGGCGCGATATCGCTCCAGCAGCCATTGGTTCAGCCGCAACAACACCTGGCTCTTTTCACGGGACTCGCAAGGTATTTCGAATTCCGCGATAATGAAATCAAATAGCTGATTGACGCTCAATTGCGAATTGAAGATGAAAGCAGTGGCTACGCGCTGCCCGTGGAGCCAATCGAGCAGTCGGTTGAGCAACGTGGTTTTGCCCGTGCCCACCTCGCCCGTCAGGAGAATGAAGCCCTTGCGATTCTGAATTCCATACGTCAAACCAGCCAACGCCTCCTGAATCTGCTTCGTCAGGACGAGATAGCGCGGGTCCGGATTCACATTGAACGGGCTTTCGCGTAGTCCGAAGAATTTCTGGTACATGGTCTCCCTAAGAACTTCTGACGTGATTTGATCCGGCTTCGGCCAAAACCGGCTCTTGCTTCTCGACCGTTCGATCCGAGTTGTCTGGCTCGAGTTCCGGAATCATCGCGAGCACGGGAAGGTGAAGTGTGAACTCCACATCCCTCTCGGTCTTCAGCGATGAGTCCTTCATTTCCAACATGAACGCGATGACTAGGCCCAGCGCAAGACCTCCGGCCAATCCACCCGCCGCGAAAAGCGGCCGGTTCGGGAAAGAAGGTTTGTCGGGGAGATTCGCCGGGTCGAGAACGCGAAATTGTTCACCTTGTTGTTTTCGCTCGAGGTCGGCTGCCATCGCCGAAGCGTCTCGCTTCTTCTGCAACTCGTTATAGGAGTCGAGCGCCGTCTGGTAACCTCGGGTCAGCTCTTTGAATTCCTGCTCGACGGCCGGGCTCGACAGCACACGGTCTTGATAAATCTTGATCTGTTGCTTGATTTGCTCTTGCTCCCTCGCTTTTTCGGCGATTACCGAATCAAGAGTGCGAACTTGTGCCCGCAGCTGCGCGATCTGCATAGGTTCGAGTGTGCTCTTCTGGCCTTTCGCGGGCTCGCTCGCCACTCTCTTGGCGTCGGCTTCGGCAATTTGCCTCCTCAAAGAAGCGATATCATTTTTCGTTTTGATTACGTCCGGATAGTCATCCGTGTATCGCGCCTGTAGGGTCGCAAGGAGCGTCTGCATTGCGGCGAGCTGCTGCTCCAAGGTCTCGGGATTGTGTCCGGTCTGCGTGGCTTGCCAGGCGGCGATCTGCTGAGTGAGGTTCGACTCGGCGTACGATTTGTCTTGCTGCGCGCGCGCAAGCGCCTGTGTGGCTGCGTCGAGTTGCGAAGTCAGATTCGTCAAGAGATTTAAATTCATCTGCGCTTGGTCCGGTTGATCTCCCAGGTGGCGGCTCTTGAAGGCCGCCAGCTTGGTGTCTTGCGCATCGAGGTTCGCTTTCGCCTCGGCTAATTGAGTCACAAGGAACGCCGTCGTGTCTTCCGAATGCTGCTGGCGCAGACGGAGGTTTTCCTCGATGAACATCGACGTTACCGCTGAGCATACCTGCTGAGCTGTGCGCGGGTTGCTCAGCGTGACGCTCACATAGAAGCCCGGAAGTTGCCGCGTCTGCGTTTCTGCCATCGGCAGAATCGGAGTTACTTCGATTCCCTTTTGCAGTCGGCCGACGAGGTCCTCCATCGGCACCTTGTTGACCTCACTGGCGTACAGCCCGAATTGCGCGATGATTGGCTCGAGTCGCGAACGACTGAGGATCTGCTGCTGCATGCTGGAAAGCCGTTGAGTAATGTCCGCCGTGTCCAGGGATCGGACGATGTCTGAAGGTATCGAGGGCTGCTCCACTAATACCAGTGTCTGCGATTTATAGCGGTCGGGCAAAAATCGGGACACAACATATGCGAGTGGGGCGCCCACCACCGCTAGAACCAGGATGAGCACCCATCTCCGCCGCAACATCGCCATGTAATCTTGAAGCGTCAGTTCTCGTTCAGTCATTCCATCCTCGTTTTCCGCTCCCCGGCTTCCATTCGGAAATCATCTCTAGAATGGGATAGGCAGCTTATGCCAGCCGAGGCCAAACGTAACCTGATTGCGAGTTACACTGGTTCCCGTCCCGCACGCGACAGTTCCCGTGCAAAGGGCCAAATTCGTATTCTGATATTGTAATTGATAGTTGAGGAAGATATTCAAAGTACGCCCCATCGGATGACTTACGTTTACACCTGTGAACCAATAATCATAGGTCTGGTTCGACGTCGTCGTGCCGTTGATTGCCAGTCCCCGGTTTCTTGAGTAGCCAACGCTCCAACCTACACTAAATGTTCGTGATACTTGCCGGTTCACGCCTCCCGTCACACTGTCGGCCACGGAACCTGCCAGTACTCCGGACCCGCCACTCACTCCATGGTTGTACGTCGCGGTCATACTGGTTCGCTGTAAACTGTATTGCAGCGAGGTGTTGAAGTATCCGTATACTTGGGTTGAACTTCCGGGTGTGCCGCCTGTCGTGCCTGTCGACCCGGGCGTCGTCGTAATTGGCATCTTGATGAAGGTTATGTCCGGCCCGCCCGCCGCTTGAAAAGCGAGCTTGCCTGTAATACGTCGCCCGTACGACACTGCGATGACGTTGTTTTTAATCGATTGGTCTACGTTGCTGTAATTAAACGAACTGAACTGGTAAGAAAGTCCAATCGTGTTGGCGCGCGACAATTGGAAGTTGTATCCCGCCGAAAAGATCACGTTGCCGTAGTTCAGTTGGTTGTCGTCGAGGCTGTCCAACAAGTTGTAGCCGCCGACGAATGTCAGCGATGAGCGCGAGTTGAGTAAATAATCCAACTCCCCACCGCTGAAGTTGGTCAGGCGTTGCCCGCGCGCGGTCAGAATCGACTGCCCCGGTAAGTAGCCGTTCCCTATGCCGCCGGTCCCTACGCCTGGCAAAGTCGGTCCGCCCGGAATGCCACCTGCTCCCAGCGTCGTCTGCGGCGCATACATGAACTGCTCGAAGAATGAAATCACATAGCGGCGATAGGCGAGTCGGTCGGAAAAATTCAGCCCTTGTACGATCCCGTTGCTTACGCTGCCATCGTTTGAAAACGATGCTCCGCCAACGTAATCCAGCGTGAGTTGGGAATTTCCCGAGTTCCGGTGCAGATCGATCCCGCCGAACAACGAGGTAAAGCTCGTCAACCCGCTCTGGCCCTGCCCAGCCAACGGGTTCGAGTCCACTGTCGAAGTGAAGTCAAGATGCGGCAGCCAATAGCTGTGCGTGGTGGCGGGCACTCCCAGGCTCAGATCCTGAATGCCCGTGAGCGCCGTTGTATCGGGGTTCAGTCTTTGGGGATCGTACGCTTCGTCACCGTTGTTCGCTGCCGACGCAAACGGAGAATGGTAGGCAGGGATCGGTTGTGAAGGCTGTGCCGGCTGGTTTGGCTGCGTAGCCTGCGTGGGCTGGGCGCTTTGGTCCGTTCCCTGTTGCTGGGCACGTGCGACCGTCGCCGCGAGAATCATCGCGCCAACAGCAGCCAAACGAGATTTTAGCGTTCCACGCATGAGCTCTCTTTCCTTACGGCACGACGATCGTGTCGCCGGCCTTTACAAAAATATTCTGATCCGCCGCTTTGCCGGCAAGCACGTCCTTGTAATTGAACGGATGCTTGATTTGTTTTCCCTCTTCGACGCGGAGAACATAAATCTTCTTAAGATTTGCGTACTGCGTGAACCCGCCTGCGCTCGAGAGCGCCTGCAGCACCGTCATATTCGGCAAAAGCGGATAAGCGCCTGCGCGCGTTACTTCGCCAAGGATATACACTCGCTGGCTGTTGATCGTTGTGACGATCACTGTCACTTGCGGATCTGTCACGAATTTCTTTAGTCCTGCTGTAATTTCGGCGCCGAGTTGAAGTGGTGTGAGTCCCGCGGCATTCATGTCATTCAACAACGGCATCGAAATCTTCCCATCCGGCCGGACCGGAACTGTGCGTGACAGTTCGGGCTCTTTCCAGACGCTGATATCCAGTACATCCTGCGCCCCAATCACGTAGTTCGGGTCGTCGGTCGCCGGTTTTTTCGGAGCGGCAGCTTGAGCGCTCGAAGCGCTCTGGCCTGAGGCGCTTGTATTCGCCGCAGCTTTCTTGCTCGTATCGTCCTGAGCTCGCAATGGAATCGCGGAAATCAGGAACCCGATTAGTAATAACAATCCAAATCGTCGCATCATTCCTCTCAGCACTTACTGATTCGAACCGCCATCTTCCAACCCGATCTGTTTCAGCTTGTACAGCAAAGACTTGTAACTGATCTGCAGTTCCATTGCGGCGCGTTTGCGATTCCAGCGTGTTCGGCCCAGGGCTTTCAAAATGAGTTCCCGTTCGGCTTCGCGAGATGCAGCGCGCGCAGCGACTTTCAACGAGAGCGAGTGCGTCTCGACCGCCGGAGGCGTGGCAAACCCACCGGCAGTCCGGATCAGTTCCGAAAGCGCCAGATTCTCATCATTCAGCGCAACGATTTTCTTCATCACATTCTCAAGTTCGCGGATATTGCCAGGCCACGAATAGTCCACCAATCGTCCAAGAGCTCTTGAACTCAGCGCCGGGGGAGTTCTGGCGAACTGGACAGCGTGTTTCGACAGAAAAAACTCAGCGAGTGAGGGAATGTCTTCTTTGCGCTCACGCAATGGCGGGAGGCGAAGAGAAACGCCATTCATTCGATAATAGAGCTCTCGTCGAAAGCGTCCCGCGTTCATCTCATCGTCCAAGTTCCGGCTCGTCGTTGAAATCAGTCGAGCGGCCAGAAGGCCTCGGCGCGGGACCGCATCCCCGTCCGGCAGCGCATACAAAAGAGTGCGCTGGCACAATGGATTTAGTTCGCTGATTTCGTCGAAGAATGCCGTTCCAGCCGGTTCCTGAAGTTGATCACCCGAGTTCGGCATCTCCAAGCCGATCTCCGCAGCAAACGAATCCGCATTTACCGAAGCGCATGAGACCTTGAGCAGTGGCTCATTCGAGCGCCGTGACAGCGAGTGAATGCGATACGCAAACATCTGTTTACCGGTTCCACTCTCGCCCATCAGTAAGACGGGGATATTCGTCGCAGCAATCTCAGAAATGACGTTTTCGAGCGTCAGCATCGCCGGACTCGTGCCGCAGACGAATCCGCTGCCTCCGTCCGCTGTTGCAACCGGTGTTGCCTGGGATGCGATAAGACTAGGACTCATCATTCCTCATGGCCCGATCATATTTCTGCGGAGCGCTAAACTGCCGTAGATTCAATTGCAATGCACGTGCCAGGTGACGTTTCCGAATGGCATTAGACGTAACACACTCCCAATCAATAACTTGTAAGGATGACCGTGAACGGCTCCGGATCGGGAGCCTAGCAGCACAACCCCGGCTACCTTCCAAGAAAGGGTAAATTACTTACCCTCTCTTCCCAAGATGCAGATAAAAATGGACTTAAATGCGACAGTCGGATGAGTTGGCCCGGCCGCAGCATCCGCCATCTAGTCAATAAAGGGTAACGACCGCACCAAATGTGGAATAATACTTCCACGGCTATCGAGACGCGTCATTCTCAGATTCCAGTAGACATCCCCACCTCAATTGACATAATTAGCGCGAAAAGAACAGCAAACCGCGTATTCACAGATCGTTAGGGAGTTCATAGCGCTTTATTCAGGAAACGATCCTGGCGGATGCCGGATTGCATATGCAATGGGCCTGGGCGACTGCTTAGACGTCTAATTTGCGTTCGATCGAGGCGTATGAAATGCCTGAACTGAAGTTTCGTCGCAGCGCTTCGTCATTTGGGATTGTTTTGCTGATTGCTATTGCGTTACTCGCCGGCTGCTCGCGAAATCCCGAAGTTCGAAAGAAGAAATTTCTAGATAAGGGTAATGCGTACTTCGATAGAGGGCAGTATCGGGAAGCAGCTATCGAATTCGAAAACGCTATCCAAATCGATTCAAAATTCGCCCCTGCTCACTACGGCCTTGCGCAATCTCTCATGAAGCAAGGTGACTGGGTTCACGCGTATCAAGAACTCGGACGAACTGTCGAGTTCGATCCTACGAATTCGAAAGCCCAGCTCGATTTGGGCAACTTACTCTTCGCTGCGCGGAAATATCAGGAAGCCCGCGATCGCGCTCAAACGGTTTTGCAGGCCGATCCGCGCAACCCTCAAGCCCAGCTTCTACTCGCAAATACAGACGCTGCACTTGGAAATGTTCCAAAAGCACTGGAAGAAGCGCAACAAGCTGTGCAGATGGATCCCACGCATTCGCCGTCATACTTGAATGTTGCCGCTTTGCAAGAGGCGCATAAGGATTTCGCTGCGGCGGAGGCAAGCTACCAGAAAGCCGTTGCGCTCGATCCTAAGTCGGTTCAAGCGTTGATGGCGCTTGGCGCTTTTTACCAGCGCCAGAAACGTCTCGTCGATGCCGGAAAAGCGTTTCAAGCCGCGATCGCGCTCGATCCACAGAATCCAACTCCGCGCGCCACTCTTGCAGGCCTCTATTTGAGCGAATCTCAGCCCGACATGGCCGAGCAGGTGCTGCGTGAGGCGAAGAGCGCGCTCAAAGATAATCCTACGGGCTATCGCATGCTTGGCGAATTCTATGTCGCCATGAATCAATCCGACAAAGCGCTCGCGGAGTTTGCATCGCTTTACTCCGAACATCCCAAAGACACAACTGTAGCGAAAATGTATGCGCAACTTCTCATTAGTCAGAATCGCCTGGACGAAGCAGCCAAAATAAATGAGAGCGCGCTCAAACTCGCTCCGTCCGATCCGGATTCCCAAGTTATTCACGGCGAACTGTTGATTCGGCAGGGAAAAACAGACGATGCAATTCACGTTCTGGAGAAAGTAGCGAAAGATTCTCCAAACGACGCCGGCGCACATTACCAACTGGGGCTAGCTTATGCAGCAAATGCGAATCTCGGGCAGGCGGAAACGGAATGGAAGCAAGCCGTCCGCTTGCGTCCGAACCTCGTGGAAGCGCAACGGGCGCTCGCGATGCTCGCGATGCGCCGCGGTGACAATTCAGCGCTGTCGGAGACGGCTCAACAACTCATCCGAATTGAGCCTCGTTCTCCAGAAGGCTATGTGTATCACGCGCAAGCCCTGGTTCGTCAAAACGATATCGCGGGCGCTGAAGCGGAACTTAAGAGAGCGATCGACGTTGCACCGAATAATCCGACCGGCTACGAACGACTGGGCGAGCTGCGTGTGTATCAGAAACGTTATGACGAAGCGGAGAAGCTCTATTCCGAAGCGCTGCAGCGAAACCCAGCCGCCGTCGACGCGCTCGCCGGTCTCGTCAATATCGACATGGTTCGCAAGCAGCCCGCCAAAGCGCTCAAGCGTGTCCAGGATCAAATTACGAAAGTTCCAAATAGCAGCCAACTCTACTTGCTACTGGGCCAAGTCGAACTTAGAAACCAGCAAAACGATAAGGCAGAAGAAGCTCTCTCGAAAGCAGTTGAACTCGATAAGAACAATGTCCCAGCTTTCTTAATGCTCGCTCGGGCACAAGTTGCAAGGGGCTCGGTAGATCAGGCGATTGGGGGTTACCAGCGCGCGCTGCAAGCAAATCCGCGCGACGTTCGAATCTACATCTCGCTCGCCAGCTTACTGGAAACTAAAGGCGATTGGCAGCAGGCGGAAGACCTTTACAAAAAAGCACTCGCGATCCAGCCTGATTATCCGGTCGCCGCAAACAATCTTTCCTATCTGATGTTGGAACACGGGGGCGACGTCAGCGTTGCGCTGACCTTAGCGCAAACCGCGCGCAAGGGTTTACCCGAACTAGCGAGCACCGCGGACACCCTAGGCTGGGCCTACTACCATCAAGGCGCTTACGCTTCCGCCGTCGACGCGCTGCAGGAAGCAGTAAAAGAAGGGCCCGACGTCGCTACATATCACTACCACCTCGGCATGGCATACGAAAAAGCAAACAACCATCCGATGGCCAAAAAAGAGCTCGAGCACGCGCTACAGATCAGCCCGAATTATAGTGACGCAGACACGATTAAGAAGGTTCTCGCCGAGTAATCGCTGTAGTGGCTGCCGTCGGACCTAAATCGTTGAAGTGGCATCCGTAACGCGGTTCGCGAATCTCTCGCCTGAATCAAATCACGTTCAGCATCGAGCGCGGTTCCCGGGTGTTTCGCGCTGGCCCGGTTCACCGGAGCCCGACCTCATTCTGGCGAGACTAAGGCTGGCGGTTTCAAGTGAGGCGGTTCAGTCCACTCATCCGACTTGAGAGATACGCCGAAACTCATCTATAATTGAAGGGTTTTGGTGTCGGGAGAGGGCCGTCTAGAGCTATGTTGAAAAGTATTCAGCAACGAGATTTGGACAGTAACCGTTGGATCAAAATCACAATGACTGTGATTTTGGTGGTCATCTGCCTCAGCATGGTCATCACTCTCATTCCCGGCCTGATGAATTCGTCCGCGACCGGAAGTCCCGACGCAGTCGCGACAGTTGGGGGCACGGATATCAGCGCGCTCGATGTGCAGCGGCAACTAAATCAAGTAACTCACGGCCAGAACATCCCGCCCATGCTGAAGGGCATGTATACGAAACAGGTTCTCGATCAGATGGTTTTCCAGCACGCCCTCGAACTCGAAGCCCAGCGGCTTGGCCTTCGGGTTACTCCCGAGGAAATGACGGAACGTATCAAGCAGCTTCTCCCAACGGTATTTTCCGGCGACACGTGGCTGAAGGATCGTTACGCCACCGAAGTGCAGACGCGCACGGGTGGAATGACCGTTAGCCAGTTCGAGGAATTTTTGCGCAATGAAATGCTACTCGAGAGGTTCCACCAGCTCGTCACCGACGGAATCTCCGTCAGCCCCGCCGAAGTCGAGCAGGAATTCCGCCGCCGAAACGAAAAAGTTCAGATTGAGTACGCTTCGGTCAAGCCGGAGGAACTTGCGCCCACGATTCATCCTTCGGACGGGGAACTCGCGGCATACTTCGCGAAAAACGCTTCGAAGTATCAGGTCCCCGAAAAACGCTCTGCGCGCTACGCCCTGCTGGACCTGGATAAGTTGCGCGCCCGAACACAAGTGAGCGACGAAGCCCTGCGCGCCTACTACAACGCGCACCTCGATCAATACAAAGTCGAAAATCGCGTCCACCCCGAGCACATTCTTTTCAAGACGATCGGCAAGACCGACGCGGAAATCGCCGAAATTCGCCAGAAAGCAGAAGAGGTAGACAAGCAAGCCAAGAAGGGCGCGAATTTCGAAGAGCTGGCGAAGAAATATTCAGAAGACGATGCCACGAAGCCCAAAGGCGGCGATCTTGGGTGGATCGTCGAAGGACAGACCGTAGCCGAGTTTCAGCAAGCCGCTTTCAGCCTGCCGAAAGGTTCCGTCTCGGATCTCGTCAAGACGCAATACGGTTTTCACATCATCAAAGTTCTGGATCGCGAGACCGCGCATACTAAGAGTTTCGAAGAAGTTCGCGACACGATTCTCCTATCGTGCTCGATGAGAAAG
>Ga0210387_10002525_pt1 | contig 14025 bp, 13 predicted proteins | sample IncBWC7OmetaG_FD_160108 | JGI IMG/M metagenome (GOLD analysis project Ga0210387, IMG submission 160108) | Forest soil microbial communities from Barre Woods Harvard Forest LTER site, Petersham, Massachusetts, United States - Inc-BW-C-7-O ...
TTTCTCAAAATTCAGGGGCGCAGGGCCTGCCCGGAGACCTGTCCGCCGTAGCCTTGGCGAAGGCGGAAGCCCCGCAACTGCGGGGCGAAGCAGGGTTCGTCGCACAATACCAAACAACGTCAGACCGGCCAGCATGTGCACGAGCAGATTGACCGCGTGATACCCCCACACATTCATCCCGCCCAACGTGTAGTTGAGGGCAAAAGTCAGGTTGAGCAGCGGTCGCCCGCCAGCAGATGAGCTGGCCGGTGGCGACCAAGCGCTCCCAAGATGCCTTATTGACGGGCTGTCAACGATGGCGAATTGGTCATCAAAAATAAACGGCCCGGAAAAGCTATTGTGATAGGCGACCCATGCGGCGAACACGACGATGGCACCCGCCAGAAGCGTGCCCCAGCGAGTCAAAAACGGATTGGTCGAGAGAAATGGAGCGGCGTGATGTGCCTCTTTGGCGGCAACCATGGCCCGACGTTGCTTCGACATGGCGGAATCCCAAGCCAACCGCGAAGCGCCGGCAATGAGTAACTAATATCTTTTTTCCGCGGAGCTCGCGGATTTCCGTGTGATCTTTGCAATCTTGTTCAAAACGATGGATCGGAACACTAGAAAGTAAACCGGCGTCGACACGTGAGCAGCCTTATGGCGACAACGGCCCAGGATTCGGGGTTCACGGTATCAGCCTCCATGCTCTTAATCATCAGTCGTCATAAGCATTATCTATTGCGCCAACTTTTGGCCGCAAGATCGTTGACAATCCATTGCCTTTACCTGATTCCCGGGTCGCGGGCAGGCACGGATAAACTCTTCTATCCGAGTTCATCCGTCTACCTTCGTAGCTTCTCGAAGGAGAGTGCATCAGGGGTAAACCAAGCCTCGTGAGCGTCCAGCAACGGTTCATTTCCGTTTCTTTTAACCAATCCAGCTTCAACATGAAATCCAGCCTCATGCTTAGAAATACACGTTATCTGCGCCTCGCCATTTTGGCGATTTGCTTCCCCCTGATCATCGCCACGGCCCTCGCCACACCACCGACGATCACAGCGCAGCCGCAGTTCATATCGTTTTTCACACTCTACAGCTTTACCGGCGGTAACGATGGTGGCAATCCCTTCGCAGGGCTTATTCAAGGAACCGACGGCCGGTTGTACGGAACAACCCAGGATGCCGGAGCCTACGGTCAGGGGACTGTGTTTGCAGTGAACTCCGATGGGGCGGGTTTCACGACACTTTACAGTTTTACTGGTGGTAATGATGGAAGCAGTCCCGCTGCCAGCCTCATCCAGGGAATCGACGGCCGGTTGTATGGAGCGACGCTAAGTGGCAATGGAACCGTGTTTGCGGTGAACTCCGACGGAGCGGGCTTCACCACGCTCCACAGTTTCACTGGCGGCAATGACGGCGCCGGTCTCTTCGCTGGCCTCATTCAGGGAACCGACGGACGATTGTACGGAACGGCCGCATATGGTGGGGCAATCAGCTATGGATCGGCCGCCGGAAACGGCTTTGGCACCGTGTTTGTGATGAATACTGATGGGACGGGCTTCGCCACACTTCACAGTTTCACAGGTGGCAGTGATGGCGCCAGTCCCTACGGCAGCCTCGTCCAGGGAACCGATGGCCGGCTATATGGAACAACAGGCTCCTTCGGCGCCGGTGGAGTAAATGGCGAGCAGGGAACTGTGTTTGCGATTAACCCAGACGGAACGGACTTCACCACGCTTTATAGTTTAACTGGTGGCAATGGCCAAGGTCCCTTTGGCCTCATCCAGGGAACTGATGGCCGGCTATACGGAACAACAGGCAACGGTGGGGCATACGGATATGGAACTGTGTTTGCGATTAATAAAGATGGGGTGGGTTTTGCGGTGCTATGCAGTTTTACTGGTGGCAATGATGGGGACAGTCCCCAAGCCAGCCTGATTCAAGGCCCCAACGGCCGGTTATATGGAACAACCGTGTATGGCGGCGCATCCGGCACGGGGACAGTGTTTGCGATTAATCCAGACGGAGCGGATTTTACCATGCTTTATAGCTTCATGGGTGGCAATGACGGCAACTATCCCCAAGACAGTCTTCTCCAAGGCACCGACGGTCGGTTATATGGAACAACTCTATATGGCGGCACGTCCGGCATGGGGACAGTGTTTGCGATTTCTGACCAGAGTGTGATCGCGGGAAGCAACCCTACTGCGACCGTTATCGCAACCGGCACCGATCCGCTCTCCTACCAATGGCAATTTGATGGGACGAATATTGCCGGTGCGACCAGCGCGACGCTGACTCTCACCAATGTCAGCGCGGCGAATGACGGTAATTACACCGTCATCGTCAGCAATTCCGAAGGCTCGGTTACGAGCAACCTCGCCACGCTGAGCGTCCTCGCGCCGGCCATCAACTCACTGAATCCGTCAACGGCAACGGCAGGAAGCGGAGCTTTCACGCTGACCGTCACGGGCGCAAACTTCGCCAATGGCTCGACCGTCAACTGGAACGGCTCTGCCCGGCCCACCACCTTCGTCAGCAGCACCGTCTTGACCGCGGCGATCCCGGCTTCCGATATCGCTGTGACCAACGACCTCGCCACCGCATTGGTCACGGTGCAGAGCCCAAGCGGCGATCTCTCCAATGCCCTTGCGCTGCCCATCGTGAACCCGAATGTCGCGGCCGTGCAAAGCACGGCTGCTGCAGCCGGTGGTACCGCCACCGTCACGACCGCCCCAAGCACTTCAGGCACCGTGGGCGTCACCGCGATCTTGCAGGACAATGGCACCGTCCCCGCCGCGGTCACCGTGGCCGATTATACCGCCAATCCCACCGGGGTTCTCTACTTCGATGTGGGTGGAGGCTTTGTCGACATACAGGTTACCGGAGCCACGGCCGCCGACACCGCGACTGCCTACTTTTATTATCCGAGCACCGTCACCGGCACTAACGAAACCAACCTGACCTTGCTTTATTTCGACGGCTCTGCCTGGCAGTCTGTGCTCAGCAGCGGCGGAGCCACGCCAGCCAAAGACACCACCGACAACCTCGACGGGACGGTTTCCGGAGGGAAGTTCACGGTGACCTTCGATAATACAAGCACACCCTCCATCACCAATCTGGTTGGCACGGTCTTCACGATAACGGTTAAAACTATACCTCCCGCTCTGGTAAACCAGGGCATTGCATTGAATGGGAACGCAAAAGTCACAGGATCGATCCAAGTGCTCACCGGAACACCGTCGAGCTTGAATGGAAACGCCGCGATTACCGGAAATCTCTTTGTTGCGGGCTCGCCGTCGGTCGTTCTCAACGGGCACCCGACCTACGGCGGAACGCTAGTCGGTGCGGGCTCCTCCGCTCCCTTGAATTACCAGGTGACCCTGAACGGAAATGCGTCCCTCCTTCATGCGGTTACCCACACGGCTCCGGCGACTTTTCCGACCGTTGCCGCACCGCCAGCACCAACCGGGACGAAGGATATCACAATCACTTCCCCGGGCAATATTCCAACGAGCTTTGTTGGAATAAGGAACCTCACGCTCAGCAGCGGAGCGGGTGCGGTTGCGATTCCTGCCGGCACCTACGGCAATTTATCTGTAAATGGAACTGCCAGCTTGATCCTGGGGGTTGCGGGTTCGACCCAAGCCGCAGTTTACAACCTGCAGCAACTTTCGATAAATGGAACCGGCCAAGTTACAGTAATCGGCCCGGTCGTTCTCGTGGTTGCAAATGGTGCTTCGTTCATTGGAAACGCAGGCTCATCGGCGCACCCCGACTGGCTGACCATCGAACTTGCCTCGGGTGGCCTGGCGTTTAACGGAAAGGCAAACTGCTACGCCGAGGTCGTCGCTCCCTCAAGCCCGGTGACAATCAACGGAAATAGCACGCTAACGGGTTCAATCGCTTGCCAAAACTTGAGTATGAACGGAAACTCCGCGCTAAGCCTTTTGGCCCCGGGCCAATGATGCGTGTTTTATGGTGTTAGATGACATTGATGCATTTGGGCATGTTTCTTAAATAAGCGTTGATGTCTTTTCCGTCGGGAGGAGCTGGCCGCGTTTCGCGGCCAGCTTCGTTTTTAACCATGTCCGCGGTTGAATTCTTTCTTTTCGGTTTATAGCTTATTTTTGAAATGAGCAATCAGACCATTGTCCGCACCAGCACGGCTGACCTTTACGACGCGTTTGTGATGAAAAACTACGCGCGCGCCAGCCTTACGCTTACGCGGGGCCGCGGCGCGCAGGTGTGGGACGACCAGGGGAACAGCTACCTCGATTTCACCTCGGGCATCGCGGTGAGCGCGCTGGGCCATTGCCACCCACACTGGGTGGCGGCGGTGCAGCGGCAGGCGGGCGAGCTGATCCATGTCAGCAACCTTTTTCGCAACCCGAACCAGGCGGAACGCGCGCGGCGGTGGGTGCAGCGGGCCGGGCTGGGCCGGGTGTTTTTCTGCAACAGCGGGGCGGAGGCCAACGAAGCGCTGCTCAAGCTCGCGCGCCTGCACGGCGCGACAAAAGCCGGCGGCGAAGAAGGCCAATGCTACAAAGTCATCTGCGCGAAAAACGCCTTTCATGGCCGCACGTTTGGCGGCATGAGCGCCACGCCTCAGGAAAAAATCCAGAAGGGGTTCCGCCCGCTCGTGCCCGGCTTTGCATTTGGCGAGTTGAACAACCTGAAGAGTTTTGCCGACCTCATCGACGGGCAGACCGCGGCGATCTTCGTCGAGACGATCCAGGGCGAAAGCGGTGTCAATCCCTGCACCGATGAGTTCATGCTCGGCCTGCGGCGGCTGTGCGACCAGCACAACCTGCTGCTGCTGCTCGACGAGGTGCAGTGCGGCCTCGGCCGCACGGGGACGTTTTTTGCCTTCGAACATGCCGGCATCGTGCCCGACGCCATCGGCATGGCGAAGGGCCTCGGCGGCGGATTTCCCATCGGCGCCATGTGGGTGCGCGAAAACGCGGCGGAGCTTTTCCAGCCCGGCTCGCACGGCACGACGTTTGGCGGCACGCCACTCGCCTGCGCCGCGGCGCTTGCGGTGCTGGAGGTCATCGACCGCGAAAAACTGGTCGAACACGTTGCGCATTCCAGCGGGCCTTGGATCGCGGCGCTGAAGAAACTGGCGGAGGATTTCCCCGCGCACGTGAAGGGCGTGCGCGGCCGGGGGTTCTTGGTCGGCCTGCAGCTCACCGGCGAACCCGCGCCTTATCTCGCGGCCCTGCGCGAACGCGGCCTGCTCGCTCTGTCGGCTGGCGGCAATGTCATCCGTTTGCTGCCCCCGCTCACGGCCACGCCCGAAGAGCTGGCGCGGTCGGTGGAGGTCATCCGGGCGGCGCTGGTGGCCAAAGCGTAAGGCCAATCACAGGGTTTTGGGGTAGGGCGCGACCGCCGGGCGCGCCGCAATTCCCAAGAAACACTTTTTACACCAAGGTCGCAAAGGTCGCGAAGCAGAAGAATATGACGAGAGATCGTATCTGAGGGATGTCGGACGGTCGGCCTTTGGCCTCGGTGCTTAGCTGAGCTCTGCTTGGCAAAGAACCTTTCTGGAAAACCGCCTTAGCGTTCTCTGCGATCTTGGTGTAAAATCATAACCGTGCATCACTGCGGGAAAACGCCCATGTTACGGCGATGTGATTCCACCTCTTTGCTGCATTTTTCACTCGTGCGCGGCCGGCCGGGGGTTTATGTTGACCGTTTCCCATGAAGCACTTTCTCCATGAGACCGACTTCCAGGCCCACGAGGTTGCGGAGATTTTTGCGCGCGCGGCGAAGTTCAAACAGCAGCGCGGCTCGGCCACGCCTGTGCTCGCGGGGCAGACCTGGGCGATGATTTTCTCCAAATCGAGCACGAGGACGCGCGTCTCCTTCGAGGTGGGGCTCCACGAGCTCGGAGCCCACGCGATTTTCCTCAACAAGAACGACATCCAGCTCGGCCGCAGCGAATCGGTGGCCGACACCGCGCGCGTGCTCTCGCGTTTCGTCCACGGGCTCATCGTGCGCACCTTCGACCATGCCGAGGTGGTCGACCTGGCGCAGCACGGCAGCATCCCGGTCGTCAATGCCCTCACGGATTTCCTGCATCCATGCCAGATTTATGCCGACGCGTTTACGGCGGCCGAACGCTGGGCCGGCCCGGGCGGCGACCTGTTCGGATCGCTGCGCGGGCGCAAGGTCGCCTTCCTCGGCGACACCTGCTTCAACATGGCCAACTCGTGGATCCTCGGGGCGGCGCACTTCGGCATGAAAATTTCGCTCGCCGGTCCGAAGGGCTACGAGCCGGGCGCGGCGATCAACGCGCTGCTCAGGGCCCAGGGCTTCGCCAACTCGTATCAATTCACGAACGACGCGTATGAGGCGGTGAGCGGCGCGGACATCGTTTACACCGACGTGTGGGCGAGCATGGGCAAGGAAGCGGAGGCGAAGGAACGCAGCCGCATCATGTCGCCCTACGCCGTGAGGGGAAAACTTTTTGCCGAGGCCAAGCCCGATGCGTATTTCATGCATTGCCTGCCCGCGCATCCGGGCGAGGAAGTCGCGCAGGCGGTGCTCGATAATCCGCGCTCGATCATCTTCGACCAGGCGGAAAACCGCCTGCATGTGCAAAAAGCGATCCTGGCGATGCTCGCGGAATCCGCCCGGAAGTAGTTTTAACCGCGATAGGCGGAGCCTGAGTTTGTTTAACCGCGAATGGACGCGAATTCACGCGAATGATCGGAGAGAACAATCCTCTCCCACTCGAGCTTCGCCCGTTTGAAATTCAGGATCAGCCCCACTTTGAGCCCGGTAATGCGCAGGTAATTGAGCATCTGGCCGCGTTCGTGATCGGTGATGCGGTCGATAACCTTGGGGTCCACGATCACGGTGCCAAATGCAATTAAGTCAGGCACGTATTCACTGACTTGAACGGTCTTATAAATGACGGGAAAGCGGCGCTGTTGCTCGAACGAAATTTTTGCCAAAGAAAACTCAACCACCAAGGCGTTCTCATCTGGCTTTTCGTGCGGCCCGTGGCCGAGCGTATTGAGCACTTCGAAGGCCGTACCGACAACGCGGAATGCTTCGTCCTTTAACAAAATGCTATCTGTACTCATGAGCTATTCGCGTTAATTTGCGTCCATTCGCGGTTAAAATCGCATTAGATATTAGCAGCAAATTGCGCCTGCCCACCGTCTTGTCCGCCGTAGCTTTAGCGAAGGCGGAAGCCTCTGGCAAAGGAGCGTTCATCCGCGGTTAAAAACAGTTTAGCAGCGAATTTTGTCCTTGGGCGGTTTTGTTTTAAATGCGTTGATTTGCCGGCCCTCGGCGGTTTTTATTGGCGGTTCCACCATGAAAATCGTCCTCGCCTACTCGGGCGGACTCGACACGTCCGTCATCGTCAAGTGGCTCCGCGAAACGTACGACGCGGAGATCGTCACGTTTGCCGCCGACATCGGCCAGGAGGAGGAGCTGCGCGGCCTGCCGCAGAAGGCGAAAAAGACCGGCGCGTCGAAACACTACACGCTCGACCTCGTGGAGGAGTTCGCGCGCGACTTCATTTACCCGATGATCCGCGCCAACGCGGTTTACGAGGGGCAGTATTTCCTCGGCACGTCCATCGCCCGGCCGCTCATCGCCAAGGCGCAGATCGAGATCGCGAAGAAGGAAAAGGCCGACACTGTTGCGCACGGCGCCACCGGCAAGGGCAACGACCAGTGCCGCTTCGAGCTCACCTACATGGCGCTCGCCCCGCGGCTCAACATCCTCGCGCCGTGGAAAATCGACGCATTCCGGGATGAATTTCCCGGCCGCGCCGAGATGATCGATTACTGCCGGACGCACAAAATCCCCGTCGAGGCTTCGCTCAAGAAGCCGTATTCGATGGATCGCAATCTCCTGCACATTTCCTACGAAGCGGGCATCCTCGAAGATCCGTGGTTCGATCCGACCACGAAGGCGAACAAGGCCATGTTCAAGCTCTCCGTCTCGCCCGAGGACGCGCCGAACAAACCCGAATACGTCGAGCTGGAATTCGCGCGCGGAGACTGCGTCGCGGTGAATGGCAAAAAACTTTCGCCTGCGGGCGTGTTAAAAACGCTCAATAAACTCGGCGGCAAGCACGGCATTGGCCGCGTGGATCTCGTCGAAAACCGTTTCGTCGGCATGAAGTCGCGTGGCGTCTATGAAACGCCGGGCGGCACGATCCTCATGCACGGCCACCGCCAGGTCGAGTCGCTCACGATGGATCGCGAGGTCATGCACCTGCGCGACTCGCTCATCCCCAAATATGCCGAGCTCGTTTACTACGGGTTCTGGTTCGCGCCCGAGCGCGAGGCGCTGCAGGCCCTCGTGGACGAAAGCCAGCGTCATGTCTCCGGCACGGTGCGTTTGAAGCTGTACAAGGGCAACGTCATCACCTGCGGCCGCAAGTCGAAGTATTCGCTCTACGACATGAACATCGCGTCGATGGAAGGCGTGAAGAGCTGGTACAACCAGACCGACGCGGCCGGCTTCATCCGGCTCAACGGCCTGCGCTTGCGTGCGCGCAACCTCGCCCAAGGCGGGCCGAAGATGACCTGAACATCCAACATCGAACGCCCAACACCCAAGGAACTTGAAACTCTGAGGCTTGAAGCTCCGAAGGTGGACGTTGGACGTTCGATGTTGGATGTTCGAGGTCGCCGTCGTTTCTGACTGGCCCCAGGCGGTCATTTCCTGTCTGCTTGGACTCCTTTTTCCCATGCCTTCCCAAAAGCCATTCCTGCCCGACGATTTCCTTCTCACCACCAAATGGGCGCGCGAGCTCTATTTCGACCATGCGGCCAAACAGCCCATCTACGACTACCACTGCCATTTGCCGCCGGACGAGATCGCGGCGAACCGCCAGTTTGAAAACCTTACCCAGGTCTGGCTGGCGGGTGACCATTACAAATGGCGCGCCCTGCGTTTCAACGGCGTGCCGGAGAACCTGATCACGGGAAAAGAAACCAGCGATTACGACAAGTTCCTGGCCTACGCGCGCACCGTGCCGAACACCCTGCGCAACCCGCTGTATCACTGGTCGCACCTCGAGCTTCGCCGCTATTTCGGGATCGACCTCGTCATCAACGAAGCCAATGCGCAAAAAATCTGGAAGCTGGCCAACGCCAAGCTGGCCAAGCCCGAATTTTCGGTCCACGGCATGCTCACCAAATTCAAGGTGGCCGTTGTCTGCACCGTCGACGACCCGGCCGACGACCTGGCGCACCATATTGCCGTCAAGAAAAGCAAGCTGGTGACCAGGGTTTACCCGTCGTTCCGGCCGGACAAGGCGCTCGCGGTGCACGCTCCGGCGGCGTTCACGGCGTGGTGCGACCGGCTGAGTGCGCAAGCCGATGTGGACGTAAAGGACCTCGGTTCGTTTCTGGCCGCGCTCAAGCAGCGCCACGATTTCTTCCATTCAACCGGTTGCCGGGTGTCCGACCACGGCTTGGAATTTCTCCCGGCGGTCGACTGTACCGAACGCGAAGCTGCCGCCATCTTTGCGCGTGCGCGCGCCGGCAAGGCCGCCAGCGCCGAGGATGCGGATAAATTCATCATCTTCATGATGCTTTTCTTCGGGCGCCTGGATGCGGAAAAAGGCTGGACGAAGCAGCTCCACCTCGGCCCGCTGCGCAACAACAACAGCCGGCTGCTCAAGAGCATTGGGGCGGACGCGGGCGTGGATTCGATCGGGGATTTCCCGCAGGCGCGCGGACTTTCCCGTTACCTGGACCGTCTCGATGCGGAGAACAAGCTGCCGAAGATGGTCCTCTATAATCTGAATCCGGCCGACAATTACGTTTTTGCGACCATGGCCGGCAATTTCCAGGATGGATCCATGCCGGGCAAAGTCCAATTCGGCTCGGGCTGGTGGTTCCTCGACCAGAAGGAAGGCATGGAGTGGCAGATCAATGCGCTCTCCAACCTCGGCCTGTTGAGCCGCTTCGTGGGCATGCTCACCGATTCGCGCAGTTTTCTCAGCTACATCCGCCACGAGTATTTCCGCCGCGTGCTCTGCGCGATGATCGGTGCCGACATCGAAGCCGGGCTGATCCCGGCCGACCGCAAGCTGGTCGGCGGAATGGTGGAGAACATCTGCTACAAGAATGCGGTGAACCACTTCGGCCTCGAGATTTCGGACAAGCTTTGAGCGGACGCGGGTCTGCCCACGCCCATCGGCTGACCGAGCCCTTTCTTTCGCTTCCTTATGATGAATAATAACCTTAAGGAAGGATCTGCAAAAAGGGCAATGAAGCTAATTGGACGCGGCTTTCTTGGCGGATCAATCGTCGCATCGCTTGTTCTTTCGTTTACCGCCTTGGCAGGAAGGCTCGGTGACACGGGATCTAATTACATAGGTTATTGGGATATTGGAATCATTGGCCTTGGGGTATTTTACGGCGGGCCATCTGGGGTGGCTCTTATGTGCATTCTAAGGCTCGTTCTGTTTAGAATTCCAAATCCGTGGTTTTTAAGAATCACAAACTACTCTGGCGTGCTTGCATTAATCAGCGGGATGATCGGAGGCCTCAAGAATCCATTCTATGCAGCGATCATGTGTGTAGGGATATTTGTTTTATCGATGGCGGTTGGCGGACTAGTTGGATCAAATAAGGACGGGAGAAGTGAATCTCCAAGCCAAAGCACACAATTTGATGGGACGGGCCGACGGGGTCGGGTTTCTAAGAGTTAAATTTAAAACAGCGGCAACCAATTGTTTTCAGCGCGAGAAGAACGTCCGGTGAGCAGCCTTAGTCGTAAACGTTCTTGCAGTGGCCGACCGAGACGACGAGGAAGAGCATCACCTCGTCCTTGATCACGCGATCATCGAATTTTTTGCCACGAAAGATCACAAAGATCGCAAAGCAATCGAACTCCTCCTCCACACGCCTTTGTGCCCTTTGTGATCTTTTGTGGCTAAGACGGATCGAGATTGGGTGGTTCTTATCCGCGTCCATCCGCGTTTATTCGCGGTTAAAGGCAGGCCGGACAGGGTCGGGTTTCTAAGAGTTAAATTTTAAACGGCGATGCAAAGAGGGTCGGTCCTCTACTTCTTTAATTTCTTTCGGAAATCCAATTTACGCTTCATCTCGCCCAAGGAATAGGTCCGCTCATTGGCCCGGAGACGCTGCACGGCAAGGAAGGCATCTTCCATGTCTTCCAAATGCGTCAGGATGGCTTCACGGGCATAAAAGGTCTTGGTCCGCCCGGTCTTGCGGGCGAGCTGGGCGAGGCGATCCTCGGTCTTTTTGTCCAGGCGGATGGCGAACATGGGCAAAAGGTAGCGCGCTATACATGTATAGCAACCGGAGAACATTATTTAGGAATAGGCGAAAAAGTGAAGAGAGGCCAGAAAATCGAGCTAAGCTGTGGCCAAGGCAGGCCGGATGCTTGCCAAATACAGATAAAACCGTAGGGTCATTGCCGTGAGTACCGTTCAGGAAATCGAGTCCGCCATCGAAAAACTTCCTGCCGCCGAGCAGCGCGAACTCGCGCGCTGGCTGGGGGAGCACCTGCTGGCGGAGGAGTCCCCTGAAATGTTGGCGGCACTTGACGAGGGCATCCGTTCCTTGGAGGAAAAAGGCGTGCGTGAATACACCCGCGGTGAACTCGAGCAAAAGGTGCGGCAATGGAGTGGCGCGTCGGGCTAAACGAGCGGGCTTATCTTGATTTGGAGCAGGTGACGGCCTTCCTGGCGCGGAAAAATGTGGCCGCGGCGGAGCGGCTCGGCCTCAAGCTGGTCGATACGATCTTCTCCCTGGAGCAAATGCCGTTTCGAGGCGCGACGGTTCGAGGCCGTCCGGGTTATCGGCGCATCCTGCACCGTCCATGGTTCTTAATTTTTTATCGGATCAACGAAGCGCGGCATTCGATTGAGATTGTGCGTGTATGGGACGCGCGCCAAGACCCGGCGATATTCGCGCTCAATTGAGCAAGCCGGGAGTGTGGCGTGCGGGGGATATTGCCCCAGCTCAGAAAAGCGCGTTGGCGGCGACGCCGACGGCGCTGATCGCGCTCGAGTCGCCCATGCTGTCAAACGCCTGGTCGGCTTTTTTCAGCACGCCCTGGGTCTGGGTGTAGAGGCTGTCGTCGTTGATCAGCCGGCCGAGCGTGCCCTGGCCCTTGTTGAGCTTGTCGGAGAGTTCGCGCATGTTTTGGGCGACGCGCTTGATGTTGTCGCCGGCTTCCTGGTTGTAGACGAGCGTGCCGAGCGCGCCCTGGCCGGACTTGACCTGGTCGACGATGTCCTGTGCGTCGGTGATGAAGCCCTTGGCCTGGGTGGCGTCGGCCTTGATTTCCTCGATGGCGGCGACCAATTCGTCGTGCATCTTGGGATCGTTGACGAGGCGGCCGATGGTGCCCTGGCCTTCATTGATCTTCGTCGTGATCTCGTGGAGGTTGGAAATGGTGGCGGTGACTTTATCGCCATTGTCGGCGACGAGCTTGTCGAGGCGCTGGAAAAGGCCGGGCTGGCCGTTCTCGCCCTGGGTGATGTTGGTGATGGAACTGAAGGCGGCTTCGAGCTTGTGGCTGAGGTCGCCGATCTGGGCCATGACGCTGTTGAGGTCGGCGCTGGCCCTGGTCTGGACCTCCGCCCCGGGCTCATAAAATTCCTCCACCGTGCCGAGGTCGAACGAGATGTAATTGGTGCCGAGCAGGCCGGCGCTGGAGATGGTGGCGGTGGCATCGCGGGCGATTTTGAACTCGGGCTGGATGCGCAGCACGGCCTCGGCGCGGTGATTGACGAGGCTGGTTGTCTCGACGCTGCCAACCAGTACGCCGGCCATGCGGACTTCGTCGCCGACTTTGAGCTCTTTCAGCGTCTCGAAGCGGGCGGTGAGCACGTAGCCGTTGTGGCGGTGGAAGCCGCCGCTGTGCAGAGCCTCGAAGGTGATCCAGATGATCACGGCGCCCACGAGGAAGAAGAGGCCGATGCGGGCCGTCATTTGTGCATTGTTCATGTGGTGATCTCCAGTTGTTTGTAACGGGGATTTTTTAAATCGATCTGTGGGTTGAGAAAATCGGCGATGACGGGATCCTTGGTTGCGCGCAACTCGGCGGGCGTGCTGGTGGTGCGGAGTTTGCCTTGCATGAGGATGGCGACGCGGTCGGCGATGGTGAGCGTGAGATCGCGGTCATGGGAGACGACGATGCTCGTCACCTGGAACTCCTGCTTCAGCGTGGCGATGATCTCGCCGATGGTGGCGGACATGACGGGATCGAGCTCGCTGGTGGGTTCGTCGTAGAGAAGAAGCTGCGGTTCCATGACGAGGGCGCGGGCGATGGCGACGCGTTTTTTCATGCCGCCGGACAGCTCGGAGGGGAATTTTTTGGCAGCGGCCTCGAGCGAGAGGATTTGCAGCGCGTGCATGACACGGTCGTGAATGTGCTTTTTTGAGCAGAGGCGGTGCTCGAGCGGGTAGAGCGCGAGGTTGTCGTAAACGTTGAGCGAGTTGAAGAGCGCACCGGATTGGAAGACGAGCGCCAGGGCAAAGCGGTCGCGCGTCTCCGGGTTGGCGGGGTCGAGGCCGGCGATATGCACGGAGCCGGTTGTCGGCGTCTCGAGCCCGGCAATCTGGCGCAGCAGCACGCTTTTGCCCGAGCCGCTCGGGCCCATGATGACAAAGATTTCGCCGGGCTTGATGCTGAGTGAAATGTCGGTGAGCACGGCCTGTGAGCCGTAGTTTTTGGACAAGCCCGCCACTTCCACCGGCACAGGGTTGCGGTCGTGGCGTTCGCGGGCGGCAGAGGATTTTTTCATCAGATGAGCGCTTTGGTGATGAAGAAGTCGAGCACGAGGATGGTGATGAGCGAAGTGACGACCGAGCGGGTGACGGAGTTGCCAATCTCGCGCGGGCCGCCGCTGGTGCGCAGGCCGATCGTGCAGGCGATCAGGACGACGCAGAAGCCGAAGATTTCCGCCTTCAGGAGCCCGTCGAACATCTTTCGTGCAGTCAAATACTGGCGCAGACTCTGGAAATATTGTTCGGGCGCGAGATGGATGAAGCTGACATATTTGCAAACCACGGCTCCCCCCATCCA
>Ga0210387_10002527_pt1 | contig 14017 bp, 13 predicted proteins | sample IncBWC7OmetaG_FD_160108 | JGI IMG/M metagenome (GOLD analysis project Ga0210387, IMG submission 160108) | Forest soil microbial communities from Barre Woods Harvard Forest LTER site, Petersham, Massachusetts, United States - Inc-BW-C-7-O ...
GGTGGCGCAGGCGCTGCGCGAGCGAATCGCCGAGTGGTGGGAAGAGGCGAAGGTCGGCGGGGGGATCGTCGTGCATCCCCGCGCGTTTCTGGGGCGGGTGGTGCTCCCGCAGGCGATCAGCTGGGCGGCGGGGCTGGGAATCATCGCGGTGTTCCTGGGCGCGTATGGCATCCCGGTGAGCTTTCACACGATCATGCGCGTGGTGGCGGGGAACTCGATCGCGAACATGACCGCGGTCACGCCGGGGGGGGCGGGCGTCACGCAGGCGTTCAACGTGGTGTCGCTGAAAGGCATCACGAGCGCCTCGAACGCGACCGCCTACTCGGTCGCCCAGCAGCTCGTGGTCACCAGCTGGAGCATCCTGTTTGCGATCGTCGTGCTCGTACGGGCGTTCGGCTGGAGTGGCGGCAAAACGCTCGTCACGCAGTCCTACACCGAGGCGCGCCAGAAGACCTCGGAAAAATCGGCCGAGCGCAAGGCGCGGCGGCACGCCAAGCGCCATGGCGAGGCGCCGGTCGACACGGAGGCCGAGCCCGCGGGCGGGTCCTAGCGGCAGTTCAGCCGATCAGCTGGTGCAGGCCCTTGACGATCAGGTAGATGCCGACGGCGACGGCCGCGACGATCCCCAGCGAGCGACCGTTGCGAGCAAACCACAGGTTGATGCGTTCGAGCGCGCCGGCGGCGCGCTCGGGGACGAGGAGCAGCATCAGCATCGGCAGCTCGACCATCCACAGCATCACCGCGACGACGCCCACCAGCGCGGCGAGCTCGCCGCTGGTGGAGAGGTTGGCGTCGGCGATCGCCTTGACCGCGCCGATGTAGATCGGGGAGGGGAGGACGTAGAGGACGATGCCGAGCACGAACGCCAGCCGCCGGCTCTCCAGGTAGCGCTCGATTTTGGAGGGCGTGGCGCCGGCGGGCGCAGCCGCAGCCGCTGGATCGGGGCGCCGGCGGTGCAGGCGCAGAGCCAGGAGCATGAGCAGCACGCCGAGCGCGACGTCGAGCGCGGCGCCCGGAGTCAGATGGTGGGAGCCGGTCGCGCCGAGTTCCACGAGCGCGTAGAGGATCAGCGCGCCGACGGCGTAGGTGACGAGGCCGGCGGCGAGCACGAAGGCGAACACGCGCGAGCGGACCTCGGCGCCGCGACCGAGCGCGATCACGGCCGCGACGGCGGGCGGGTAGATGGAGGCGGCCAGCGCCAGGGCTAGAGCTTGGGAGGGCATGCGCGTTGTCGGCGACAGCCTGTCAGGCGGTCAGGCGTCTGGAGAGTCGCTCGTGGATGCCGTGTCGGCGACGCTCGCGGCCGGCGCGCTGGGAGCGCCGCCGAGCACGTCGAGCGCGCGGCGGCGGCGCGCGCGGATGCGTTCGAAGCGCGCCTGCGAGCGTGCCAGCTTGCGACTGTCGGCCGGGTAGAGCCGGCGCGCCCAGGGCGAGGTGGGGGAGGCCAGGCGGATGGCGCCTGCGAGCGAGGCGAAGGGAATGAACACCCCGAGCAGCCCGAGAATCGGCTTGCCCTTGAGGATCGCCAGCGTGCACAGCAGCAGGTCGATGGCGATGACGAGCACGAGCGAGGACACCGCGGAGGATTGGTTGGCGAGGTCGAACGGCGCGAGCCCGAGGACGATGAGGCCGCCGAGCAGCGTGGCGATGACGACGGCGTCGAGCGAGGCGCGGCCCTCCTGTGCCCAGTAGACGTCTTCCAGGCGCACCCACAGCGCGAACTCGTCGAGCGTGAGTCCTGCGCCGACGCCGAACAGAGCCGCGAAGATCTCGTTCCACGGGCTGCCCGGTTCCAGGGCGAAGCTGAGGAAGCCGGCGCTGAGGATCAGCACGATGCCCCAGACGAGGTGATGGATGTGCAGCCCGCCTTTCGTCTTCACGCTCCCGGGCCACCAGGTCACCCGGGGGCTGCGGATCAGGCGGGCGCTCGTGCGGATGAACAGGAACGACGCCAGGAACGCCCCCAGCACGACGAACCCGGCGCGCTGACCGGGTTCGTCGAGGAATTGCCGCGAGATTTCGAAGTGCAGTCCCATTGAGGCGTCACGGTGGCGACGGCCGAGTATAAGTCGCGGTGGTGCGCGCGGACGGGGGAAGGGGCGTCGAGGCCCGGCGTGCGGAGGCCGATCGAGGATCGGCCACGAGAGCCGGGTGTCCGCGGTCGATCGCGTGCGCTGAACAGAGCGCTTTCGAGATGGATCCTGCTGAGCGGAGAGGACGCCGTGACGGACCCGATGGCCGGGCGCGGCTCATAGCTCGGCGGTGCGCGCTGCCGGGGCGGGCGCTGACGGGGCGGCTACGCGGATGCGTGACGCGGGATCACGCGGTCGATCTCGACGGCGGCGCCGGAATGATCGTCGGGGAAGACGACGATGACGGTGGGCGATCCTCCGAACCAGGCGCTCATCTCGCCCTCGCCGACGTACTCGGCGGCGCGCTGGGAGCCATCGCCCTGGATCACCCACACGGGCTGGCCCTCGTGGAAGGGACCCTCGTTGACGTCGTTCATCGAGCTGTAAGCATATGAGACGTTAGACGCACGCGTCTAAGCCATCGGCCACAAGGTGAGCTGGGGTGGCGCACGGAACGCTAGGGTGTCCGGCGGTGCCCCCGACACCTCCCCACATCCAGGTGATCCTTGCCAGCACGCGCCAGGGGCGCTTCGGTGAGAAGCCGGCGGCCTGGCTCATGGACAGGCTGTCCCCGCGGACCGACCTGGGTGCGGAGCTGATCGATCTCCGCGACCATCCGCTGCCGATCTTCGACCAGCCGGCGGCGCCCGCACGCACGCTCCGGGCGTACCCCAATGAGGAGATCGCCCGCTGGGGACGCACGATCGATCGGGCGGACGGGTACATGGTCATAACGCCCGAGTACAACCACGGCTATCCCGCGTCGTTGAAGAACGCGCTCGACTACGTGTTCCCCGAGCTCAACCGCAAGCCGATCGCGTTCGTCGGCTACGGCAACGTCGGGGGCGCGCGAGCGATCGAGCAGCTGCGCCTCGTCGCGGTCGAGTTCGAGATGGCCCCTCTGCGCCACGCGATCCACATCCTGCCGGACCTGATGATCGCCGCGATGAAAGCCGATCCGTTCGCGCTGGACCTGTTTGCCTCGCTCGACGAGCGGCTCGACCGCGCCGCTGCCGATCTCGCCTGGTGGGCGAGCGCGCTCGCCGCCGCCCGCGCAGCCAATCCGTCCTGAAATCAAGCGGGCGTTTCGGGTCGGCGGCCCATGGATAGGCCGTCCTGCTGATGGCGGTGTTGCGCTGAGATGTGCGCGAAGTCGCCGTCTCGGTGTGACTGGAGACTGGGCGGCACACAAATAAAGTGAGGGGATGCGGCTGGTCGAGCTGGACAGGCGTGCGGAGCCCTACTGGGACGAGCTGATCGCGGGCGAGCATGAGCCGTTCGGCAGCGTTGGCGCGCAGTTGTCGTGGCGCGATAAGACGCGCAATATCGGAGTGCGCGAAGACGACGGTCGGCTCGTGGCCGCCGGCGGCGCGGTGCTGGCCGACGTGCGGGTGGGCCGGGAGCCGACCTTTCGGGTCGCAGGGCTCGGCGGCCTGATCGTGACGCGCAGTGCGAGGGGACGTGGCCTGGTGCGCCTGCTCTCGGTGCGCCTACTCGAGGTCGCGGACGAGCTCGGGGCGCAGCGAGCGATGCTGTTCTGCCGTCCCGAGCTGACGTCGCTCTATGCCCGGTTCGGGTTCGTCACGATCGCGGCGCCGGTGTGGGTCGATCAGCCCGGGGGTCGGATAGAGATGCCGATGCCGGCGATGTGGAGCGCGCTCGGCGGCGACGCCGGCTGGCCTCCCGGCAGAGTCGAGCTGCTGGGGGAGCCGTTCTAGCGTCTCGCGAAGGCATCGGGGCGAGCTTGCGGCCGACCACCCTCGATGGCACACGCGCGCGCATCCTGGTCGAGCAAACGACCGTCGTGGATCTCCAGCGCCTGGGACGCTCGGCAGGACGCCTCGATCCGGATGAGCTGCACACCGTCGATGAAGCGCTCGCGCTCGCCTTGGCCTTTAGGTTGTTTGCCGACAGGCAAGACGGACGGCGGAGGAGGACAGCTGAACCACGAGATTCCGGTTCGACCTTCGGGCAAATGATGGAGCTAGCGAGACTCGAACTCGCGACCTCCTGGGTGCGATCCAGGCGCTCTCCCAACTGAGCTATAGCCCCTTGGGCCCCTATTACAGGGGTTTATAGGTCCAAACAGCCTACCGCTACCGGTCCCTCGACGCGGGCCCCGTGCCGCAATCTCGTGCTTCTTGCCGGGGGGTTTCGTATGGCGCCATACGAAACGAGTCCCCCGCCAGCGGCGGCTGCCGGGCACTGCCTCCTACCGGCCTGTTGCCGGCGCGCCTGTGACACGTATCCCACGATCGTGCCTCCGGCGTGCCTGGCCGAGAGCGTAGCCGTGTCGTGTTAGTTCTCGTCAAAATCGGTCTCGCAGATGCCGCCTGCCCAGGAGCAGCTTGAGGCTCGCAAAGCCCAGGGCCGACGTACCGAGCAGCCGGGTCGACATCCTCCGCGCAATACGCGAGGTTTGCTGGGACGAACATGCCCGAAGGCTGGTAGAAGGATGGCTTGGCTACCCCCGACCACTACGCGCTGGTTCGGAGCCGGCTTCCACGGCCTGTGGGAGTACAGGGCGACGTTGTAGCTCTCCAGCCTCACGGGCACAACGCGATCCTTGGGACCGCAGGCTCGGGGAAGACCACAATGGCGATGCTCCGCGCGGTCTTCTTGGCGGATCCTCGGACGGAGCACTCTGGCCGGACGCTTTTGGTCACCTTCAACAAGTCGTTGCTGGCCTATCTGAGGCACGTGATCCCTGACGGCATCCGCGATCTCGATGTACGGAACTACCACAGGTTCGCGCGCGGGTATCTGAACAGCCGCGGTCGCATGCGTCCCAACGCCATCATCGGGACAGAGCTACGCGAGGAGCTCATCTGGGATGCCCTGAAGAGCGTTCGCCGCGAACGCGACGAGGCAGTGCTGGCGCGAGACGCGGACTTCTTCGTTGCCGAGCTTTCCTGGATGGCGAGAAACGGGACGCTGACGGAGTCCAGCTACCTGGAGGCCGACCGTGTTGGTCGTGGAGCAGCGCTGGGGCCGCGCAACCGGTCGGCAGCATTCGCGGTCCAAGAGCAGTACGTGTCGCTGCGGGCGGCGGCTGGATACGACTACGACTGGGATGATCTTGCGGCGGAGGCCTGCGCTGAGCTCCGGCGCGATGCAGATCCGAGGTTCTACAAGCACGTCGTGATCGACGAGGGTCAGGACTTCTCGCCCGAGATGCTGCGGTCGTTGGCGCTGGCTATCCCTGCAGACGGCTCCCTCACTTTCTTCGGCGACGTAGCCCAGCAGATCTACGGGCGAGGGCTCTCGTGGCGCAGCGCCGGCCTGAAAGTGCGTCAGGCGATCATGTTCACGAAGAACTACCGCAACTCCCCACAGATCGCGCGTCTCGGGCTGGCGATCGCGGCGATGCCCTACTTCCGCGATGAGCCCGACATGGTCGCACCCGACGCGTTCTCTGACGAGGGTCCCCCGCCAACGCTACGACGCTTCGAGAACCCCGGCGACGAGTTGACGTTCGCCCGAGAGCAAGCGGTCGCGCTCGGGCGCCTCGGCCCGACCGCCGTGCTGTTCCGTCGCGATCGAGACGCCGAGCTGTTCGCAACCTCATGCCAGGGGGCTAAACGCCTGCACGCCCAAACCCCGACATGGTCGCCCGCGCCAAGCATCTGGGTCGGGACCGTGCACTCGGCGAAGGGCTTTGAGTTCCAGTCGGTGATCCTGCCCGGCTTGACCGACGAGAGCTGGCCAGAGCCCGAGGCCGTCAATGCCGAAGGCGAGGAGGCGGCAATCGCGAGCGACGGCAGACTGCTGTATGTCGCCGTCACTCGCGCACGCCAGAATCTGCTCATGACCACTTCTGGACCGCTGACGGATCTGCTTCCTCGAGAGGACGGTCTCTGGCTCGAACCGAGGCGACGGTGATCGAGACCGTGGCCCAGCAGGCGACGAGACGCAAAATCACCCGCCTTTGCCATCTGACGCCACTACGCAACCTGCTGCACATCGCGACGGAGGGCGCGCTGCGGAGTACCGCCGAGCTCGACAGCGACGAGCGAGCCGCCTTCGATCAGCAAGATCTCCTTCGCCTCGACCAGCACCCGGACCACATCTGCTGCTCGGTCCAATATCCGAACATCTGGTACCTACGACGCAAGCGCCAAGAGGCAACGCCGCTACAGAGGCTCTTCCCGGGATGGGTCTGCCTGCTGATCGACCCGTCCTATCTTTGGGTCGACGGATCCCTCTTCTGCCATCGTAATGCGGCGGCCGGGTCAGGCGCCTATCTTGCGTCAGGCTCCGAGGCGTTCGCCTCGATCTTCGCGGACCCTGTAGATGGTGCTGGCGGGCCTGTCTACAGGGACCAGAAGCCCGATAGCTGCCCGACAGACGACCAATCGGAGGTTCTCGTTCCTAAGCGCATCCCCCTTGAGCACGCATGCGAGATCGTGGTCGCTGACGAGGCTCAAGCGCGCGCGACCTACGTCGGCCTCGAGCTCATCGGCGCGCCTGTTCGTCAACTACGGTGGGTTGTCGCACCTGAGTTGTTCAATCCAAGTCTCAGCAGGACGCTACGAGCGGGGCACCTGCCGGTCGAGGTGCCATGGGACGCGGAGGTGATGAATGCCCCCTGACGGAGACCAGCGAGATAGAGCCCGAGGCGCGATGCTGGGCCTCGCAGTTGGCGATGCGCTCGGCTGGCCGATGGAGGATCGCGGGGGCAGGGTCGGGGGAACCGCCAAGGTGCAGCCTGCGTTCGAGTTCACAAAGTGGAGCAGACGCGAGGGCGGGCGCTTTGCGCCGCATGTCGAGGAGATCGCCGCCGGAACCTATTCCGACGACACCCAGCTCGCGCTAGCGATCGCGCGCAGCAGAAGCCTTGGCGGGGACTGGTGGTCCTACTTCATCGATGTCGAGCTCCCCCTTTGGACCCTTTACGAGCGCGGTGGCGGAGGAGCCACAAAACGAGCCGCCCAGTCCTGGCTGAACGGGCACGCGCCTTGGGATCAGATGGATAGCGAGGGCGTCCGGCGGTACTTCGCGGCCGGTGGCAACGGGGCACTCATGCGCTGCCTGCCGCATTGCCTTGCGCCGAGCTCGCGTTGGCCAGAGCAGCGCAACAAGGCACTGGACCGCGACGGGTTTGCAACCCACGGGCACCCTCGAGCGCTTCTTGGCTCGCGCGTCTACGCGGCCTCGGTGGCTTGGGCGCTGGACCGCACTCAACCACTTGCATACGGCGGACTAATCGAACTCCTCATCGAGACCACGACCGAGTGGGCTGAACCAGCAGACACAGCGCTTTTCCGAGACGATTTCGATGCCAACTCGTGGGAAGCCGAGTGGCTTGCCACGGTCGAGGAGGTCATTCGCCTGCTGGAGCTCGCCCTTGACGGTCTCGGGGAAGGCGCCGTTGCGGTAGACCAATCGACACTCAAACAGCTGGGCGCCTTCGGTGCGATGAAAGGCGCCGGTACAGTCACGGCCGTCGCAGCCATCTTCCTCGCTAGCCGTTATGCCTCCCAGCCCGAACAAGGTCTCCTGGCTGCCGCATTCGCGAGAGGTGCCGACACTGACACCCTCGCGAGCCTGACGGCCGGCCTGCTCGGCGCCCTGCACGGCCCGTATTGGCTCGAACCCCTTGCACAAGAAGTGCAAGATGCCGCATACGTTGAACGTGTCACGGACGACGTGCTCAACGAACGACCCGCGATCGGCCCGACCGGCGCCTGGCGGCGCCCCGAGCGAAACAGTCTCTACAGATGGCTTGACGGTGCGGCCGTTGGAGACAAAACCGCCCTTGGCCCATTTGGCGCTGCGACCATCGCAGCCATCGAGGATCACGAGACAAGGACGACGTTTGTGCGCTCGTGGCATCTTCACACCGAACTCGGCCAAGCCGTTCGTGTGAAGCGGTACGACAAAGGAAAAGACGGCCAGCCAAGATGGCGTCCCTTCACGCGAACTGAAGGCACCGCGACCCCGCAGACAAAGCCCCGGGCTGGACTCATCCTCCAAGTCACCGAGCTCAGCAGAGCACGGGACTTCTATGAGCGAGTAGTGGGTCTTGAGGTCAACAAAGCGACGAAGGACTTCGTGAGCTTCGGATGGCTGGCACTAGAGCACGCTACTGAGGCATCACAGTCGACCCAACTCGACCTAGCTCAAGCAGCCATGGATGAGGGTCAAGCGATTCGCGTGTATCTCCCCGAGGGGGCCCTCGGCCACGCGCGAAGACAAGCCGACAGTTTGGGACTGGAGACATTCGCGGCGCCGCCGCGATTCAAGGCTCCTGCGTTTCGCTGCCGTGACCCCGACGGCCACATAATTGAGTTCGTGATCCACAACGGCAAGCCACCATTGATTTGACGTTGGTCCGCGTCACAAGCTGAAGGCTAGTTGACGACCTCTCGCATCCTGGCGCGTGACGCTTCGAGCAGCGTCTGTTCGGCGCGGCGCTCATCAAAGCTGCGGTGTAGCCACGTCTCGGCGAGGTTTTTGAAGGGTTGCTCGTAGAACGAGATTCTCCAGACGCCATCGTGGTCCTTCGGAAACGTGATGTATCCGTAATTCGCCCACGACGCGTCGGGTGAGGTCGTGGCTCTGACGTCTACGGTGAATCCCGGCTCTCCGTCCCACGTGACCCTGACTTCGATGCCGCCGGCCGTCTCCTTCCGGAGCTGCAGCACGGGTGGTTTCATCGGCTCGAGCGGCTCCGTGACCATTCGGGCGAGGACAGGGTCGACCCACGCGGCGAGGAGGGCCGGGGCAGGTTCTGCCCATCCATGCGCTTCGGCGAGTTGGTCGACGTCATGCTTGTCGACCGTGCGGATTCCGCCGCCGCTACTGGCTTCGATCATCTGGGCGGATGTGTGGGCGCCCGTGACGTCGACGATGCAATCAGCTGGGGACCGGACCGCTACGTGCACGCATTCGCCAGCGGCGTTGTCGATAGCCACGAAGGGCCATCCGGTGCGGGCGTGGAGTGCTAGGGCCAGGCTATGGCAGTGGCCACCGAGGAAGGCCAGCCATGAAGCCGTGTCGAGCTGGCCTTCGTCGAGAAGGAGCACCTTGTCGCCCGGTATAGGCAGTTCGACCATGGGAGCTCGCGGGATGCCTGGCTTCAAACGGTGGGGAGGGGCAGGTCGTCGGGGTTGAGCCCGGGGATTTCGCCGAGGCGTGTGCTCTCGACCGTGGCGAGCGCAGGTGACGTCATGAGGTCGGCTTCGGCCTCGATCCCGGCGAGGTCCTCGTTGTGGACGAGCTCGACCACACGTACGATGGTCGGGAGGACGGCGCCGGCGATCGCGTTGTCGGGTAGCACTATCACCCGCCTGATCTTTGCCGTTTCGGGCGGGCGCGGGCGAGCTTAAGGCGGTGGCTGAAGCCGCCTGGGCTGATTCCAATTGACCGCGCGGCGGCTCGGATCGAGCCGTGCTCGGCATATGCGAGCTCGACCTGGTCCAGCTCGCCGTCGGAGAGGGGTGGTCGGCCGCCGCCTCGGGTAGCGGCGCTCGGTTTGCTGTGGTCCTCGATGTAGCGCCGGACCGAGGACGCTGAGATGCCCATCAACGCGGCGACTGCGTCTGGTGAGCCGACGAGACCGTGCAGTTGGCGGGCCTCGGTAGCGCGCTGTGTGCGGGTGCCCGTTGCCGCCGCTGAAACACCGGCGCGACGCAGTCTTTCCTTCAGCGTTCGGGGGTCGATCTCGAGCTCGCGGGCGGCGCTGGCGAGGCTGTGCCCGGCCGACCTCCACGCTTCTACAGCGTCTTGTGCTGCCTTGCGCTCCTTCTCGGTGGTCACGTTGGACGTGTCCAGGCCCGCCTGGGCGAGCCGTCGACGGATCGTCTCGCCGCTTACGTCGAGCCGATCGCCGGCCGCGTCGAGGGTGCCCTCATCTCGGTAGGCGTTGATCGCAGCCATCACTTGCTTGTCGGTGACGTCATGGGGGACAGGGGTATCGAGCCAGTCGATGCCCGCCTCAAGCAAGAACCGCTCGATGTCGCCGCGATGGATGTGCAGCTCGCTCACAACCGCGGCGATCGAGCCTGTACCCCGGAAACGGTGGATCACCTCGTCGCGGCGGATCTGATCGGGGTCGGCACCGAGCTTTTCGAGGGCGTCTCGGACGGCGGTCACCTCCGTTCCTTCAGCCTCCGCGACACGCTTGACCGAGCCGAGTGCACGCAGCCGCGAGACGACCGCGCGCCCATCAAGGCTCATGCTGGTGCGGCCGACAACCGGAGGCGCAGGTGCCCTGACAAGCCGGTACGTGCGTTTTCCTGTCGGCTCGCGCTGGAGCAGGAGCACACCGTCCTCGAGCGCGCTCAACACAGCACCGACGCGCGCTAGCGTCCACTCGGTGCAGCGGGCGACATAGCCGGCAAGCTCGGCGCGGATCTCAGCCGATCTGAGCTCTGGCGCCACACCGGTCAGGTCGTGGTCGTACCCGCGGACATGGCGGACGGTCACGCCGCCACGGTGGGCGCTTAGTAGCCCGATCTGGTTATCGAGCAGCGGGTATCGCCATCGATCGTCGGGTCCTACAGCCATCGCGCACAGCGGGAGCGCCCGCTCCACGAGGGCCGCCTTGCGACCGACTGGGACGACCACGCGGACGCTGGGTGCGCCGGCGTCGTCGTTCTGGTAATCGGTAATCAGGACCCCGTAGAGCGGCTGGTCTGACCCGGACGGGTGCTTGCGCCATTGTGGCTGGTCGTGATCGTCGGTGAAGTCGAGCCAGAGTGGCAGGCGTGCGGATGACGTCGCGCGGATCGCTGCAATTGCGTCGGGGAACGTCACGTGCGCTGCCAGGGCGCTAACGACGTCCTGGGGCACGCGGACGAGATCCGCGTCCGCCAGTTCGCCCAGCCCCGACGCTCCGATCAGGGTGTATGTGTCGAGCGTCGCGGCTACCGGCTCAATGAACGGCACCGGCGCGGGCTCTGACTCACCGCCGCTCATCGCGGCGATGCCTTGAAGGGCGCGCCGGTCGAGCGCGAGGTGTGCCCCGGGTGCGGGCTCGCCGGTGGTCACCTTCATGGCCTCGTCGATCTCTGCGATGAAGTCGAGCGCGCGCTGGCTTGAGAGCTCGGTCGGCTGGTGAATCTCGCGCTCCAACCAGGCCATGTGCTCGCACACGCCGGGGCAGCGGGCGGCGATCTGTATCGCTAGCCGCGGATCGCGTGCCGACACCTGGTGGCCCATGATCTGCCCGCCAGCGTTGTGGGTGAGCATGTCCTCGGCCTTGATGGTCAGCCCGTTTAGGCCCGGGAAACTGGCGTTGTAGGCCGCAAGCAGCTCGACAGGCTCCTCGGGGTCGAAAACGAGGCGAATCACCTCGGGCCAGTCCTCGCTGAAGCAATCAAGGATCAGCTGGCTGAGGCGACTGCCTCGCCAGCTGGCGTTCCACCGGCCAACGAACCGCAGGTCCCAAACGTCGTAGTCCTCCCGGCCTGGGTTGTAGCGGGCGTCAGGGAGGACGCCTGGCTCAACCGTGACTGTCGCCGAGCGAAGAAGCAGCGTGTTCGAGTCGCTGCCGTGGACGTGGAGGATCTCAAGCTCACGGATCGGCTCTCGATCGGCCGGCCAGCGCTTCCAGGGGTCCTCAACGACGGGAGCGTGAAACCATCGGGGGGAGTCCATCGCCGGCCTCGGCCGGCTTGCGCTCGTTCTTGCCATTGCGGCTGAGGGTTTGGGAGGAACGTTTCGCCATGCGCCGCACGCTACTCGACCGTGTGCCACCAATGGCGGTCATGGCGTGTAGCGACTGCTGCACGGTGGAGAGTTTTCCGAACGCCCCGTCAGCCTTCTCGGGCAGCTTGATCGCTAGAAACCCTTCGGAAGCCCCGCAAAAAGCAAGAACGTGGCTTGAGATCGCGACGAAGAACCGAGAGGCTGGCTCCCATGGCAGAGGATCTGGAGACGGAGGTCACGTGGGCCGAGGGGAAGCTCGCCCTCGACATGCACATCGGCTCGCCCGTTCGTGTCGTCGTGATGGGCATGTTCGGCACGCTGCACAGCGAGGGGATCCTGCGTCCTGCCGATGAGGCCGGGCCGAGCGACGATCACGCCTTCTACGCCCTGGACAGCGCCGAGTACGACCCGCTGGCTTTCACGCTGACACGCAACGAGCAGGCGGTGTGCACCGTCACCGACTCGGCCCTGATGATCCAGTACGACCGAGCGATGATCCGGATCGTTTGGGCCGATATGTCTGGCGACTAGCCAGGCCCATGGCTCATCAGCCGCACGCGTCTGCCGCTGCGCGATGGTGATCGGGGCGCCAGGGTGGCAAGCTCCGGCGATGCCAAACGATGGCTAGTGAGCCTTCCGACGGCGCGACGTAGGACTCTTGACGCTCATGGAGATGCTCCCGGTAAGCGACCTCTCGGCGTATCTGGCCACGCAGCAACGTGTTTGGACGCGAGTGGGGGCGAGCCGGCTCGACGACGACTGGCAACTGTCGCTGCTCGAGGTCACTGTCGATGAGGCGCCGCCGAGCTGGCGTCGCCGACGTTGGAGCTACGAGCGGGCCATCTTCGTCGCATCCAGACCGAACGGATCAACGGTCGCGAGATGGTTGGAGCGGGGACGCATCTCCCTGCCATCGCTGACGATCAAGCTGGCGCTCGACGGCTCTGTAACCGTCGAGCGTCGCGATAGCAACTTCCAAGGCATCTACGAGCAGCTCCCTTGGCCGACGCACGAATGGACCATCCGCTTCCGCGACAGCTCGGGGCAAACGCTCCACGACGAGCTCGTGGCCGCCGACGCGCCGGCATTCATTGGTTTCGATCAAGCCGCCACCGCGTTCTTCGGCGTGCTGCCGAGACCGAACCGGAACTTCTCCGGCCGCGAGATCGTCGTGCGCCAGCAGGACCGACGGGCCCGCATCAACCGGGTCCGGGTCCACCCGACGGAGCTCGTGATCGACGTCAGCGGCGAACAGCTCCGAGGCGTATCGCTGACGCTCAGCGGGCTCGACAGCGCAAGCCGGAAGCTCTCGCCGCGCACCAGAGAGGTTCGCCTGCCGATCCCCGGTGGATTGGGCCCGGGCGCGTGGCTTGCCATGCACCGCGGCCGTGAGCTGTTGGACCGGCGCATCCTGGATCCTGCCCAGGGCGCCCGTGACGTCGATGTCGTGGTCGACGCCGCAACCCGCATCGAGGTGCTGATCAGCGGCGGCGAGCGGGCGACAGTCGAGTTCAAGCGACAGCTTCCCGGCAATGATCCGACAGGCGTGATGAAGACGGTCGCCGCATTCGCGAACGGCGCCGGAGGCACGATCCTGTTCGGGGTCGAGAACGACGGCGAGATCGTCGGCGTGGGGGACGATCGCGACCGCGACAGCCGCGATCGTCTGACTAGTCTCGTCAGCGACTGGATCCGCCCGCTCCCAAACTTCGAATGCGTATGGGTCGAGGTCGGCGACCGCGGAGTGATCGCGCTGCACGTGGATTCGGGCGATCACGTGCCTTACGGAGTCGGCACGAGCGAGCGGGGGGTCCGCTACTACATCCGCCGGGGCGGCAACACGTTCCCGGCGGCGCCCGCTGATGTTCGCGCTTTCGTGCAGTCACGTCTCCCATCCGCACCAGCCCCGTACTTCCCGCGCTGAGCGGATAGACGCTCCTCCGCTTACCCGATTAAGCCCGGAATGGGTCCGGGCTATGCACTTCACTAGGAGGACGTATGTCGCAGTCACACGTTGACCCGAGCAAGCCCGATACTCGCGCTCACCTGCGCCGAGTCGTTATCGAGGAACGTCAGCAGCGAACGCTTGATCATGTGCGCCTTTCGACCGGCTATGCCGACGACGTCGACGCGCACGCTCACGATCAAGGCACCTTCCGGCTGATCAACCAGCGCAAGGAGCTGGATGGACTGCCGGGTTCCGAGCTCGTCGTGCCAGCTCTCGACGACTG
>Ga0210387_10002529_pt1 | contig 14005 bp, 8 predicted proteins | sample IncBWC7OmetaG_FD_160108 | JGI IMG/M metagenome (GOLD analysis project Ga0210387, IMG submission 160108) | Forest soil microbial communities from Barre Woods Harvard Forest LTER site, Petersham, Massachusetts, United States - Inc-BW-C-7-O ...
TGATCGGCGAGCAGCGCTACGACGTGGTGGTCCGCTACCAGGAACCGTATCGCAATACGGCGAAGGCCATCGCCAATGTAAGGCTGCTTTCTCCTTCGGGCGAGCGAGTTTCCCTCGCCCAGTTGACCAAGGTCGATGTCAGAGACGGCGCGTACGACATTTACCGCGAAGGCAACAGTCGGTACCTGGCTGTGACGTTTAACGTGCGAGGCCGCGATCTGGGGACGACGGTTGAAGAAGCGATCAAGCGCATCAGCGCCAATGTGAAGCTGCCGCCGGGCTACAGCATCGGGTGGTCGGGCGAATATGAGAGCGAAAAGCGGGCGGAAGCGCGCCTGGCCCTGATCGTCCCACTGACCATCCTCGTCATCTTCGTCATCCTCTACACCATGTTTCGTTCCTACAAATGGTCGATCCTTATTCTGCTGAATGTCGGCCTGGCTCGCGTCGGTGGATTTCTGGCGCTGCTGGTGACGGGAACTTATCTCAGCGTGTCCTCGGGCGTAGGCATGCTCGCGCTTTTCGGCGTGTCGGTGCAGACCGGAGTGATCATGCTCGAATACATCAACCAACTGCGCGCGCGCGGCTACTCGAGCGAGGACGCCGCAGTAGAAGGTGCTGTCCTGAGGCTTCGTCCCATCATGATGACCATGCTGGTGGCGACACTGGGGCTGTTGCCGGCAGCCGTATCGCACGACATTGGGTCGGATTCGCAGCGGCCGTTCGCGATTGTAATCGTGGGCGGACTCATCTCCGATCTCCTGCTGAGCATATTTCTGTTGCCGACGTTTTATGTCTGGATCGCAAGAGACGGTGATCAGCTTCCGGAGCTGGAGGCGTCCCTTGAATAGTCTCGCAAGAATCCGAACGAGTTTGGCGGTGTCCGCGGTGCTGGCGTGCGCCGTGGCCCAAGCGGGATTCGCCCAGAGCACAGCACCGACCAGTGTCACGCTTGACGAAGCCGTCCAGATGGCACTCCAGCACAACCACAATCTGCTGGCGGCGCGAACCACAATCAACCAAAGCGAGGCCGAGGAGACAACGGCAAACCTGCGGCCCAACCCGGCTCTGTTTGGGGACTGGGAATACTTGCCTTTCTTCTCTCCCTCCAACTGGAACGGCACGTATCTTCACGACTCCACCGAGGCGGATCTCGGCCTCAGCTACCTGTTGGAACGGGGCAAGAAACGTCAGCACCGATTGCAGGCCGCGAAAGACGTTACTGCACAAACTCGTTCGCAGGTTGCCGACAACGAACGTGGCGTGGCGTTTAGTGTGGCGTCGTTGTTTGTAAGCGTGCAGCTTGCCGAGTCCACCCTCGAACTCGCGGAAAGGGATCTGAAGAGCTTTCAGCAAACCGTCGAGCTTGGTGAGTTGCGTTACACCAAGGGCGCAATCAGCGAGGACGACTACCTGAAAATCAAACTGCAACTGCTGCAGTTCGAAACTGACGACCAGCAGGCCCAGCTCGCGAAAGTGCAGGCGCTCTCCGATCTTCGGCAACTGCTGGGTTACGAATCCGTTTCTTCCGACTACGATGTGGCCGGGCCTTTTGACTACCAGCCGGTGAAGGGCAACTTGGAAGATTTTCAGTTGAAAGCGCTGCAGAACCGGCCTGATCTCCGCGCGGCGCAGCAGGGAGTCACCGCGGCCCAGAGCCAGTATGATCTGCAGAAGGCGATTGGCAAGCCCGACGTAACCGTGCAGGCGAATTATTCGCATGTCAACGGAACCAATACCGGGACAGTCTACGGAAGCGTCCCGCTGCCTATTTTCAATCGCAACCAGGGCGAGATCGCGCGAACCCGGTTCGCGATCACGCAAGCGCAAGAGCAGGAAAAGGCCACGAATGGGCAGGCTCTCACTGATGTCCGCGACGCGTACGAAGCGTTGCGAGTGAACGATCGCGTGGTCCAGCTCTATCGATCCGGCTATCTTGACGTCGCGCAAAAAGACCGGGACATTGCCGAGTACGCGTACCAGCGCGGCGCGGTCAGCCTGCTCGATTTCCTGGACGCCGAGCGCAATTATCGCGCGACTCAGCTTGCCTATCGCCAAGCTGTGGCTTCATACTTGCTTGCTTTGGAACAGTTGCGGCAGGCAGTGGGGACGCGAAAGCTGAGCTGATTCGCCGCTTTATCCGCGTTAAAGCAGATTCCATACGGCCAATGCTGGAGATGTCGCCGAAGGAGCCAGATCGTTGAACAAGCAAGACGTACGAAGCCGGATCGAAGAGCTCGGAATCATTCCCTCCATTCGCGTGTCCACGACCGAGGATGCGCTCTTTGCTGCCGAGGCCGTCGCCCGCGGGGGAATCCCAATTCTCGAAGTTACGTTGACCGTGCCGGAAGCGATCAAAGTAATTTCCCATGTCGTGCAGCACGCGCCCGACGTGATTGTCGGCGCCGGTAGCGTCCACGATATTGAGACCGCACGGCATTGCCTGGATGCGGGAGCGAAGTTCCTCTCCAGTGACGGCCTTGATCCGGAAACCGTAAGCTTCGCCGTCCGCGAGAATGTCGTCGTCATTCCCGGAACCCTAACCCCGACCGGAGTCATCGCGGCGTGGAAGCTGGGTCCGGATTTCGTAAAAGTCGTCCCCTGCGGACACATTGGAGGCTCCAACTACATCCGAGATCTGAAGGCGATGTTTCCCCATGTTCCGATGATTGCCGCAGGAGGTGTGAGTCAGCGCACCGCGTTCAATTTCATTGCCGCTGGGGCAGTCGCGCTCGGCATTGGCGGCGAACTGATTCCGAGAGAGGCCATCCGCAGGCGGCAGCCGGATCGCATCGCTGAACTCGCCCGCAGATTTCTGGAAGCCGTCAGCAATGCTCGCGATCGCTGAGTTGCCGGCACAAGAATTGCCGCGGCAGCGCCGCTTTCGTCGCAGACTTTAACTTGCTCGCCAGGCCCATCCGAATGAAAAGACAGAGTTCTTTGTGAATCAATATCTGGGAGTGCTGTCGGCGAGCCTGGCAACCTTTGCAGCCACGAATATCGACGATGCGTTTCTGCTGACGTTATTCTTTGCCCGGCGTATTCCGCCGCGAAGAATCGTGGCCGGACAGTATGTTGGTTTTGCCGCGATCGTGGGGATTAGTTTGCTTGGCGTAATGGCGGCAGTTGCAATCCCGCATCGATGGATTCGATCGCTTGGAATACTGCCCGTCGCCATCGGAATCAGACACTTGCTCCAAGCGCGGCGAACCGCTGCCGGCCAGCCTCGCAGCAACGACGAGACGGTCGCATCGATCGCTCTGGTGACCTTGTCGAATGGAGCCGACAACGTCGGCGTTTACGTACCATTCTTTGTCGTTGAACGAGCGCAGCTGTGGCTGATCCTGACCGCGTATGCCGCGTTGGTTGGACTGTGGTGCTTCGTGGGCCGATGGCTCGGAAACCATCCGCCAGTTTTGCGCTTCGTCGATCGCTGGGGACATTGGGCAGTGCCGCTAATATTCATAGGGCTCGGCATTCACGTCCTCACTTCGTGAGAATCATCAACTTCGCCGGCGACGCGCCCTGCGAGTGACGTGTCTTCGCCGTGCTCAACCGAGCGAACGTCCTGGACTCTTCCTTTCCAGTCGCCGCCACTGCCGCTCCAGTACTTGATCGCCGAGTGTATGGTCGCGCCCAGATAAAACAGCGCCGCCAGCGGAAGAGTCAATGCCCAGGCGGGGTTCAGCCGATAGTAGCGGACCATGCTCGCGTATGTGATCGTCATCGCCGCCCAGGCTGCCGCGCCCATGAAGATCGCCAACCTGCCGTGTGAGAGCAACAGCAGTGGAGGCGCCAGATACGTGATCACCATGCCGGCAATTGTGCCCAGCAATAGCAGCGAGGAATGCTTCAATTGGCTAAAGGCCGTGCGCGAGACCATGTGCTCGAGGTCGGCGAACCTGTCGTATCGTCGCAAACTCTCGCTCTGATCGGTGAGTCCTATCCACAATCTCCCGCCGTGCTGCTTGACGATTCGAGCCAGCGAGCAATCGTCGATCACCGCGCCGCGAATGGCGGCGAGACCGCCGGCGCGTTCCAGAGTTTCTGCTTTCACAAACATGCAGCCCCCGGCCGCGCCGGCGGTCGAGCGCCGGGGATTTCGAATCCAGGCTGGAGGGTAGAGCATGAAAAAGAAATACACGAAGGCGGGAATGAGCAGTTTTTCCGCCAGGCTCTCGCAGTGCAGTTTCACCATGAACGAAACCAGGTCGTAATCGCCATCCGAGGCAATCAGACCGAGGTTCGCTACGGTCTCCGCACCGTGCAATACATCGGCGTCGGCGAGCACGAGCCATGTGGGATTCAGACCGTGTGCGTACTCAATGCCCTGATGCATTGACCACAATTTTCCGGTCCAGCCCGGCGGCAGGGGTTTGCTCTGAATCACAATTAGAGCATCGGCCTTGCCTGCTTTGTCTGCAGCGCGCCGTGCCACATCGGCAGTGCCGTCTGTGCTTTCATCATCCACGACGATGATGGGCATCGCCATGGACTGATTTAGCAACGATGTGACGACCGGCCCGATCAAGTCTGCCTCGTTGCGGGCCGGAACTACAGCAACCACGCCATCCGAGAATTCGGATTTGTTCCTGCCGTCGGGCTCAGCATTTTTTGTGCGCCAGAAGGATCCTCTGGCCAAGGCGAGGTAGGACCAGACTACGGCTGTAAGCGCAGCGACGCTCGTGGCAAGCACCGACATCGGCGTGAGCCCGAGAGTACAACCTGGGCGATGTCAGAGCAAGGCTTCTGGATAACAGAATGGTGATTAGCTCACGCCGAGACGTCGGACAGTGTGCCGGCGGCGCGCGGAATTGCTTCGGTGAAGGTCATTCGGATTCCGTGTTCCGGTCGCAGGATCACCATCGGGCGTGCTTCTATGGTCTGGCCCGGAACCAGACGGAAATCATATTTTCGGAGCAGAACACTCAGGATCATCAGGATCTGCAGCATGGCGTAGTTGCCGCCGATGCAGCCTCTCGGCCCAGCCCCGAAGGGTAAATGTGCGAACGGAGTGTGAAGTTTCTCCCTCGGCTTGGAGAATCGTTCCGGGTCGAAACTCTCAGGATTTTCCCAATACTGCGGCGAATGGTGCACGCCGTAAACGAACACCACGACCGTCGATCCCCGGGGTATCGCGACATCTCCTGCTTGATCGTCCGCGAGAGCCATGCGGTCAACCATCCAAAACGGCGGATAAAGACGCAGAGCCTCGAGTATTACCTGAGTCGTAAACTCAAACTTTGGCACATCTGAGAAACTCAGCGGCTTCTCGCCCAGCACAGAATCGAACTCCTCGCGCACTCTCTCCACACAATCCGGACGAGAGCTCAGCAGATAGAGAAGCCACGACAACGCGTTCGACGAAGTTTCGTGGCCGGCGACCAGCAGTTGCATGCTCTCGCTGAGGATCAACTCATCGCTCATGCCCTGGCCGTCACTGTAGCGAGCATCCATCAGGATCTGCAGCAGATCGTGGCCGGGGGCCTCGTGACGCCGCCGCTGCAGGTATTCGCGCAGAACGCCGAAGGCGCGATTTCGCAGGTCCTCATGTTTCTTCAACTCGCCCGAAACGGCGAACCATGGATTCAGGTAGGGCTGAATCGTTTGCCGAACCATAAATTCCTGGACGGTCGAAATCGCCAGGCTGATGAGATCGATATCTTCCTCTTTCAGCCGCGCGCCAAACAAAGATCTGCCCACCATCGAAAAGGTAATCTTCATCATGAGCGGGTAGATATCGACCGGACCAGTACTGGCTTTTCTGTCGAAGTCCCGAAGCGAATCGGAGAGCGAGTCCTGCATGATCGAAGACAGAACCTCGAGTTGCTTTCGCTCAAAACCCGTCTGGATGAGGCGCCGTTGCGTTTTCCAGGCTTCACCCTCCGTGGTAAGCAGCCCCTTGCCCAGGAAATGTCCCATCCGTTTCTTTTGAATTTCGGACTTGTAGTAGTTGTCCGAATTCGTTTTCAGCACGTGCTGAATGACGACGGGATTGGTGGTGACAATCGCCTCTTTAACGCCGCCAAAGTAGAACCGGAAAGTCTCGCCATGGAGTTTGATGTACTTGGTCAGAACCTGGACCGGATTGTGGAACATCGCGCGCGAATCCAGGAAAGAGCGGGACCGGGAGACGGCGGGCACGGTTTGCGGCACGATCACGCCTCCTTGCCCAGGCGCGTGCGGATAACTGCTGGAAATCCCATGTGGCGTAGCTGAATGGATCGTGTGGTCACTGTCTAAATTAGGTACTCGGAAGTTGATCCTGGTTTCCCAGTTGCTTCAAAAGTAACAGATGATGTTTGATCGCGCGCGTCATCGTCGGATGTTGCCGATAGCGAATGCCATATTCTTCGGCCGTCTCCTTCACGATCCGGGTCAGCGAAGCATAGTGCGTGTGGCACACAAAAGGGCAGAGATGATGCGCGATATGGTGGTTGAGCCCGCCGGCAAGCCAACCGACGACTGGGTTGGTGGTCGCATAGTCGGCCGTGGTCGCGAAGATGTGATAGATCCCGTTGTCGAATTCGTCGCGGCTCAAAGGAAAGTAAGTGCCGTCAACGCAGTGCGTGGTCTGGAATACGAGGGCGACGCTCAAGCCGATGATCAGATGGGCGAGCAAGAACGACAATCCGACCAGCAGCGGCGATTTCCGCAGCACCACGACCGGCAAGACGAGCATGTAGGTGACGTAGAAAGCTTTCCCGGCAAAAAGGGTGGCATACTCCCGCAACGGATGCTTGGTGTTTCTCAAATAGTCGTGGGTAGGGAAGAAGAAGCACTCAAAATCCCTGACAAACACATAGTCGAGAGAAAACACGGCGTAAAGAAACAGCGCGTAAATATGCTGGAAGCGCTGCAAAGGCACCCGGGGTTCGTGCGGCGTGAATCGCAGAATGTTGCGTCCGGTAAGCGCGTCGTCCTCGCCATGAAGATTGATGCAGGAGTGGTGACCTCGGTGATGGAGGATGCGCCACATGTAAGAGCTGATTCCGCAAACATCGAAAACGTAGTTCAGCGCCTTGTTTACAGACCGCACCGACGAGATGGCATTGTGGTTGCTGTCATGCGCGATGTTCAGCAAAAGAAATGTCTGGGCGATGGCGTTTATGAGATAAAGGCCGACGAACCGCCAGGAATCCGGCTTGAGCGTGTAAAGAGCAATCCAACTCCCCGCCAGCACGGCCAGACCCACGGCGATTTTGACCCACATGCTGCGGTCGGCTTTGGGCGAAATATGTCCGTCGGCAAAGAATTCGTCGAGGCGTCGGCGCAGGACTTTCGGGAATGAAGGCGCTCCCGCCGGGTCAACCACGGACTGCCGCAGCGCCGCCTCCGACGGTACAAGGTCCTCAATGTCAGGATTCAGTCTAATAACCGCCTCGTCTTGAATGCCGCTGTTGCGCAATGATTTCGGGCCCGATTGACGCGTCCCGGCCCGTCCTGCGGAGGGTCAACTCGGCCAGCGGTTTCTGTTGTCGCCCACCCACCGCCTCTGGCGCAAGCCTCAAGTTTGATGCTAGCTCGAAAACTTAACGAAGATCAAGCGGATTTCCGATCACTCGGACCTGTCGTAATGGCGCATCCCGAGCAAGTGACTAACGAGTGTCGGTGCTTCACAGCTTTCCAATTCTCTGTTAACATCGACGGCTCCGGTAAGGTATGAAGATGCTTTGAGTCGGGCGGTCCGAAGCCCGGAGGAGGGACTAGTTTTGCCGGGAGCAATTGACGCATGGTCTTCAGAATAATTGCGCTTTTGTCCTCGAAGTCGGTCCGCCCGGTGTTCACCGGGAATAAAGAGAGACTTTTTGTCTTAGACGGAGTTTTCTCCTTCAACGTAGCAGTTAGCGAAGGGCGGTGCCGCCGCCATGAGACCGATCCGAATCTATGATGGCTTCGATTTTAGACAAGCTGGATAGTCTAGGGGACCAGCACCCACACAAGCTTCTCTATTCATACATTGATGTCAACGGCCACCCGATCGGAGGCTACTCCTACGGGGAGTTTCTCCACCGGACCAAGGTGATCGCCGGACATTTGCGCAAGGAGCACGGTTTCGCGTCGCAGGACCGCCTTCTGCTCGCCTACCCGCCGGGGCTCGAAATGATTTGCGCATTCTTTGGCTGCGTGCGCGCCGGCTTGATCCCCGTGCCCGTCTATCCTCCCACCTCCCGCGGTTTCCAGGGCGCTCTGTACAAAATGGTCCACATCGCCAAGGATTGCCAGGCGGCGGGCATTTTAACCAGCAAAGACTACCTCGGATCCCTGAAGACCAATCTCGCCAGAAGCGGAGTCTCGGCCTCTGGCGTCGACGTCGACTACATTTCCGGACTTCGCTGGCTGGTGACGGAAGACTTCGTTGACATGGTTTCGGACGAGACTTTCAACGGATCGAATGGCTCGTCCAACGGATCTTCCAACGGCGCTTCCAAGATTCTGTTTCTCCAGTACACGTCGGGGTCGACTCGAGATCCTAAAGGCGTGATGGTTACGCACGAGAACATACTGCATAACTGCCCGCTGGTCATCGACCACCCCGCGCCGGTCGTCGTATCGTGGCTGCCGCAGTATCACGATATGGGGCTGATTGGCTGCTACCTTTACCCTGCGCTCACCGGCGGCACCACTTACGGTTTTGCTCCCACCGATTTCATTCAGCGTCCGACCTTGTGGTTCGACGCGATCAAGACCTATGGGGCCAGCGCCTCGGCGGCGCCAAACTTCGCCTACGACTATTGCCTTCGCGCCGGACGGCTTTCGAAAGAGAGTCTGGAGACTTGCGATCTCAGCTCGCTCCGCCTGCTGATGGTTGCCGCGGAGCCGGTCAAACCGGACACCTACACACGGTTCCTGCAAGCCTTTCAACCCCATGGGCTGAAGTCGGAAAGCTTCTTTGTCGCCTACGGGTTGGCGGAGAATACGCTGGCGGTTTCGCTGCGTGGACGCAACATTATTTCGGTCAACAAAAATGCCGTCGCGCTGGGCAAGGCGCGCATGACCACCGAGGTCTCCGAAATCGGCGCGGCTACGCAAATCGTAAGCTGCGGAACTCCCCTGCCAGGTCTGACGGTAAAAATCGTGGATCCGGAAAAGCACGTCGCGCTGGAGGCAGGCCGAATCGGCGAGATTTGGATCGCCGGCGGCAGTAAGTGCCCCGGATTCTGGAACAATCCAGAGCTGACGCTAAAGTTGTTTCACGCCCGCCTGGTGGATGATAGCCCTTACGACGACGGCTACCTTCGGACCGGCGATATGGGTTTCTTCCACGACGGCGAACTCTTCGTCTGCGGCCGCATCAAGGACATGATCATTCTCCGCGGGCAAAATTATTACCCGCAGGATATCGAAGCCGTAGTGGAGAAAGCCTCCGGCCTGGTCCGGGCGAATTGCGTAGCCGCGTTCCAGATCAACGAAGACAGCGAGCCCGCCCTGGCGATCGTCGCCGAGGTGAAAAATCCAAAAGCCCTTCCCGACGCGCTAAAGATTTCAGCTGCGGTCCGGAATTATCTCAACGTTGAAGTCGCCCTGATTTCATTTATCGCGCCGCGTGCTATCCCTCGCACCAGTTCGGGCAAGATCATGCGCCACAAAACCAAGCACATGTGGCTGCAGGGTCAATTTACCGTGCTCTCGGAGTTTTCCCGGGAAAAGGACGATGCCGGCGCGGTCTCCGATTCTGCCGGCCAATCTCCGTTCGACGTGCTGAAAGCGCGTTATAACCTGACCGGCACCGAATCCTACAACCTGGTCGAAGCGGGACTGGACTCCCTTGATCTCGTCGTGTTCATGCATGAGATCAAGGAACTGCTGAAGAACAAAGACGCAGACATGCTGGCGCGGCAGGTGGATATCGGCCTTATTCAGCGAGTCAGCGTGGCCGAGTTATTTCAACTGGCCGAACACTTGGAGCATGCGCCCGAAGAGGCGCTGGGCCCTCTGCGGCAATCCCTGGCGGCTTTCCGGGAAGAGCAGCGCGCGGCCGAACAGCAGATGATGAAGAACGACACGAAGCTCGTCTTCGAGCCTGCGGCGCCCGCGCCATTGCCCGAAATACCGATCCTGAATAATGTTCTGCTCACCGGTGGTACCGGCTTCATCGGGCCGTTCCTGGTGAAGAGCCTGCTCGAACAAACGCATGCGAAGGTTCACGTTCTGGTGAGAGCGACGGACGAGGTTCAGGGCAAGCAGAGGCTGAGGGCTGCGATGGAGTCGATGGGCGCCTGCCCGGCGGATCTCATGCAGATGTTCGAGGCTCGCGTAATGCCCGTTTGCGGCGATCTTGGCCAGAGGGATCTGGGATTGACGCAGGACTCCTGGGATTTCCTCGCGAATGAAATCGATACGGTGTTCCATAACGGGGCGACCGTCAACTACCTGCTCAACTACGACCGGATGCGCGATGCGAACGTGCTGGGCACGAATGAAGTCTTGAGACTCTCATTCGACGGACGGGCCAAGAGCTTCAATTACGTTTCGACAACCTTCATATTCGGCTGGGCGGTCAAGAAGGTTCTGTACGAGACCGACTTCAACCAAAACATGGAGCTTCTCGATTTCGGCTACAGCCAGTCCAAGTGGGTATCGGAACAAGTGGTGATGGATGCGGGCCGCCGAGGGCTGGCCACGCGGATTTTCCGGCCCGCCCTGGTCAGTCCCTCGATCACGGGCGGAGGCAACAACTTCGACATCGCCGTGCGTCTGGTGGCGTTCATGGTGAACCACGGCATTGGAGTCGATGCCCTGAACCAGGTCAGTTTCGTCCCGGCCGACATTACGGCCAACAATATCGTTGCGATTTCCACCACTCCCAGGACTGAGAACAAGACCTATCACGTGGTGAGAGATGACTACGCGAACATGCTGGACATTACCAGCCTCATCACCAAAGCGACCGGCCGGCAATTTGAGATATTCAGTCTTCCCGACTTCGTTCCCGAGCTGATCCGGAGATGCAGGAAGGAAGATCTGCTGTTTCCGCTGCTGGACTTTCTGGTGAACTCGGTGGACAACATCTCGTCGATGGAATTCAAACGCTACGACAGTTCCAGCTACCAGGCGGCCCGGGACGCATCGGTATGGGGCAAGCCGGACCCGTCTCTCGAAGAAACCGTCAATGGCATCCTGAAATTCATGCAGCGCAAAGGAATCATCTCGGTTGCGCCGCGCGAGCTCAACGCTGTGGCCAGCCGGTAGGCGATCCGCCCAGCGCCGCTATTGCTTCCGAAACACCATGGTTTCTTTTACCTTCTGCCCGGTTTGGAGGGTGCCGGTCGTGGTCACCGTCATCTGTGTTCCGTCGGCGGAAGTCACCCACCGATCCGTTTGAGCGACTTGATCGCCTCGCCGGTAAGTCGAATCGACCGTATGAGCGTCGACGAGTTGCAGGGTCACGGTATCGTTGACCGAATTTCTTAGATCGTATTCTTTGCCGTCAAAGCGGGCGCTGTAGCTGAAGTCGCCCGAGAAGCGTATCCCGTCGTTTCCGTCCGGCTCGATCTTGAGCGCCATCCCTTGCCGCAATCGAGACTTGCTCAGATCCTCGGTCCACTCGCCCGCGAATAAGTCAGTCGCCGACTTTTTCCCTCCGCTCCGCATCCACACGGTGATCTTGTCGGTACGGCCTTTCACCGTAGTCGTGCTGGTCAACTCACTGGCGTCGCTCGAAAGTTTGTCGCGAATCGTTGCCACTAAGGCTCCGTCCTTTTTCTGTATGACTTCGACCTGGCGCTTATCGATTTTCCTCAGCTCGACTTGATTAAATCCCGCATTGCCCGGCACGGCGGCTTCATGCCCGTCCAGCTTCGCCGTAAAATCGAGGTGGGCGTCGCCCGAAATCATGACGTGAACTGCGCCGTGCTGCGATGCGATGGAGAGTTTGTTGGGGGGATCGAGGCTCGACTGCGCCGAGACCAGCGTCCAGGAACCCAGGCGAGGGTCGACCGCTCCCAGCTGAACGGCGGTAACCAACACGAGCAACGCGAGTTTGTGCATTCACCCTCCAGAAACCGTGTATCCTAACCACCATAATACGAACCCGTCTGCAATTGGAATCCTTCCGCACCGGGTTAGTCGCAAACAGAGCCTTCGAATGATGATTGAACTGCAAGTCCGAACCGGCCTGCGTAACATAAATCGCCTGAACGCCAACGTTTTTTGCGTGACACTGTGAATCTTGTGCATGTGCGCCGTTTCTGGCTGGCCGGACTGGTTCTCGCCGCCGTCCTTGCGCTTCTTCCGTTTTCCTTTCACGCCGAGCGTCATCTGGAGACTGCAACCCGGATCGAAGGTAGCGAAGCGAGCAAGGTCCCGGAGGAGTTGGCCACTCGCTTTCGTTCGCCATTCGTGGATCAAGTGGTCCTGGTGATTCAGGGACTGCCTCCTGCCGATTCCGAGGAAGGCGAGCAAGCGTTAGCCACCATTGAAAAGGCTGTGCAAGCCGAACCCGGTGTTTCCGGAGTCGTTTCGCATCTCGATTCTCACGACTCGATCTTCCTGGGTAAAGGAGGCGGAACGTTCATCCTCATCGGACTCGCCTCAACTCAGGGTCCGGTCGAGTCGCTCGTCCCCAAGCTTCACGAGCTGGCGAATTCTCTGCAGGATCAATTGCGAGGCCGCTATCCGGCGATAAAGCTCGAACTCACGGGCGAGACGCCGCTTAATTTCGACATTCGGAAGGCCAGCGCCGACGACGTCAATCACGCCGAGAGCCTGGTGATTCCAGCCACACTCGCGCTTCTGCTGATCGCCTTCGGAAGCTTTGTGGCGGCTCTGATCCCACTGGCGGTTGGTCAACTTGCCATCGCGACCGCGCTGGCGATTGCCGGATTTCTGGCCCTGCGTTGGCACCTCTCCATTCTGGTTCAGAATCTGGCCACGATGCTTGGGCTTGGCCTGGGAATCGACTACGCACTCCTCATGGTCAGCCGCTTCCGCGAAGCGATTGCGGTCGAGCAGGACGGGCTCAAGGCCGCGGCCATCGCAGCACGTCAGGCAGGTCATACGCTCGTGATTTCGGCCTCGACGGTGGCCATCGGATTTCTGGCTCTCTTGACCGTCCCCATCAGCGAGGTTCGCTCTATTGGTCTGGCAGGAGTTCTTGTGGCGGGAATGAGCGTGCTGCTGGCCAACACTCTTGTTCCGGCACTGCTGGCCGCACTCGGTCCACGAATCAATGCCGGCCGGCTGCCCTTTACGGCCAGCTTGGATGGGCCCCGGGCCGCACGCACCGGAGAGCGCTGGAGGCGATGGGGGAAAGTGATTGTCGCGCACCCCTGGCTTGCGATTCTTCTGGCCGGCGTCCCCTTGGTCCTGCTCGCATCGCAAGCTGCGCGGCTCGATACCAGCGTCCCGAGAGGGGATTGGCTTCCCTCAGCGGCGGAGTCGGTTCGCGCGCTGCATACTCTCGAACACATGGACCGGGTCGGGATTGTCTACTCGTTGCGCGTTATTGTCGAACTTCCCGCCGATTCGATCGCGCAAACCGATTCGGGCTGGAATGCCCTCGATCGCTTCACCAAGCGACTCGCCAGCGACCCTCGTGCCTACCGCGTGATTTCCCTCACATCGATCATGGACAGTAACCGGTCAGGCCTCGACAACCTGCCGCGCGAGACGCGGCGAACCTTCCTGAGTCGCGATGGGCGGGCAGCGCTGGTTGAAATCCTAACTGCGACTTCGGTCTCTCTGAACGACCAGGTGAACTGGGTGCGGGAGCTGCGGAAGACCGGCGCGGAAACTCTCACTGGAGTACCCGGCGCCACGCTGCGTGTGGGAGGCATTCCGGCGCTGACCGCCGATTACCAGACGATTGTCCGGGAGCGGTTCGCGTCGGTTATGGCGATGGTAGTCGGAGGTACGCTCCTGGCGCTTCTCGGTGGGTTCCGTTCGCTGTTCGCCGCGGTGAAGGCCATTGCCCTGAACCTGCTATCAGTGGCCGCTTCCTTCGGAGCCTTGGTTGTCGTGTTTCAGGACGGACACGGCTGCCGCTTCCTGGGAGTTCCCGAGG
>Ga0210387_10002532_pt1 | contig 13995 bp, 13 predicted proteins | sample IncBWC7OmetaG_FD_160108 | JGI IMG/M metagenome (GOLD analysis project Ga0210387, IMG submission 160108) | Forest soil microbial communities from Barre Woods Harvard Forest LTER site, Petersham, Massachusetts, United States - Inc-BW-C-7-O ...
CGGGCCATCGAAAGTGTTCTCGCGCAGACGGTCCGCAATCTAGAAATCATCGTCGTCGATGACGGATCGAGCGATGAAACGGCGCTCGTCCTTGAGCGGGCTTTTGGCAACCGCATCGGCTATTTCGCCCAGCCGAACCAAGGCGCCAGTGTGGCCCGCAACCGCGGAATCGAAGAGGCCACCGGCGAGTGGATCGCGTTTCTTGACTCCGACGATCTGTGGGAGCCCGAGAAGATCGAGCAGCAGCTGGATGCCTTGCGTCACGTCGGAACGAATTGCGGCGCCTGTTACACCGACGTGCGGTTTTTTAACCACTCCGAAACGCGCACGATGTTCGAGCTTGGGGAAACCAGCTACCGGCATGTGGGGCAGATCGGAGTGAACGGAGAAGCTCTCCGGCTGCTCGTCAAGCCAGGCGGCGCAGGCATGGTGATCTGTCTCTCGTCGTTGCTGACGCGCAAAGATGTGATCCGGAAGATGGGCGCCTTCGATCCCGACCTGCTCTATAGTCAGGACAGCGAATTCATGTTCCGCCTGGCCATGGCGACGGCGTTCTGTTTCGTCAACCGGCCACTGGTCGCATTCGATCGGTCCCCCGCCCAAGATCGGCACCTCGGAGTCAGTTCGGTCTGGAACACACAGGAATTTTGCCTGCAGGACAGTCAGCTCAGACTCGAACGTCTACTGCGCCTCACCCAAACGCAGCCGACCGCGGTTCGTAACGTGGTGTGCAGCCAGCTCGGCGCCATTCACAGCGGCTGGGTGAACTGCCATCTCAGCGGCGGCCAATATGACAAGGCTCGCGCCTCCGCGTGGGAAGCTCTGCGGATGGCTCCCTCTGTCAACTATGCCGCCAAGTGGCTGCTGACCTGGATGAGTCCGGCCCTGGCACGGCGAACAATCCGTCAACGAGAGAGTAAGAAAGCGTCTGCTTTTACAGTTTAGGGTACGAGGCGAGAATCGGATGGAGAGCGGTTCAATGTCGGCTGGGATTGTGGATGGGGCTTCGCGGGTAGAGCAGGCCGCAATTGCCACCCGTGCCGCTGAACACTGCCCGAGTTGTGGACAGCCCGGCGCGGGGGAGTGGCTGCGCGCGCCCGATCGCCTGCATGGCCGCGATGTGAAATACATCTTGGTCCGGTGCCCCTCCTGCTCACTGGTCTGGCTCAGGAATGCTCCAGAGCCGGCGGAGATGCATCGTCACTACTCTTCAGCCTACGATCGGCTCATCGCCGCGGCCGGCGATAATTCCCCTGGAAGATGGCGTGACCGCAACGAGGCCCTGACGCCGTACAAGCGGTCAGGGGCGCTGTTGGATCTCGGATGCAGTTCCGGCGCCTTCCTGCAAACTGTTTGTCGCGGGGAGTGGGAACTCTTCGGTATCGAGATGTCGGAGGAATCGGCAGACCTGGCGAAGACACGCGTCGGCGCCACGATTTTCAACGGCGACATTCTCGAAGCCGAGTTCGCTCCGAACTCCTTCGACGTCATCACCTGCTTCGATGTGTTCGAGCACCTGTACGAGCCGCGCAAAGTGATCGCCAGAGTCGCCCAATGGCTGAAGCCAGGAGGTATCTTCTATATCCTCGTCCCGAACATCGACTCGGCTGAAGCGCGTGTCTTCGGCACATACTGGCACGGACTCGAACTGCCGCGACACCTGTTCCATTATTCGCCGGCCTCGCTCCGTCATCTGGCGGAATCGGTCGGGCTGATGACGGTTTCGCTCGAGACCAGGCGCAATCCTGCCGTGGGCACCAGCCTTCGCTATTTGTGGGACGATCTCTTTCGGGCTGTGGGGGTTCGCAGAACTCCCGCAGCTTACCAGAAAGAAGCCAGTCTGCCGTGGCGAGCCGGACGCAAACTTACGCGGCTCACTTTGCTGAAAATGCTGCTGGCTCTCGCTCCCCTCGCGGGCGGCGGAGAATCGATCCACGCCATCTTTCGGAAGGACGGCGCTGCAGAATGATCTCACCGCTGATGCCCATATCGGAAAGCACCATACCCGAACTCGCATTCAACCATCTGGCCCGCATGGAAGATCCGCTCGGGGTTTTTCCTCGGTTGACGACCAAATTCTTCAGTCTCTGGCTGAAAACAACCTATCCTTTCCACTCGATCGGGCGCGATGTTTTGATCCATCACACCGTGGTCATCAACCGACGGGTGGCTCCGGCCATCAGCATTGGCAGCTCGGTCATGATCCGGAAAGATGCGTGGCTCAATACCTTCGATATCGAGGACGTGAAAGGCCCTACGATTGTTATCGAAGACGGCTGCCTTATCGGCGCCGGCGACGTTATCTCGGCAAAGAACCGCATTCATATCGAGCGCGACGTGATTATCGGGAAATATGTACTCATGCAGGATCACAACCACGCCTATGAGGACTTGGCATCTCCCATCAAGGCGCAAGGTCTTACGAGCGGCGGGAGGATCAGGATCGAACAGGGATGCTGGATCGGACAGGGGGCTGCTATTGTCTCCAATCAGGACGAATTGGTTATTGGCCGCAACAGTGTCGTCGCCTCGAATGCCCTGGTGACAAAAAGTTGCCCCCCTCACTCTGTCTTGGTCGGTAATCCCGCCCGTCTTGCTCGCCAATACGATCCGGCGAAGGGTGCATGGGTCGGCGGAAACGGCCGGTCGGCCTCCGTCAGCGAAAGTGCCTGATCAGCAACTTCCATCTTCTAATTTTGATAAGTTTTTTTCTTATCCCGAGGACATATTCTGATGAATCCCAGTCACGGGCCCGCCCGCATTCAGGACCCTCTGAAGCTTGTGGCGCGCATTCTGAGGAAGTTTTATTCGGAGTGGTTGCGCCTGACCTATCCCTTTGCGGCGATTGGCAGGAAGACGTCGATCCACTTCACCTGCCGGATCGATCGCATGAATGCACACCGTATCAAGCTGGGCAGCCAAATAAGGATGGAAAAAGATTCCAGCCTCGGCATTAGCCTGCCGCCCGAGCAGGAAGGAGATCCGGTCATCATTATTGAGGACAACTGCGTGATTCACTGGCGTTCGCAGATTGGGGCGAAAAATCTCATCCATATCGAGCGCGATGTTCTCATTGCCCAGGATGTTCTGATCGTCGATCAGAACCATGCATATGAAGACATTCACACTCCGATTGCCGATCAGGGATTTACCGAGGGCGGAAGAATTCGCATCGGGCAGGGAACCTTCATCGCCCACGGCGCCGCCGTTATCTGTTCCCAGGGAGAACTGGTTCTGGGACGCAATTGTGTGGTCGCCGCCCACTCGGTGGTTACCAGAAGCGCACCGCCGTATTCGGTCCTTTACGGCAATCCGGCTCGCATCATCCGGCAGTATGATCTGGACAAGCAGGAATGGGTGACCGGTCCGGTACGCGCACCTCAGACGGAGTTAGTCCCCTAATTCAGCCAGCCCCGAACCGGTCGGCTTGCGCCGTACCACATTCTAATCTCCCGCTGCGTGCTCCGGTACCATTGACGGAGGATCCGTGACCTCAAGAGCGCTTCCCTTGGTTAGCATCATCACGCCCCTCTATAACAACGCGGAGCACCTTTCCGAGTGCATAGAGAGCGTGTTGGCGCAGACCTATCCGCATTGGGATTACACAATCGTCAACAACTGCAGCACCGATGGATCCTTCGAGATTGCTAGCCGCTATGCCGCCAAAGATCCGAGAATCAAGGTTCACAATAACTCGCAGTTTCTTCCGGTCGTTGCCAATCACAATCATGCTCTGCGCCAGATCTCCCCTGACTGCAGATACGCCAAAATGGTTTTTGCCGACGACTGGCTCTTCCCGCGCTGTATTGAAGAGATGGTCGCGCTTGCAGAGCAGAATCCCTCCGTTGGAATCGTCGGGGCCTACGGACTCGAAGAGGACCGCGTTGCCTGGCAGGGGCTGCCGAGCTCGCAGCCGGTGATATCAGGCCGGGAGATCTGCCGGCGCATGTTTCTTGATGACTTGTATGTCTTCGGTACGCCGAATTCCGTCCTTTATCGCGCCGACCTCGTGAGAGAGCAGCCAGCCTTCTTCAACGAAGCGAATTTCCACGCGGACCGCGAAGTCTGCGTGGCTCTGCTGAAGAACTGCGACTTCGGCTTTATTCATCAGATTCTGACTTTCAAACGACTGGCGGCCGGATCGCTGACCTGCGCGGTGGGCTGGTATCTGATGACCCACTATGGCACGCTCTTGCTGACGATCCGGAATCATGCTGCAGACTTCCTCAGCCGTGATGAGGTTGAGCTCTGCCGGAATCGCCTGCTGACCGAGTATTACAACTTCCTCGCCGTGGGTATTTTGCGCGGCAACCGCGACAGCAAATTCTGGAGCTATCACAAGGCAAGACTGAACGAAACCGTCGGCTTCAGCCGGCGGCGGCTCGTCAGAGCCACGCTTGGCAGGATCTGCCGAATGATATTCAATCCCTATGAAACGTTCAGCAAAATGCGGGCGGCCCTGCTCCAGCGTGCCATGTTGGCCAAGAGCCGGCGCGCCTCCGGACAGGAGTTCGGAGCGCATGCAGTCGAGTTCGAGAAACTGCGGTAAGCGTCCCATCCGATCGTGAATCGAATGAGTCAGACAACACAAGTGCCGACGGTCGAGGCAGCCTGCGACAACTCACAGCGGATTTCTGTTACCCCTCAGGAAGGTCCTGCACAGCAACGGCGGACCGGCCCGGTGCCGCGATCGCAAATCGCGCTTTTCGGGCACTTCGGAGCGGGTAATCTGGGTAATGAGAGCACCTTGATGGCGATGCTCGAAAATCTGCAGCGTCTGCTGCCCGAAGCTGATGTCCGCTGCATCTGCTCCATACCCGATGTGGTGTCTGCTGATTACGGAATCGCGGCTGTCCCGATGGTAAGTCCCGGCGCTGTTCGGTGGAGACCGCGGAGTCGCTTTCTCCGCGCGCTGAAAAAGCTCTTGGTCGGTATTCCGAACGAGATCTCGCGGTGGATGGAGGCAGACCGTGCTTTGCGCGATATGGATCTTCTCATCGTGGTCGGAACGGGATTGCTCACGAATGCCTTCAGTCTCTTTGGCTGGGGACCGTACAGCATTTTTAAATGGTCGCTTCTTGCCAGGATGCGCGGCTGCCGCGTCCTATTTGTCAGCGTCGGTGCAGGACCGGTCAACCGATTCTCGGGGAGGCTGCTGGTGAAAACAGCGTTGTCTCTGGCGACCTTCCGTTCTTATCGGGACCAGGCGACACGGCGCTACCTCGCTGGCATCGGATTCAGTCGCCCCGAGGACCCTGTCTTTCCCGACATCGCGTTCAGCCTCTCAACGGAACTGCTGCCGCGCGGCGACAGCCATTCCGCTGATCGGCGGGTGGTTGGGCTGGGAATCATGGAATTTGGGGCAATGTACGGCATCCGGCCCATTTCCTCGGACGAGTACCAGAACTACACCGTTGTCCTCGTAGAATTTGCGCGCTGGTTGCTGATCCGGGGCTACGATCTCCGTCTACTAATCGGCGATCAGATGGATGTGCCGGCGCTGGAAAAATTCAAAATCAAGTTGAGTCGGACCCTCACTCCCGGGGAACTCACCAGAATCAGCGGCGAACCGGCGGCCTCGGCCCGGCATCTCGTTGAACAGCTCGCAGAAACGGATCTGGTGGTTGGCACCCGCTTCCATAACGTTCTTCTCGCCCTGCTGCTGAGCAAGCCCTCGATTGCTGTTACCTTTCACCACAAGTGTTCGGGACTGATGGAGGAGATGGATGTTTCAGAGTATTGCCAGGACATTCATGAGCTCACTCTGGAAAAGCTGATAACGAAGTTCTGCGCGATGGAGAGCGAGGCGGCAAAGATAACGGCACATCTGAGCGAAAAAGTGCTGCAGAATCGGGTTGCTCTCGACGTACAATACCGCATCATCTGCCAGGCTCTCGGTTACTCTGCGATAACTAATTAGCTGCAGGCGATATCCGCCACATTGCACGCATTCGTCAAATTTGCAAACCTGGAGAAAAATGATGGACATCGAAGCGAGACTCGCATCCTGCTTTACGTCGGTCCTGCCGGAGCTGAGTGCTGATGGGGTCAGAAATGCAAGCGCGGCTGGAACCGCAGGATGGGACTCCGTCACCACTGTGACCCTGATCGCTGTAATCGAGATGAATTTCCAGATTGCGATCGATCTCGATGACCCAGCACGATTCGATTCGTTCCAGGGGATACTCAATTATCTGCAAAAGAACGACAGATAAGGCCGCCTGTGGAAATACGTTCTATAACTAAAGATCGCCAGAGAAGTTTAATCTGCAACGGCAATGAGCCGGAACCTTTCCCTGACATGCTTTTTCATGAAACCAAACTGCCGGGTGTGTTCGAGATTCACCTCGAACCCCATCTCGACGACCGCGGATTCTTTGCGAGGTCTTGGTGCCAGAAGGAGTTCGAAGCCCACGGGCTCAACCCCAAGTTGGTGCAGTGCAACGTGTCGTTCAACACACGAAAGGGAACGCTCCGTGGCATGCATTTTCAGACACAAGCTCATGCAGAGGCCAAAGTCGTGCGCTGTACGAGAGGAGCGATCTACGACGTCGTGCTCGATCTGCGACCGTCCTCACCAGCATATAGAAGCTGGATCGCAGTTCTTTTAACCGCCACAAACCGTCATATGGTTTACGTCCCGGAAGGATGTGGGCACGGCTTCCTGACTCTCGAGGACGAAACCGAGATCTTCTACCAAATGTCGGAATTCTACGATGCGGAATCGGCACATGGAGTGCGCTGGAACGATCCGGCATTCCGAATTGAGTGGCCGGAAAAAGTCAACGTAATTTCCCAGCGGGATGAGGCATACCCTCCATTTGAATAACAATTCTGTGAGCTTGTTAGCTGAACTCGACCGGCGGAACGTCGCAGAAATCGGCCAAGAACTGCATGGCTTCGCAGCAAATCTTTACCCAATCTGCCGGAGCATCACCGGTAGCGGGATTCGGAAGACTCTGGCCATGATTCAGGATCGGATTTCGCTCCGCATCTGCGAGGTGCCCACAGGAACGCCTGTCTTTGATTGGAGTGTGCCCAAGGAGTGGAATATTCGGGATGCCTATGTCAAGGCGCCCGACGGGAAGCGCGTTGTCGATTTCCAGCAATGCAACCTGCACCTAATGAGTTACAGTACGCCAGTGCACGCGACATTATCCTTGAAGGAGATCAGGTCGCACCTATTCACAATTCCAGAATATCCCGATTGGATCCCATATCGAACGTCATACTACAAGGAAGACTGGGCATTTTGCCTATCTCATAACCAGATGCTGGGGTTCGAGGATGGTGATTACGAGGTATGCATCGACTCTACGCTTGAAGAGGGAAATCTGACGTATGGAGAATACTATCTGGCCGGACGCTCCTCGGACGAGGTTTTGATCTCGTGTCATGCTTGCCATCCATCCTTAGCGAATGACAACCTCTCTGGCTTAGCTATCGCGACGTTCCTCGCGCAGCATCTATCCGGACGCGATTTACGCTACTCCTACAGGTTCCTGTTTATTCCCGGAACTATCGGGGCGATCGCTTGGTTAGCGCAAAATAGTGAGACTATTGACCGTATCCGTCATGGCCTAGTGCTAACCTGCATCGGAGACGCGGGTGGATTTCATTACAAGAAGAGTCGTCGGGGAGATGCAGAAATCGACCGAGCTGTGGCATGCGTTCTTAAAGGCTGCAATGAATCATTCGAAATTTTAGATTTTTCGCCCTATGGCTATGATGAGCGGCAGTACTGCTCCCCAGGCTTTAATCTCCCTGTCGGTTGTTTGATGAGAAGTGTGTGGGGAACTTTTCCTGAATATCACACTTCTGCTGACAACCTCGATTTCATCAAACCTGTCTCATTGGCTGCATCCCTTCGTGCCTGTGTGGCGATTGTAGACATACTAGAGAACAATCAGAGGTACGTGAATCAGAATCCCTACTGCGAACCACAGCTTGGAAAGCGAAACCTTTACGGGTCTACGAGCGGAGAGTCTATCAGCGGGGAAATTAACGCTCGCCTTTGGGTACTCAGTCTCTCCGATGGAGAGCACTCGCTGTTGGATATTGCAGAGCGCTCTGGTCTCCCATTCTCAACTATCAGTGAGGCCGCAAAAGCGTTGAGTCAAGCTGGGCTGCTGGTCCCTCTTACTGAAGATTAGCTCTAATTAGGCAATTTCATACTAAGAGCTGATACAGAAAACCTCTGGTCGTTAATTAAGTACTACTGAGCTCATTCTTTCGGGCGTCTGTTTTTCTGACGTCTGCGAAGTAATTTTCTTGCTCTTCGCGACAAATAGACCCGTTCTTAAAGAGGAATAACATGAGAGTCTTATTGACTGGTCATAAGGGCTATATAGGCGCCGTAGCCGGCCCTATGTTACTTGCAGCTGGACACGAAGTGGTTGGTTTAGATACCTCATTATATGAGGGTTGTAATTTTGGAGAGGAAGTGCAAGTTATTCCGGGGGTGCACAAAGATCTGCGTGACTTGCAGCGTCGCGATTTAGAGGGTTTCAATGCAGTCGTACATTTAGCCGCACTATCGAATGATCCGGTGGGGAACCTCAATCCTCAACTCACCTACGACATTAACCACTTAGCTTCGGTACAACTGTCAAAACTTGCAAAAGAGGCGGGCGTAACGCGCTTTGTTTTTTCATCCTCGTGCAGCACGTATGGTGCAGCCGGCGACGATTTCTTGGACGAAACTTCAGATCTCAATCCCGTGACACCCTATGGAGAATCGAAAGTCTTATCCGAGCGCGATATCGCTTTAATGGCTGACAATAATTTTACCCCGACCTACATGCGTAATGCCACCGCATATGGAGTTTCGCCGAGACTCCGGCTCGATATTGTGCTGAACGACCTAGTCGCATCGGCGTTCGCGACGGGGCGAATTTACATCAAGAGTGACGGTACTCCCTGGCGCCCAATCGTCCACATCCGCGACATTATTGCAGCCGTTATTGCTGTACTCGATGCTCCGCGCGAAACAGTGCATAACGAGACTTTCAATGTGGGCCGTAATGAAGAAAACTTCCGCATTCGCGAACTAGCAGATATCGTTGCCGAAGTCGTTCCTGGATGTCGAGTCGACTATGCTCCTGGTGGCGGGCCGGATGTCCGTTGCTATCGCGTCAACTTTGACAAGATAGAGCGCTTACTACCAGGGTTTCAAGCGCAGTGGACAGCTCGCAAGGGTGCGCAGGAGCTTTATGAGGCCTACCGTACGGCGAAGCTTACAACTGCGGACATAGAACAGGGGCGATACACACGAATTGCGCAAATACAAAAGCTGATGAAGTTGGGACAACTTGACAGTTCATTGCACTGGACCAGTCAACATGTTCAGGCACCAGTCATCGCTTGTATACCAGCCCGCTCAGCAGAATACGGAAAATAAATTATGGCTACGATGACAATAATTGCCGAAACTCAACAAAAACCAGTTACCGCGAAGCCGTGTCGCCTTTGCGGGGCAGATTTACAGCATACCTTCGTAGATTTGGGGATGTCTCCTCTCTGCGAAACCTATCCCTCCCCAAGTGATCTGAACCGTGGTGAAGTTTACTTCCCGCTTCATGTTTATGTTTGTTCAAAGTGCTTTTTGGTTCAACTGGAAGAGTACGAAAGCCCCGAGAGCATCTTTAGCGACTACGCCTATTTCTCGTCATATTCTGAATCCTGGCTCAAACATGCAGACACTTATTGTGCCAGTATGAAGTCACGATTCGGCCTCGACGAAGAAAGTTTTGTTGTGGAGGTAGCCAGTAACGACGGCTATCTCTTGCAATACTTCGTACGGCGCAATGTGCCGGTACTTGGGATTGAACCGGCAGCAAATGTAGCCAAGGTCGCAATCGAAAAGGGTATTCCCACATTAGTGAAGTTCTTTGGGGCCCAGTTAGCTGGCGATTTAGCGAGTGAAGGGCGCAGTGCAGACCTTGTTCTAGGTAACAACGTGCTCGCGCAGGTCCCAGATCTCAATGACTTTGTCGAAGGTTTAAAAATTTTACTGAAACCAGAAGGCATACTCACGCTTGAGTTTCCTCATCTGTTGAGATTGATGGAACACAACGAGTTCGACACGATTTATCACGAGCACTTTTCATATTTTTCCTTATTGACGGTGGTAAATCTTCTGGAGGCGCATGGCCTCCAAGTTTTTGCTGTTGAAGAGCTGCTATCGCATGGGGGCTCGTTACGTGTGTTCGCGTGTCGCGCAGAGGGAAAGACCCATCCTGTAGAACCGAGCGTCGCGCGTGTAATCGCAGACGAAGAAAGGGCTGGCCTCGGTGCTCTGGACGGATACAAGAATTTTGCTCAGCAGGTAAAGGAGACCAAACTGGCATTGGTGGAATTCTTGCTTAAAGCCGCTCGCGAAGGCAAGAGCGTTGCGGGCTATGGCGCACCGGGCAAGAGCGCCACATTGCTGCATTATTGTGGAATCGGAAAGGATTTAATCGAGTACACGGTAGACAGAAACCATCACAAGCAAGGAAGGTTCTTGCCAGGTACGCACATTCCGATTCATCATCCCGATCATATCCAAGAGACCAAACCGGACTACGTAGTGATTCTACCGTGGAATCTACAAAGCGAAATCATGAAACAACTAGAGTTCATCCGTGAGTGGGGTGGTCAGTTTGTAGTGCCGATTCCCATGGCGACCATTCTCTAAATTGGAAGGAGTGATCAGGTTATGAAAGTGGTTCTATTTTGCGGCGGATCTGGCATGAGGCTTCGCGGGTACTCTGATGATGTACCTAAACCTATGGTGCAAATTGGGACGCGGCCGATTATGTGGCATCTGATGAAATACTACGCACACTTTGGTCACAAAGATTTTATTCTGTGTCTCGGATATAAGGGTAATTGCATCAAAGACTATTTTCTTCACTACGACGAATCCGTCTCTAATAATTTTGTATGGTCGAATGGTGGAAAGAACGTAGAACTGCTGAATCGCGACATGGACGACTGGACGATCACTTTTGTGGAGACAGGCGCAAATGCCAATATTGGGCAACGTCTGAAGGCTATTGAACCTTATGTACAGGGTGACGAAATGTTTCTCGCAAACTATGGAGACGGATTGAGCGATGTTCCACTTCCCGCGATGCTCAATAAGTTTCGGGAGAGCAAGGCCATTGCTTCCTTGTTGCTGGTACAACCGACCGCAAGTTTTGACATCGTCTACGCGGGATCTGGGGGAAGTGTTAGAGAGATCCGCCCTATAACGGACACTGATATCTGGATAAACGGTGGCTTCTTCGCCATGCGTAATGAAATCTTTCGTTATATTCAACCTGGGGAAGAACTGGTTCGAGAGCCCTTCCAACGATTGATTGATAAGCATGCATTGCTGGCACACAAGTACAGTGGCTTCTGGCAGTGCATGGATACCTTCAAAGACAAACAACATTTGGAGGATCTCAACCAAGGATCGGCCCCGTGGAAAGTCTGGAACTACACTACAGATTCTCTTGCCGACTGCACATGTCAGCCTCTGGGCCAGCGGAAGGAGCAACCAATGGCGGTGTCGGTGCGCCTATGATGCATCTCAATCTGAGTGTAAAAGCCGGTGGAAGCCTAAAAATTCTATGTATGGGAGCGCATTCTGACGATATAGAGATCGGCTGTGGAGGGACAATCCTGCGTTTGGCTGAGCAGTATCCGAACAGCGAGTTTCACTGGGTTGTATTCAATGCGATTGGGACCCGAGAGACTGAAGCGAGACGCGCAGCACAATTATTTGCGGGGCACCGCTTAAAAGGGCCATTACTGAAAACGTTTCAGGACGGATTCATGCCCTATGTAGGTAGCGAAGTTAAAGGCGTTTTTGAAAATAATCTGAAGCAGCTTTCTCCTGACCTCATCTTCACTCACAGCGGCAAGGACGCTCATCAGGACCACCAGTTGGTCTCGCAGCTCACTTGGAACACGTTCCGTGACCATTTCATTCTGGAATACGAGATTCCTAAATATGATGGCGACATGGGGCGGCCGAGTGTTTTTGTACCTCTCGATCAGGAGACTTGCGAAAAGAAGGTTGGCTTGCTCATGGAGGCATTCCAATCACAACAGACAAAGCCCTGGTTTCAGCCGAATACTTTTCTATCTTTGATGCGATTGCGTGGAATGGAATGTGCCGCGTCAAGCGGTTACGCTGAAGCATTTTACTGCCGAAAGCTCGTGTTGTGAATGGTGGGTTCTGGAGACGAATTAGAAAGGGAACTGAATCAATGCCACAGACGATCGACACGTACTACAAAAGGGATTTTTGGAGCTCCGAGAACCTAAAGTATACACAGCCCCATTTTCGAATGGAGAAAGCTGCGCGCATCTTAAATTCGATCTCCCGGAACAAACAGTGCGATCTTCTGGATGTTGGCTGTGGCCCGGCTACATTGAGGCAACTGCTCCGGAACAACATTAATTATCACGGCATTGATATTGCCATACACAACCCGGCGCCGAACCTGATTCAAGCAGATTTTCTGGAAACTCCAATCAAATTCTACGATAAAAACTTTGACTTTGTTATCGCTCAGGGAGTTTTTGAATATGTCGGGAATTTTCAGTCCCAGAAATTTTCCGAGATTGCGAAGGTCCTCAAGGAAGACGGTACGCTTGTCGTAACTTACGTCAATTTTAATCACCGAAATAAAAACGTGTATTGGCCCTACAATAATATTCAATTGTTCGAGGACTTCCAAAAGAGCCTGGAGCAATTTTTCCGCATAGATCGGTTTTTTCCAAGCTCACATCGTTGGCATCACGACGAGCCTAAAGGGCGAGCAATGAAGGCAATCCAGATGCATATCAACGGGAATATCCCCTTCATCAGTCGTTCGTTTGCAGTGGAATATTTTTTTATTTGTTCGTCACGGACCCTAGGAAATTGGAGAGCCGAACATAGTTAGCGCTGTCTGATGGTATGTGGTTTTTCCCTGCCAATTAGTTTTCGGGGCGGTATTCACACATTTCTTTGGGCCAGCGAATCGATTCTAAAGGACGCCGATGAAAGATCTGAGAGAGAGGACGATTCGTGGTGGTTTCGCGCGAAGTGGTGCCCAGATAGCTAATTTTGTTCTGCGCTTGGTTTCGCTCATGATCTTGGCGCGGCTTCTGGAACCCAAAGATTTCGGATTAGTGGGCATGGTTACCGCTTTCACAGGAGTGTTGGATCTATTTCGGGATTTCGGTCTTTCGGCGGCTACAGTGCAGCGGGCAACAGTTACGGACGAGCAGATTTCGACGTTATTCTGGATCAACGTAACCGCTGGCGTTGTATTCGCGCTCTTAATGGTTGCGATGGCACCGAGTATCGCGGCCTTTTACCATGAGCCTCGGCTCCTATGGGTGACGATTGTCCTGTCGACGGGACTGGTATTTAACGCGGCGGGCGTGCAACACTCGGCGCTATTGCAGCGCGAAATGCGTTTCACGACACTGGCCGTGATAGGCGTAGTCTCCTTGGTCTTCAGCACCACCATAGCTATAGCTGGTGCCAAAGCAGGCCACGGATATTGGTCGCTGGTGGTTATGACCGTCACTCTTCCCCTTGCCACTACCGTGGGTTTATGGCTAGCTAGCCGTTGGGTCCCTGGGTTGCCGCGCCGACGAACAGGAATTCGCTCTATGGTACGCTTTGGCGGCACACTTACCTTAACTGGTCTCACCGTTTATGTCGCTAGTAATTTTGAAAAAGTTCTGTTAGGCCGCTTTTGGGGAGTAAATGCCGTTGGGCTTTACGGGCGTGCGTACCAACTCATCAACATTCCTACAAGCAACCTAAATTCGGCGGCAGGGGAGGTTGCATTTTCGGCGTTGTCGCGTCTCCAAGACGATCCCGCTCGCCGCAGGAATTATTTCCTGAAGGGTTTTTCTCTCGTGCTGGCGGTGACTCTGCCCATCACGATTGCGTGCGCATTTTTTGCGAATGATATGGTGTTTGTTCTTCTGGGGGCAAAGTGGAAAGATGCAGCTCCTATT
>Ga0210387_10002533_pt1 | contig 13993 bp, 2 predicted proteins | sample IncBWC7OmetaG_FD_160108 | JGI IMG/M metagenome (GOLD analysis project Ga0210387, IMG submission 160108) | Forest soil microbial communities from Barre Woods Harvard Forest LTER site, Petersham, Massachusetts, United States - Inc-BW-C-7-O ...
GGTGGAGTTGTTGACCCAGCAGCGTGCGTGGGAGCGTAATGGTGAGCCCCGTCGTGCGGGTGTCTCCTCGTTCGGGATCAGCGGCACCAACGCACACGTGATCCTCGAGGAAGCACCAACACCAACATCGGTGCCGGCAGTCGTTGCCGGCGATGACCCCACTTCGCCGGCAGCCCATCTCCTGGGTGCGGGAGCTCTGCCGTTGACGCTTTCGGCCAGGAGCTCGAGTGCGCTGCGTGCTCAGGCTGAGAGCTTGGGTGAGCATCTCCGGGCGTATCCAGAGCTCGAGCCGGCCGATGTCGCGCTTTCCCTGTCTGGACGCTCTGTCTTTGAGCATCGTGCTGTGATGCTGGGCGGCCAGCGCAAGGAGCTGCTGGATGGTCTGTTTGCTTTGGCCAAGAGCGAGGTGACTGCCGGAGGGCTCGTGCGGTCGGTCGCGGCGCCGTCCGGCCATCGCGGGCTGGCGTTCTTGTTTACGGGCCAGGGGTCGCAGCGCGCAGGCATGGGTCGCGAGCTGTACCACGCGTTGCCGGTCTTCAGAGATGCGTTTGATGAGGTGTGTGCGGAGTTTGACGGGAAGTTGGAGTGCCCCTTGGACGGAGTGCTCTTCGCGTCCGACGATTCGGCGGAGGCGGGCTTGATAGATCGCACGCTGTATACGCAAGCTGGATTGTTTGCGCTCGAGGTCGCGCTATTCAGGCTGGTCGAGGATTTGGATATACGCCCTGACTATGTGATGGGCCATTCGATTGGTGAGCTCGTCGCTGCGCACGTGGCTGGGGTGTTCTCGCTACAGGATGCGTGCCGGCTGGTCGCTGCTCGTGGACGATTGATGGAAGACCTTCCGGAGGGTGGCGCGATGGTCTCGATCGCTGCATCCGAAGAGGAAGTCTTGGCGACGCTCGAAGGGTATGAGGATCGGGTCTGCCTGGCGGCGGTGAACGGTCCCGCTTCGGTTGTGGTCTCCGGCGATGAGGATGCTGTGCTTGAGATTCAGGATACGCATCGGGAGCGGGGTCATAAAACGAAACGCCTACAGGTCAGCCACGCGTTTCATTCCCAGCGGATGGATGGGATGCTGGGCGCGTTCGAGTCGATCGCTCGAGACATCTCCTTCGCTGCGCCACGGATTCCGCTTATTTCCAACGTCACAGGCGAGCCGGTGCAAGAGGCGCAAGTCTGCGACGCCGGATACTGGGTGCGTCACGCGCGTGAGGCCGTACGCTTTGCTGACGGCGCGCGCTGGCTGGGAGACAACGGGGTGAGGCACTTCTTGGAGCTGGGTCCCGATGGTGTGCTGAGCGCGATGACCCAGGACTGCCTGGTCGCACACAATGACGTCGCGCCGGTGACGACAGGCGCACTATTGCGTGGTGAGCGTCCCGAGCTAGAGGTATTGCTAAACGGGTTGGCGGGGCTGTGGGTAAATGGGGCAAACCTGAATTGGGCGAAACTGTTTGCGAACTCGGGGGCTAAGCGGGTGGCTCTGCCCTCATATGCGTTTCAACGCGAGCGCTACTGGGTCTCTTCCGTGCCGGGGCGCCTCGGAGATATCGTCTTTGCTGGTCAGGCCTCGGCAGATCACCCTTTGCTGGGTGCGGTCCTTGCGCTAGCCGATGACGGCGGCTGGTTGTTCACGGGGCGTCTCTCGCTCGAGTCTCACTCGTGGTTGGCCGACCATGCGGTGATGGGTACGGTGCTGCTCCCGGGCGCCGCATTCTTGGAGTTGGCGCTACACGCCGGTGGAGAGCTTGGGTGCCCTGCGGTGGCAGAACTCACGCTCGAGGTGCCGCTTGTGCTCTCCGGAGAAGATGCCGTTCAGCTGCAGATTGCCGTCGACGAACCAGACGAGACGGGAGGACGCTCGTTCTCCATCTACTCACGAGCAGAGGGCAACGCCTCCGACGAGCCTTTCGCCGCCGCGGATTGGTCGCGCCACGCCGGCGGTGTGCTCGTCGCGGGCGGGTCTGCGTCAAATGGCCGGACGGCAGCGATTGGCGAGCGAGCCATGTTGCTTGGAGGCGACAGCTGGCCCCCGCAGGACGCCCAAGCGGTCGATCTTGATGGTCTGTATGACGCCCTGGCCGAATGGGGCTTTGAGTACGGGCCGGCATTTCAAGGTCTGCGTGCTGTCTGGCGGCGCGGGAGTGAGCTGTTTGCGGAGGTCTCATTGTCGGCATCGCGACGTGACGAGGCGGCAGCTTTCGGCATGCACCCCGCTTTGCTGGACTCTGCGTTCCATGCCGGACTGAGCGCTCTCGTCGGTCGTACTGTCGAGGAAGGCGACGACGCCCGGGCGAAGGCCGGTGAGGCGGCGCGTTTGCCGTTCTCCTTCGGGGGTGTGGAGGTTTACGCCGCGGGCGCCTCATCGCTGAGGGTTTCCCTCTCCCCAGCAGGGGACGACGCCGTCTCTTTGCTGGCCGTCGACGAGACGGGTGAACTCGTCGCTGTGATCGAGTCGCTGATATCACGCGAGGTCCCCACCGAGCAGTTGCGATCCTCCCAGCACACGGCACACCGCGATTCGCTGTTCAGGGTGGATTGGAGTGAAATTCCGGTTCCCGTCTCGAGCTCATCGAGTATCCCAGACTCGCCGTCTGGGATACCGGGCGTGGTCGACGAGTGGGTCCTGCTGGGCGCCGAGAACTCGCTGCTGGCACGTTCTCTGAGCGCAGCTGGGGCGTCCATCAAAGCGCACCTCGACCTGAACTCGCTGCGCGAATCCCTGGATGACGCCGATGGTGACATTGTCATCAGACCTGTGATTGTTGACTGTGCGTCTGTCGGCGCTGAGGATTTCGTCGATGCGACGCATCGCAGCACCAGTCGAATTCTCAACCTGATTCAGTCGTGGCTCGCGGATGATCGCTTCTCGGATATTCCTATGGTGCTCGTCACATATGGCGCAGTGGCGGCTGGCATCGAAGACGGTGTTCCGGGATTGGCCTCGGCGCCGGTATGGGGTCTGGTAAGAAGCGCCCAATCAGAGAACCCGGAGCGATTCGTGCTCATCGACGTCGACAACAGCGAGCTTTCCTTCGCCACGCTGCCGGCGGTGCTGAACATCGGCGAGGCGCAGCTCGCGATCCGCGAGGGCACGGTTCTCGCACCGCGGCTGGTGCGCGCGGAGGCTATGGCTCAGAGTGGGACCGACGGTGAGGGTGCTCCGACATTCGATCCCGAGGGTGTGATCTTGATCACGGGCGGTACGGGCACATTGGGTGGGCTGCTGGCGCGACATTTGGTTTCAGCACATGGTGTGGGTCATCTGTTGTTGGTGAGTCGTCGGGGGGAGGACGCAGAGGGCGCCGGCGAGCTGCGGGCGGAGCTCGAATCCCTGGGTGCCGAGGTCCGAATCGCGGCGTGCGACGTGGGCGATCGTGGAGAGCTCGCGAGGCTGATCGAATCTATTGCCGAGGGTGGTCATCCGCTGCGGGGAGTGGTGCACACGGCGGGAGTGCTCGATGACGGTGTGATCGGCTCGCTGACGGACGAGCGCCTGGCCGACGTGTTGCGCCCCAAGGCCGATGCGGCGTGGTATTTGCACGAGCTCACGCAGCACATGGACTTGGGGGCGTTCGTTCTGTTTTCCTCTGCAGCGGCTGCATTTGGCAGTAGCGGGCAAGGCAACTATGCGGCGGCGAACGCCTTCTTGGATGCCATGGCGGCGTATCGTCGCGCGTTGGGTCTGTCCGGCAGTTCGCTCGCCTGGGGTCTGTGGGAGCAGGTCGGGGGGATGACCGGAGGCCTGAGCGAGGCCGATGTCTCGCGGATGGCGCGCTCGGGGTTGCGTGCGATCGAGACCGGAGAGGGGCTTGAGCTCTTCGATGGCGCGTTGAGTGCCGGCTACGCGCTGATGCTTCCGGTTCCGCTTGATCTTCAGGTGATGAGCGCCCACGCCCGGATGGGCGTGCTCCCGTCACTGTTCGGCGGTCTCGTGCGCGTGCCCACTCGGCGTTCCGGAGGTCAGGGTAAATCGCTTGCGCGTCTGCTCGCGAACACGCCCGAGGCCGAGCGCGAGGGTGTGGTGCTCGAGCTGATCAGATCCGAGGTCGCGACCGTGCTGGGGCATGCTTCTCCAGAGACGATCGACACAGCGCGGACCTTCAAGGAACTCGGGTTTGACTCGCTGGCCGCCGTCGAACTTCGCAATCGCCTGAACGCCGCGTCCGGTATGCGCCTGCCGGCCACGCTGGTCTTTGATTATCCGAGCACCGCCGCGGTCGCCTCCCACGTACTGAGGGAGATTTCGGGTGTGCAATTGAGCGTTGCCAGGACTTCAGGACCGACCAGAGCGCTCGATGAGCCGATCGCGATAGTGGGGATGAGCTGTCGCTATCCCGGAGGCGTGTCTTCGCCGGAGGCGCTGTGGGATCTGGTGTCATCGGGCGGCGATGCGATCTCGGGTCTTCCGAGCAATCGCGGCTGGGATTTGGAGCGCCTGTATGATCCCGATCCCGATCATCCCGGTACGAGCTATGCGCGAGAAGGCGGCTATCTCCACGACGCGGGCAGATTCGACGCCGAGTTCTTTGCGATCGGTCCCAGGGAGGCATTGGCGATGGATCCTCAGCAGCGGCTCCTGCTCGAGGTCTCCTGGGAGGCGCTCGAGTACGCGGGCATCGATCCGGTCTCGTTGCGCGGCAGCCAGACGGGTGTGTTCGCGGGTCTGATCTACCACGACTACGGCGTCGGACTGGGGGGATCTGCCTCCAGTGAGCTCGAGAATTACGGTCTCACGGGGGGCGCCGGCAGCGTGGCCTCGGGTCGAATCGCCTATACGTTCGGGTTGGAGGGTCCGGCGGTGACGGTGGACACCGCCTGCTCTTCATCGCTCGTGGCGCTGCACCTGGCAAGCCAGGCGCTCCGCTCCGGGGAGTGTTCGATGGCGCTGGCCGGTGGCGCGACGGTGATGGCTTCGCCTGCGGCGATCGTGGGTTTCTCTCGCCAGCGTGTGCTGTCCCCGGATGGTCGGTGTAAGTCGTTTGCCGACAGCGCCGACGGCACCGGTTGGTCGGAGGGCGTGGGCATGCTTCTGCTGGAGCGTCTGTCCGATGCGGAACGCAGCGGTCGCGAGGTGTTGGGAATCGTGCGTGGCAGTGCTGTGAACCAGGACGGCGCCTCCAATGGGTTGACGGCACCGAACGGCCCTTCTCAGCAGCGGGTGATCGCTCAGGCTCTCGCGAACGCGCGTCTGTCACCGAACCAGGTGGACGCGGTCGACGCTCACGGTACGGGTACGACGTTGGGCGATCCGATCGAGGCACAGGCACTGATCGCGGCATACGGGCAGGATCGTCCCGGGGATCGTCCCTTGTGGCTCGGGTCGGTGAAGTCGAATGTCGGCCACACTCAGGCCGCGGCCGGCGTGGCAGGGGTGATCAAGATGGTGATGGCGATGCGTCATCGCACGTTGCCCAAGACGCTGCATGTCGATCGGCCTTCCTCGCATGTCGATTGGACCGCGGGTGAGGTTTCGCTTTTGACGGACGGGAGACCGTGGGAGAGCGCGGGTGAGCCGCGCCGGGCAGGCGTGTCCTCGTTCGGAGTCAGTGGCACCAACGCACATGTGATCATCGAACAGGCGCCGGAGATCGAGCCGGTGACCGAGGCGGGAAACTCCGACGGCGCCGTTATGCCCCCCGAGTCCGACGCCTTTGTCGGGCATGCGTCGGTCGTGACACCGCTGCCGCTCTCGGGTAAGAGTGAGGGGGCTTTGCGGGCGCAGGCGCAGCGGTTGCGTGGACGACTGGAGGGCGATCCCGGGCTCGAGCCGGCCAGGGTGGGCCGCTCTCTGGTCGCTCGTTCTGCCTTTGCGCACCGGGCCGTCGTGCTGGGCGGTGAGCGTGAGGATCTGCTCGGAGGCCTGTCCGTGCTGGCGGCAGGTGAGCGCGCGGCAACGACGCCGCAGGGCGTGACTTCATCGGCCGGGAGTGCCGTTGGGCCGGTGTTCCTCTTCCCCGGCCAGGGCTCGCAATGGAAGGGCATGGCGCTTGAGCTACTGGACGGCTCGCCGGTGTTCGCCGAGCAGATGCGGACCTGCGGCGAGGCGCTCTCCGAGTACGTCGATTGGACCGTGGAGGATGTTCTGCGTGGTACCGACAGCAGCCCGGGACTCGATCGGATCGATGTCCTTCAGCCCGTCCTGTTCGCCGTGGTGGTATCGCTGGCCAGCCTGTGGCGCTCGCTTGGAGTGCGTCCTTGCGCGGTCGTGGGTCATTCGCAGGGTGAGATAGCCGCCGCGCATGTGGCGGGCGGACTGTCGTTGGAGGACGCGGCGCGGGTGGTGGCGCTGCGCAGCCGCCTGCTGGTGAAGCTGGTCGGGCGGGGCGCGATCGTGTCGGTTGCGCTCGGCCTGCAGGAGCTACGTCCGCGCCTTGAGCGGTGGGGCGATCGGATCACGGTGTCGGCGGTGAACGGGCCGTCGTCGGTGGGAGTCGCAGGTGATTTGGAGGTGCTCGAGGAACTGCTCGAAGCGCTCAAGCTGGACGGCGTGAGGGCGCGAGCGGTTGCGGCGACGGTTGCCACGCACTCTCCCCAAGCCGAGGCCGTTCGCGATGAGTTGTTGGAGATGCTTGCGCCGGTCGCTCCCCGCTCGAGCGAGATCCCGTTCTTCTCGACGGTGACAGGCGGACTGCTCGACACCGAGACGCTGGACGCTGAGTACTGGTATCGCAATATGCGCGAGCCTGTCCTATTCGCACAGGTCACGCGTGCGTTGCTCGAGGATGGGCAGCGAGCGTTCATCGAGGTGAGCCCTCACCCGGTCTTGACCGTCGGCGTCCAGGAAAGTGTCGACGAGTTCGTCGAGAATCCCGATGACGTCCTGGTTGTGGGCTCGCTGCGCCGCGAGCAGGGTGGCCCGGAGCGGTTTTTGACATCGCTCGGCGAAGCATGGGTGCACGGCGTCGGAGTCGATTGGGCCAGGGTGTTCAAAGGCTCTAATGCACGGAAGGTCCTCCTGCCGACCTATGCATTTCAGCGCGAGCACTATTGGCTTCTGCCCCCGGCGGCCTCAGGTGACGCCGGTTCGATCGGGTTGTCCGCCTCTGATCACCCGCTGCTGGGGGCAGCCGTCACGATGGCCGGCGATCGGGGTTGGCTGTTCACGGGTCGTCTCTCGCTCACGTCTCACCCGTGGCTGGCCGAGCACACGGTGATGGAGCAGGCAATGTTGCCCGCTGCCGGTTTTCTCGAGTTGGCGTTGGCTGCCGCAGAGAAGGTCGGCGCGGAGGCCGTCGAGGAGCTCACGTTGGAGCGTCCGATGCCGTTCGGAGAGCAGGGCGCAGTACAGATCCAGCTCTCGGTGTCCGAGCCCGATCGCGGGGGCCGGCGCGTGATCGCCATCCACTCTCGCCCGGACAGCGGCTCAGAGGACGGGCCGGAGGTCGAGGAGTGGATTCGCCATGCCACGGGGGTGCTCGGCGGCGAGGGTGAGGATTCGCATATCGGCGGTGAAGGCGTGGCCGGTGGGGAAGCATACGAGCGAGCGGCGCAGGATGTATGGCCACCCGAGGGCGCCCAGGAGCTCGATACCGAGCTTCTATACGACCGTTTGGCCGACGCAGGCTATGGCTATGGGCCGACCTTTCAGTGTCTGCGCCGGGCTTGGCGGCTGGGGGATGAGATCTACGGCGAGGCGGAGCTCGACACCGAGCAGGCAGCTGACGCGGACGGGTTTCATGTGCATCCGGCGCTGTGTGAAGCAATGCTGCACATCGCGTTCGCGGGCCGATCGGATGAGGGAGGGGGCGGTGAGTTCGCGACACCGCTCACGTTCTCGGGCGTACGGTCGTATGCGACCGGCGCGGGTGTGCTGCGGGTGCGCGCCCTCGGCTCAGGGGGGGAGGGGGCGGTGAGCCTGAGTGCCACCGACGAGGACGGCATGCCGGTTCTTTCGGTGCGGGCCTTGGAGATGCAGGTCATCGATCGAAGCCGACTCAAGACGGCCGGGAACTCGCACCACAACGCCCTCCATCGACTGCAGTGGGTGGAGTTTCAGAGCGCTCCCACCGGCTCACAACCCCGCGTTGTGGTGCTCGGCGAGGATCCCGATGGATTCGGCGCCGGGCTTGAGATGCAGGCGAATGACGTCGAGTCAGAGCGTCATGAGGATCTGCAAGCGCTCGTGGATGCGGTCGAGCGCGGCGCCGCTGCGCCAGAACTCGTCCTGATTGAAGCACGGGCGATGGCTCGGCACGCGGTCTCGCCGCAGGACGAGCTCGCGGACGCTTCCGGGCTCGCCGAGTGCGTCCGCCGAGCGGCGGCCGGTACGCTCGAACTGCTGCAGGCATGGATCGCCTCGGAGCCGCTCTCGGACGCGAGGCTCGTGCTGGTCACCGAGGAAGCGGTAGCGGTAGCTCCAGGCGATGCCCCCAATCTGGCTCAGGCCGCGCTCATCGGTCTCATGCGTTCGGCGCAGGCGGAGCACCCCGGGCGTTTCGGTGTGCTCGATATCGACGGCAGCCGAGCGCCCATGGGTTCGCTCTACCGCGACCTGATGGGGGATGAGCCGGAGCTCGCGCTGCGTGAGGGCTCGCTGAACGTGCCGCGTTTCGCGCGCCTACGAGCGCAGGAGCAAAATCCGGCGCTTGCGCTCGACCCCGAGGGTACGGTGCTGATAACCGACGGTACCGGCGCAATGGGCGGGCTTTTGGCGCGCCATCTGGTAGCCGAGCACGAGGTTCGGCATCTGTTGCTGGCGAGTCACGACGGCCCACGGGCAAACGGTGCGAGGGAGCTCGAGGTTGAGCTGCGAGAGCAGGGTTGCGATGTGCGCATCGCCACGTGCGAGGCGTCGGACGGAACCCAGCTGGAGGAGCTGCTTATGTCGGTTGCCGACGAGCATCCCGTGAGCCTCGTGGTCCACGCCGCCGATGCGTTCGATGACGGGATGATCGAGTCGTTGGACGACGAGCGTCTGATGGGGGTGATGACCCCCAAGGTCGACTCGGCTCTGAACCTGCATGCGCTGGTCGGGCACGCCGAGCTCATCCTGTTCTCCTCTGCAGCCGCGGTTGTGGGCAGTCCGGGCCAGGGTAACCACGCGGCCGCCAGCTCGTTCCTGGACGCGCTCGCCTGCAACCGCAGCGCAAGTGGGCTGCCGGGGATGTCGCTGGCTTGGGGCTTGCTGGAGCAACCTCCCGCCACGGGCGGGGAGCCGGATGCGGGCGATCGCATGCGCGCTCAGCGCCGGATCATTGCGCCGCTCGCACCTGAGCAGGGCCTCGAGCTGTTCGATGCCGCTCGCCAGGCCGGTGAGCCACTGCTCGCGCCGGTGCGTCTGGACACAGCCGCTCTGCGCGTGCGCGCGAGAGCCGGAATGCTGCCCGCGAGTCTGCGCGGACTGATTCGCGCCCCCGCCCGCCGCGTCTCCGCGGACCGGGACACGCTGGCACGGAGGTTTGCGCAAGCGTCCGAGACAGAGCGCAACGGCATCGTTCTGGAGTTCGTCAGAGGCCACGTCGCGGGCGTGCTCGGTCACGCCTCGCCCGAGGCGATCGACCCGAACCGTTCCTTCAAAGAGGCCGGCTTCGACTCGCTCGCCGCGGTGGAGCTCAGGAATCGTCTGGGCAAGGCCAGTGGGCTCAAGCTGCCTTCCACGCTTGTCTTCGATCGCCCCACACCGCTCGCGGTAGCCGAGTTTCTGCGCTCGAAGCTGAATGACGACAGCATCCCGACCGGCACGATCGACGAGGAAATCGACAGGCTCGAGCGGATGCTCCTCGCGACCGACGTTAACGGGGAGCGCGAGCGGATCGGCGGGCGGTTGCGCTCGCTGTTGACGAAGCTCTCATACGGTGGAGCGTCTGAGGAGAGTGCCGTCACCGCCGAGATGATCGAGTCGGCTTCAGCGGATGAGCTGGTCGAGCTGATCGATCTGGATCTCACGGAGTCATGAGCGAGATGGTCGACAGCGACTCCAAGCTGCTCCCGCATCTCAAGCGCGTCATGGTCGAGCTGCAGGAAACGCGCGCCCAGCTGCGCGCACTGCAACGCCGCGACAGCGAGCCGATCGCCATCGTAGGCATGAGCTGCCGCTACCCCGGCGGTATCTCCTCGCCCGATGAGCTGTGGGACCTCGTCGCTGCGGGCGAGGAGACCATCGGCGGGTTTCCGGCCGATCGCGGCTGGGATCTGGAGCGGCTGTTCGACCCCGATCCCGATCGGCCCGGCACGAGCTATGCCCGCCATGGCGGGTTCCTCGAAAGCGCGGGAGAGTTCGATGCCGACTTCTTCGATATCGATTCGAGCGAGGCGCTGGCGATGGACCCGCAGCAGCGGCTGCTGCTCGAATGCGCCTGGGAGGCGTTTGAGGACGCGGGGATCGACCCCGAATCGCTGGTGGGCAGCCGCGCCGGGGTCTTCGCCGGAGTCACTGCCACCGACTACGGTCTGGGCGTCGACGCTCCGGCGCTCGAGAGCCAACGCCTGACCGGCGGCTCGGCGAGCATTCTCTCCGGCCGTATCGCCTACACCTTCGGGCTGGAGGGCCCGGCGGTCAGCATCGACACCGCCTGCTCGTCATCGCTGGTTGCGATTCACCTTGCCAGTCAGGCGCTGCGCGCCGGCGAATGCTCGCTCGCACTCGCGGGTGGCGCGACCGTGCTGTCGACTCCGATCCTGTTCATCGCCATGTCCCGCCAGCGTGCGGTCGCGCCGGACGGGCGCTGCAAGTCCTTCGGCGAGGACGCTGACGGAGGAGGCTTTTCCGAGGGGGCGGGCCTGCTGTTGCTGGAGCGCCTCTCAGATGCGCATGCTCACAACCATCGGGTGCTGGCGGTGCTGCGTAGCTCGGCGATCAACCAGGATGGCGCGTCGAACGGTCTGACGACCCACAGCGGACCTGCCCAGGAAGAGGTCATCGCGCAGGCTCTGCGCAAGGCCGGTCTTTCGCCCGGCGACGTCGACGCGGTCGAGGCCCACAGCATCGGCACGCCGTTGGGTGACCCGATCGAGGCACAGGCGATCATCTCCGCGTATGGCCAGAGGCGCGCGGACGGCGCTCTGCGTCTCGGCACGATCAAGTCCAACATTGGCCACACTCAGGCCGCCTCCGGCGTGGCCGGGGTCATCAAGATGGTGATGGCCATGCGTCATGGGCTGCTGCCCAAGACCCTGCACGCAGAGCGGCCTTCCCCACGGGTCGACTGGTCCGAGGGAGACGTGCAACTGCTCAACTCGCCTGCGAGCTGGCCCGCGAACGGGCGCCCTCGTCGCGCGGGGATCTCCTCGTTCGGGATGAGCGGAACCAACGCGCACGCGATCCTCGAGGAGGCGCCTCCGGCGCCCGAGCCCGACGCGGGCGCAGAGCACGGTGAGGCGCTCGCGCTTTCGCTGCTGCCGTTCCTCATCTCAGCCAAGAGTCCGGAGGCGCTCGCCGCACAGGCCGATCGCCTGCAGCGACATCTCGCGAGGCACCCCGAGGTCGAGCTCCGTGACGCCGCCGCCGCGCTCGCGCTGCGCCGCGCACATCTCAGTGAGCGTGCCGCGCTCCTCGCCTGTGATCGCGAGGAGTTGATTGCCGGCCTACAGTCGCTGATTGACGGTCTACCGCAGGCGAGCCTCCTGCAGGGAACGGTCACGTACGCGGATGAGCCCGCGCTCTCCGCGCGGGGGGTGCAGGAGAGTGCGCATGGCGACCCGGTCCTCGCCCAGGATGCGTTGCGTGCGCTCGCGCGCGCGCACGTCCGCGGAGTCGCGGTCGACTGGAGTCCGATCTTCCCCGGCGACGGTCGCCGGCACACGCCGCTACCCACCTACGCCTTCCAGCGGCGTCGCTACTGGATACATACCGACGCAGGCGCGAGGGAGGGCGCCGGGGAGAAGACCGGCGGGGCGCCCGGCGAGGTGCAGAGGTCCGGTCGGGCGCACCCGACACGGACCGGTCGCAACGAATCGTTCGAAGCCAACACAAAGGAGCCAACATGACGTCCACGTTTGCCAAGCTCGCCGACCTGCCGCTCGAGATCGAGTCCTGCAGCCTGCGGGGTCTGTCGCGGGAGATCTCCATGGGCTTCGAGCGGTTGACGACGGTCGTGTCGCTGCACGGCGGCGGTGAGGAGGGCGTCGGCGAGGACGTCATCTCCTACCCCGCCGATCAACTTGCCTTTCAGCAGGCCGGAGCGCCGGACCTCACCGGAACGTGGACACTGGCCGAGCTCGGCGAGCATCTGGACGATCTGGACCTGTTCACGACGACGCCCCTGTTCAGCGCCTATCGGAAATGGCGGCTGTGGGCGTTTCACTCGGCCGCGCTCGACCTCGCACTGCGCCAGGCCGGTCGCTCCCTGCACGACGTGCTGGGGGTGACGCCGCGCCCGATGACGTTCGTCCTCTCGACGGGCATCGGCGAGCCGCCCTCGACCGACGGGCTGCGCGAGTTGCTCGGCCGCTACCCGCAACTGCGTCTCAAGCTCGACGCCTCTCCCTCCTGGGACGATCGCGTGCTCGCCGAACTGGCCGAGATGAACGCGATCGACACGATCGACTTCAAGAGCTTTACGCCCGATCTGGGCGATGCGAACGTAGCCGATGCCGGGCTGTATCGGCGGGTGGCCGAGGCTCTGCCGGAGGCCTGGCTGGAGGACCCCAACCTGGCCTCTGCCGAGGCCGACTCCGCGCTCGCTCCTTATCGCGACCGCATCACCTGGGACACGCCCAGCCGCTCGATCGCCGAGATTCAGGCGCTTGCATCCAAGCCACGGATGATCAACATCAAGCCCTCGCGCTTTGGCTCGCTCAAAGAGCTGTGCGACTCATATGACCTCTGCGCCGAGCAGGGCATCGGCGTCTACGCCGGGGGGATGTTCGAGCTCGGCCCCGGACGCGGGCAGGCGCAATACCTGGCGTCGATCTTCCACGCCGAGGCCCCCAACGACATCGCCCCCGCCGGCTACAACGATCCCACCCCGGCGGACGGACTGCCGGCCAGTCCGCTCGCGCCGGCGCCCGCGGCCGTGGGGTTTCGCTGGGAGGAGGAGGCATGAGTCGCGCCCAGGGTGCGCCGGCGAGCTCGTCGCCGGACCGCGCTCGAGGGTCCGAGGGGACGCCGAAGGTCCGAGGAGGACGCGCGTAACCGCGCAGGGCGACCAACGGCCTTCACACCGGGCTCGAGCCGCACGCTGGAGCCCCGATACGGCGGTCAGCGAGCCGTTTGCGCAGGTAGCCGCATCGCTCCTGCGCGCTCCGTCATGGCCGGTCCGCCGCGCCCGCCGCGTCGGTGGCGCTTTCGCTCGCGGCGCAACGCGTTGAGGTAGGGGATGTAGTCCACGTGGAGAGCGTTTCTGCCGGGACCGCCGAAGCGTTTGTGCCGCCGCCGTTCTTCGCGGGCGATCGCCTGCTGCATATGCAAGGGAGATGGCAGATCGACTGTGCCCTCGATGACGTCGGCCACCCACTGCGCCTGCATCTCGGCGAGCGGGTTCAACGGACCGGCGACGTCGATCAGCCCGATGAAGTAGAGGCCGGGGCGGTCCGGGTGGACGACCCGTTTGTAGAGGGGCACGCTGTTGTTCTCGGCGTTGAGCGCCTGTTCGTGCTCGGCGAGGAATGGCAGGCTGATCCTGTAGCCGGTGCAGTAGACGATCGAGTCGATGCGCTCCACCGAGCCGTCCTGGAAGCGAACCTGCTCGCCGTCCAGCCGCGAGATCCAGGGCTTGGGCGTCACCCGACCGAGCCCGATGCGGGTGAATATCTCGGCGGACCCCGTCAGCACGCCGACGCCGAAGCGGTGGTCGGGCCTTGGCAGGCCATGGTCCTCGGGCTGTCCGTAGATCCTGTCGATCCGGCGCCCGAAGAGGGCGCCGCCGACCTTCGCGAGCGGTCCGCCGGACACCTCGCGTGCGATCGGCAAGCGGGACTGAAGCTGGGCGGCGACCTGGTCCAGCGGGACGCTGCCGAGATATCTGGGCACGATCCAGGCGCCCCGGCGTGCGGTCAGGAAGGTCATCTTCGACACGCGCGAGGTCTCGCAGGCGATGTCCATCGCGGA
>Ga0210387_10002534_pt1 | contig 13988 bp, 8 predicted proteins | sample IncBWC7OmetaG_FD_160108 | JGI IMG/M metagenome (GOLD analysis project Ga0210387, IMG submission 160108) | Forest soil microbial communities from Barre Woods Harvard Forest LTER site, Petersham, Massachusetts, United States - Inc-BW-C-7-O ...
TCGCCCTTGTTTCCATAGCGTCCTCAAGTTTGATTCTGCGCATCGTGATCGGATACCTGGTCCGTCCACCTCGTGCCCCCCGGATTTCGCTCCGAATACCGTCCGTCGATCCCCGTTGGGTTGGCCGACGGCTGGCAGAAATTCTCTATCGGAGGAAGAAAAAGTAGCCAGTTGGCGGCAGTTGTCGGTTGTCAGTTATCAGTTGCTAGTCGCTAGTTGTCGATGGGAGCTATTTGACTAGTGATCACCAATCGGCAATTCATCGAACTCGTTGATGTGTTCTATTTAGCGGCGTTTAAACGGCCCGAAGGGCCAAGATAACATAGCCTGGGGTTCAACCCTGGGGTACGATAAACAGACAGCTACCGATCATCCTTTCGTGGTTGCCAGCGATTATAATAATCAACCTCCGTCAAACTGACAACCGACAACTGACCACTGACAACTACCTAACAACTATCCTTGTAAAAGCAGTCGGGCCGGGGCTTCAACGCAATCTTTGACCCGGACCAGAAAGGTGACCGCTTCTTTGCCGTCCACGACGCGGTGGTCATAGCTGACGGCCAGATACATCATCGGCCGCACTTCGATTTTATCGCCGATCGCCATTGGCCGATTCTGAATTTTATGCATGCCCAGGATCCCGCTCTGCGGAGGGTTCAAGATCGGGGTACTGAGCAGCGACCCGTAAATGCCGCCGTTCGTAATGGTAAAAACGCCGCCGGTCAAATCGTCCAGGCTCAATTTGCCATCGCGAGCTTTTCCAGCATAAGCCGCAATCTCTTTCTCAAGCTCTGCGAAGCTCTTTTTATCGGCATCTCGAACGACGGGGACAACCAAGCCGCGTTCCGTTCCAACGGCGACTCCGATGTCGTAGTAGTGATTTTCGATTAGATCATCACCATCGATTCTGGCGTTCATGGCCTTCACGGACTGAAGCGCGTCCACCACGGCTTTAAGGAAGAAGGACATGAAACCGAGCTTAACTCCGTGACGTTTTTGGAAGGATTCCTGGTATTGCGATCGGAGCTGCATCACGGCGGACATGTCGCATTCGTTGAACGTGGTCAACATGGCGGCGTTCTGTTGAGCCAAAACGAGTTGAGCGGCGATTTTCTTCCGCAACGGAGTCATTTTCCGCCGGGTAGTGCGGGCGTGTGAGGCGGCCGGCGCAACGGTCAAAAGGGGAATGGCAGGCGTAGGCGGAGCGGTCGCGGGCCGGGCACTGGGTTGCGCTGGACTCCGAGGCGTGCTTTTCGACTCCAGATATTGCACCAGGTCTGATTTTGTGACCTGTCCCTGTTTACCCGTGCCGGTGACCTCCGCTAATTGAACTTTCTCTTCTTCGGCGATTCGCCGCGCCGCGGGCGATAAGGTCGCATTCGATTCCTGTTCGACGGGGAGACTTGGCGCCTCGGCGGGTGCAGACGGTTGCGCGCTCGGGGCGGACGACTTGACGCTCTCATCCAGCAGAGCGACCACCTGGCCAATTTTAACCTCCTGCCCGGCATCAACCTGGACCTGAAGTTTGCCGGCTCCGGGCGCCGGGATCTCGGTCGAAATTTTGTCTGTTTCGAGGGTAAACAGAGGGTCACCTTCGCTGACGATATCTCCAGTCTGCTTGTGCCACACAGATAGAACGCCGGAGGTAATCGATTCGCCGACAGCAGGGATTTTGACTTCAGTGCTCATGGAGGGAGGGGGTGATGCGATCCGAAAGCCACCGATTACACGGTAAAGGCATGGTGAACAAGCTCCTTCTGCTGCTGATCATGCCACGCTTTCGATCCGACCGCCGGGCTTGCCGCAGCCGGTCGGCCGGAATACTCGATTTCCCGTCCAAGCACACCGGCGAGCAACGGCGCGATGTAGGTCCACGCCCCCATGTTCCTGGGTTCCTCCTGGCACCAAACCCATTTGGACGCGTGACGCACAGCGCTGATCGTTTCCTGGAGCCCCTCCAGATCCAACGGATAGAGTTGCTCGACGCGGACCAGCGCGGTATCGCCGACCCCGTTCGACTCCATGTAACCAATCAAATCGTAGTAGACCTTGCCGCTGCAAAAGACGATCCGGTTGACCTTGTTCGCTTCACCGAGCAAGGTCGGCCCAAGAACCGGTTGAAAGGCAGATTGAGTGAAATCCTCGATGCGCGAAGTGGCTCGTTCATTTCGCAGGAGCGATTTCGGCGTCATGATCACCAGCGGCTTCCGAAAATCTCGCCGGACCTGCCGCCGCAAGACATGAAAATACTGACCGGGTGTGGTGAGATTGCAGACCTGAATATTGTCCTCTGCGCAAAGCTGCAAGAAACGCTCCAACCGCGCACTTGAATGTTCGGGCCCCTGTCCCTCGTAGCCATGAGGCAACAAAAGGACAATCCCGCTCGGCCGCTGCCATTTGGATTCGGAACTCACGATGAATTGGTCAATGACAACCTGAGCGCCATTTACAAAATCGCCGAATTGCGCCTCCCAAAGACAAAGCATGTCCGGAAAATCGAGCGAATACCCATAGTCGAATCCCAGGACGGCCGCCTCAGACAGCATGCTGTTGTAGACACAGAACCGCGCTTGTCCCTCCTGTAAATTTCCGAGCGGAATGTAACGTTGCCAACGTGCAGTATCGTAGAGAACGCAATGACGCTGACTGAAGGTGCCACGCCGGCTATCCTGGCCGGACAAACGAACTGGCGTTCCCTCAATTAACAGAGATCCAAAAGCGAGTGCTTCACCGAATGCCCAGTCGTACGGACCTCCTCCCTGATGCTGATTCCTCCGGCGATCAAGAAACAACTTCCTAACCTGCGGCTGAACCGTAAAACCATCCGGCACCCGGGTCATCCGCGCCACGATCAGATCAATCAACTCCTTTGAAATCTGGGTTTCCGGTTCCCGGTGACTATAGGGTGGTTGAAAGATCGCGGTCGACTCTTCAAAGCCGCGGTGGAAATCTTTTTTCGATGTCACTCCAGAAGTCCGGACCTCGCCAAGGGCGGTCTCGAGACGGTTTCTGAACTCCTTTTCGAGAGCCTCGGCCTCCTCTGCGGTGAGCACTCCGGATTGCAGCATCCGATCCTTGAAAAGCTTCGTCACCGCCAGATGCGCATTGATTTTTTTGTACAGCTTGGGCTGGGTAAAGCTCGGCTCGTCGGTTTCGTTGTGTCCGTACCGGCGATAACAGTACATATCCACGACCACATCGCGGGAAAATTTCTGCCGGAACGCCAAAGCGAGTTTAGAGACAAACTCGACCTCGATGGGGTCGTCTCCGTTCACGTGAAAGATCGGTGCCTCGATCATTTTCGCGACGTCAGTGCAATACATCGTCGAACGCGCATCCGCCGGCAGGGTCGTGAACCCGATCTGATTGTTCACGATAACATGCACGGTTCCACCCGTCTCATAGCCCGGCAATTGAGAGAGGTTCAAGACTTCCGCGACGATCCCCTGTCCCGCAAACGCCGCGTCCCCATGGATAAGTAGAGGCAAGACCTTTTCTCGTTTTTCGGTGTCCTCCAAAATGCGCTGGCGCGCACGCGCCTTGCCTTCAACCACCGGATCGACGATTTCCAGATGGCTAGGGTTGGCGGCGAGTTGAATAGCAACCTCTGCACCCGAGTCAGTTTTCCGCACGCTCTCGTAGCCTAGATGATATTTTACGTCGCCGTCGCCGGCGACCAGGTCGGGAACGTAATTCTCGGAGAATTCCTTAAAGATGATGTTGTAGGATTTACGGACAAAGTTCGCCAATACCGTCAGTCGCCCCCGATGCGACATCCCCATGACAATCTCCCGAACTCCTGCTTCCGGACAACCTGCGAGGATGGTTTCCAGAATCACCATCAAACTTTCACCACCTTGGAGCGAGAACCGCTTTTGGCCAATGAACTTCGTGTGAACAAACTGCTCAAATGTCTCAGTCACCATCAAACAGCGCAGAAGCCTTTTCTGGGAAGCAGCATCGGGTGGGGGCGAAGCGACCCTGGTTTCCATCCGGTCTCGGACCCAGTCGCGGACGGTTTCGTTCTGGATGTGCATGAACTCGACGCCGATCGGTCCGCAATAGATGGCACGGAGCGCGTCGATCATCTCTCCAAGGGTCATCGGGCGCGATTGCTGAAAATAGCGAGATGAAACAATTGTCTCGAGCGGGACATCCTCCAAACCGAGAGCAGCGAGGGTCAAGGCCGGAGTTTCGAGACGGTCTTGGGCCAGGGGATCGATCTGGGCCTGAGTGTGGCCAAGAATACGATAGTTGAAAACAAGACTGTCGACGCGTTCTTGCAGCCGGTCATGCTCGGTGATTTCCCCCTCCCTGCCCGGCACGAGAACCGATTTGCCATTGCGACTGGCAGACGACCCTAGCTCGAAACCTTCGAAAAAAGCTGACCAACTCGAATCTACTGATGCCGGATCTTCCTTCCAGCGTTGATAGTATTCGTCTAGAAGATCGGCATTCCAATCGTTCAAATACGAAGTCTTCATGATATCGCTCGGGAACGAGCAGTAAATTAAAAGTCTAAACGAACTTTGGCTCGACCCAAACGGAAATTATCACAAATTTGAGCAGAAGCAGAGGGCACGCCGGATTCGCGATGGCGCCGACCGTTTCCCGCTGGAGGAAGCGCATGAAGGTCGCTATGCTTTCTGTCAGGTAGATCGAATGATCAAAGTTGAACAACTCACCAAAAAGTATCCCGGAGTGGTCGCCATCAACAGTCTAACCTTCCAGGTCGATAAAGGGGAGATTGTCGGTTTCCTGGGACCGAACGGGGCCGGTAAAAGCACGACCATGCGGATTCTTTCAAGCTTCATGCCCGCCACTTCCGGCCGCGCCTCGATTGCAGGGCATGACGTTTTCCGGGATTCTCTAAAGGCGCGCAGGCACCTCGGCTACCTCCCTGAGAGCGTTCCGTTGTACGGCGATATGCGCGTGAACGAATACCTTCGATATCGCGGATCATTGAAAGGACTCAGCGGCAAAAAACTCCGCAGCCGGGCGGATGCCGTCAAAGAGCTCTGCAGCGTGAAAGAGGTCGAGAACAAGCTGATTGCAAGCTTGTCGAAGGGGTATCGTCAGCGCGTCGGCCTGGCCGAAGCAATGATTCATGAACCGGACCTTTTAATCCTCGATGAACCGACAATCGGATTGGATCCGAATCAGATTCGCCATGTCCGCGAGCTGATCAAATCCTTAGGCGTACGCCACACTATTCTGCTCTCGACTCACATCTTGTCGGAGGTCGAGGTTACCTGTTCGCGGGTAATCATTATTCACCGGGGAAAAATCGAAGCGTCGGATACGCCGGAAAATCTTGTTGGACGGATCCGCACCTCCGGCACGGTACGGATGGAAGCCAAAACCGGCGGCGACGATCCCGCGGAATTGCTGGAAAAGATTGTTGGGGTCAAGAGTGTGGCCGCCAACCAGGAAGACGGATGGCACCGCTGTTTGATCCGCGTCGAAGCGAATTCGGATTTGCGGGAAGATATATTTCGCCTGGCGGTTGACCGGCGTTGGACAATCAGGGAACTAACTCAAGAGCGGGCGACACTGGAAGACGTCTTCGTGGAACTAACCCACGCCGACAATTAGTGTACCGTCTCCTAAATCCCTTGAGTTTCGTTGCGTTCAAAATGGGTCGTCTGCGAGGCGTGAGGAAGGAGCATATCTAGATCGATACGTGACTGACGAGCAACAAAGCAGCCGACCCATTTTCAACGCAACCCTCCGGACCGCGGCCAGTTGGCTGTTTTTCCTCCGCCGCGGCGGATCGGCCGTTATGATCCAGATAGCGGCACTTCGCTCGCGCCTTGAAAAACAGCCAACTGACCTGCGGCGAAGCTCAAGGGATTTAGGAGACGGTACACTAATGTCCGGTCTCCGAAATAACATGCATTTTGCCGGAGGTTCCGCCGCGGCGGATTTTGCAAGGCGCGAACGAAGCGCCCAATTCTCATTCATAACTTCAATCACACCTCGATGAGACGACTTTTCACGCTGCTCCAAAGAGAGTTGTCGGCTTTTTACTATTCGCCCATCGCCTACATCGTCCTCTGCCTTTTTCTCATCCTCAACGGATTGTCGTTTTGGTTCGCCATCGCCTTGCTGAACCGGGCCCCGTCTGAAAATACTGTGGTCCAGGTTTTCTTTAACTCCGCATTTTTCTGGATTGCTTATCTTCTGGTGTTTCCCGTCATCACGATGCGCTTGTTTGCTGAGGAGTTTAAAATGGGAACCATCGAGACATTGATGACCGCTCCGGTGCGAGATTGGGAGGTCGTCGCCTCAAAGTTCCTCGCGGCCCTGATTTTCTACCTAAGCCTCTGGCTGCCCAGTTTATTGTATTTTCTGATCTTCGGTTGGCTCGGCAACCGTTCCGCCATCGGGTCGGCGGCCCAGCTTTGGGCGCCCTATTTGCTATTGCTAGTTATGGGCATGTTCAACGTCGCTTTGGGCTGCCTGGCTTCGGCCATGACTTCGAACCAGATCGTGGCCGCCATGATTTCCCTCGTGCTGACGATTGGTTTTTTTTTCGTGACCCTAATTAATTATGTCGTGAACAGCTCATCGCCGCGTCTGCGGGAAATCACCGCCTATGTGGCCCAACTGGACCACATGGATTCCTTTTCGCGCGGGGTCGTGGATTCCCGAGTTTTTGTCTTTTATCCGAGCATGACATTTCTTTTGCTGGTGATCACCTACCAGGTATTGCAGTACCGGCGCTGGAAGGCTTAACAAATTCCGGATCTGCATGGCGAATCCACCCTCCAAGCCAGCCGAGATTAAACGATGGCGGATCGGTGCCAACGTGGTCCTCCAGACCATTATTATTGCCGTGATTGTTCTAATGATTAACTACGTCGGATTCAACCGCTACCAACGGTGGGATCTATCCCGTTACAATAAGTATGCTCTTTCAGAGCTGACTAAGAAATTTTTGAAATCTCTCAAAAAAGAGGTGAAGATCTACGTTTTCTTTGCCCCGACATCTCAGAGTGCCGGCGCAGAACTTTATTACGATCTCCAGAACTTGTTAAAAGAATACGAATTTGCCGGTAAGCGGAAGATCAAGGTGGAGACCGTCGACCCTTATCGCAACCTCACCCGCACGCGTGAGCTGCAGGTGAAATATAATTTCGGCGCGGACGAAAATCTCGTCATCCTCGACTATCAGAACCGGAAAAAAATTCTCCGGGTGGCCGACATGGCCGAATATGATCCTCCAGGGATGTTTAGCGAGACCCCTCAAGTCAGAGCTTTCCGCGGTGAGCAAGTGATCACCAGCGCCTTGATCGCGCTCACGGAAGATAAGGAAACCAAGATCGGATTTATCACCGGGCATGGTGAACCGAGTCTCGAAATCGGCTCACCTCTGACCCGATTCAAAGAGTATGTCGAACGCCAGAATATTAAACTTGTACCGCTGATTCTAACGAACTTGGAAAAAATTCCCACCGATTACGCGAGCGTGATCTTGACCGGGCCAAAATATGATCTTGGCGACCGAGATTTTTCTTTGCTGCGCAACTATTGGAATGAACAAGGCCGAATCTTCATTTTGCTGGATCCAAAAGTCAAAACCCCAAAGCTCGATCAATTTCTCACCGAATTTGGCATCCGGCCCGAACCGGATTTGATCGTGACGCAATTTAAGACCGGCATCGAAGAACAATCTGTAACTCTCGATGTGTACGGTCAGTTCCTGCCGGAAACGAGTTTTCTGCGGGCGTTAAGCCAAGCGACCGGTTTTTTTCCCGGTGGTACCTGCTCACTGTCGATTGACGAATCGAAGATTGCCCAGGAAGGATTGACTGTCACGCGAGCGCTCACGCCAGCTGCGCCCGACTATTGGGGCGATAAGGACGAAATTCTCTATTCTCAAAAGACCCCGACTTATGCCCAGGGGATTGATTTGCCTCCTCCACTCTATTTTGGAATCACTCTCGAAAAAGGGGCGATCAAAGACTCGCGTGTACAGCTCCGTTCTTCGTCCCGGATGATCATTCTGGGTAACGCTGATTTTCTGCGCAACGAATCCCTCAGCGAATCTCCTCCGAATGTCGATTTCGTGTTGCTGAGCATTAACTGGCTCGCGGACCGGGAACAATTGCTGGCAATCGCTCCGAAGGCAGCGAGGACATTTACGCTGAACCTTTCAGATGCACAGATGAATGAAATTGTCCTGTTCACCGTGGCAGGGATCCCGATGCTGATAGCCCTTCTTGGACTAGGCGTCTGGTCGCTCCGAAGGCGGTGATGAGAAGGAGCCAAGGAGCCAGGAGCATCGGAGTATTTGAGTACTGGGGTTCTTGGCTCCTTGGCTCCTTGGCTCCTTGGCTCCTTGGCTCCTGTTCCTCTCACCGTTTCAGTGACGACCTCAACTGGTTGAACTGCTCGTCATCGACCACAAAAACGCCTTCTTCCTCCGTGCACATTCCGTAGTGCTGGTTGCCGGAATTGGTCTTACCGAACTTGATGTCTGCCTCCCGTTTTTGTTCGCCGGATTGATACGAGATTTTGATCTCAAGGGAAGGGTGATCAAACCCGTATTCCGGATTCGGTTCTCCAGCCCAGGTGGCTGCACGCAGACTTGTCAACGCTGTCAGGAGTAGCTGAATCTGCCCATCATTTTGGCGCTTTTCATGGCCCTTCAGCGTCCATTTGCCCTTTGCGTCTCTGACCAGGTCAAGCGGTTCCTCACCCGCTTTTTCCACAGTTACGCTCATCAATTCGTCGCGGTTTAGATCGAGAATGTCCAGACTCCGGAAGCTGAATTGGGTCTTTGGCAGATCGCTCAGGATCTGGTCCGCAATCGAAAAGATGTACGGTTCCTCTTCCAGGCGGGCGTAGGTCACGCCGTTTTCCGAGTTGCCGAATTCCAGAGCGGAAAGGACCACTTCGCCGGCATTGGACTCAGCAGTGTTTTCGGACGCATAGGAGCTGAAAGTGATTTTCAGTTTCGGCTGATCGAGCCCGTACTTGGCCAGATCGCTCGCGGTATCTGAAACAAATTGGGTGACTTCACCGTCATTAACTTGCTGAATCAGGCGGTGAATATTATTGACGTTGGCCGGCGCATTCGTCGGGCTCAGGAAACGCCACCGATTTTCCTCTCGAGCGAGGACAATTTTCGGCTGGGCTGCATTTTCGATGGTGATGCGATCGATGAGATCGGAGTTTAACCGCGCCAGCTTTCGATCGCGGAGGTCATTCGGAGTGATGTTGAACAAACTGGCAAATCCTTTGCTCACTTCAACGACCGTATTTCGTTCCGGAAGATCTGCATACACTGATTGCGGATTGGACGGAACGGCGCTCCCGATTTTAATCTCGAACTTTTTTCCTTCCTCTCCGTAGAGGGTGACGACATCGGCGGGAGAATCCAGACCGAACGATTCCGGATTCGATTTGTTCTCCGAGACGAATTTCGAGATCTGCGTTTGGTTCATTTTGGTCAAGATGTCAACCACGGCGTCGTTGCTGGCGCGCGCTTTGATCGGCCGCACGAGTTCCCAGTTGTCCTGGTCTTTGGCCAGCTCGATTTCTCCGCCACTGACTTGAAAAACTGCCCGGTTGATTAATGTCGTGAGGAACGGCGTCATCCGGTGATCACGAAAATCTTCCGGTGTTTTCGTAATAATATTTTTCAGATCGTTGGCAACGACATAAACGGCATCGTCATCCTGCATCCGAAGATAACCCCTGCCTTGCACAGCCGAATCCTGTCCAAACACGAGCTCTGCCGGCATTCGCTTGCCGTCAAGCTTGAGTCGAAGCCTGGATTTGTTCAATCCGAAGTCCTTTAACATATCCCGCCTCTTGTCTCCCTTGCCCAGATCGGTAATGACGTCCTCCGGATGAAGATTCTGTATTGCATCGAGAAGCTGATCGATGACACCGGAGTCTGCGTCGTCCTGCCATGGAGCAACCATCTTCCAGGCGTCACCTTCGGCTTTGATTTTGATCAGTCCATCGCCGTTGTGGATCGTGATCCCCTCGACATCTGTCCTGTTGATCTCTACGACGTGTGCAGCGCGCTCCCGGCGGTCCCGTGTATTTTGTGACCACCGGTCGAGCGTGAAAATGAAGGCGGCCAGCAAGATCGCGACGACCAGCAGAACAAGGGTAGTTCTTGGCTTCATGATCCTACGATTCGGGTTTGCCAGCAGGGCATTTTGAACACAACGACATCCTAGCTTGCATGGCTGACAAATCTTTAGAGATTTGTCAGCGATGCAGGCTCAGGAGACAGGCCGCGTCAGGAAAACCCGGAATGTGAAGAAGTTAAAGGGCGCCCGAAGATCCGGATGCCTTAATTCGACTCGTCCAGCACCCCAGTACTCCGTTGCTCCGTTGGCTCCGTTGCTTCGTTGCTCACTCCTTCTGGCCGGTGTAGACCGTGACGATCCCCGCCGTGAGTGGTCTGGCGTCACACTTCGAGAAGCCGCAGCGGCGCAGAAGTTCCAGCATCAACTCACCTTTTGGAAAATCTTCGATCGTCCCGGCAAAATAATGATAAGCGTCGGGTTCGCCGGTCACCCAACCGGCTAAAACGGGCAAGACATGATGAAGATAAATACGGTAAAGCGTTCGAAGAGGAGGGTTTGGAAGGGAAAAATCCAAGATTGCCAGGTGGCCTCCGGTTCGCAGAACTCTCCTCGCTTCATTGAGCGCAGCGTCGTAAGAAACCATATTCCGCAAACCAAACGCAATCGTTACGACGTCGAACCGGCCATCCTGAAACGGCAGGGCTAGACCATCTGCCACCACCAACTCGGTGATTCCGCGGCGGCGCGCAAAGGTTAACATCGGCGCGCAAAAGTCCGCGCCGACGACGCGCGCGGCAGGCATCTGCCTCTTAAGTTCGTGGGCCAGAACACCGCTCCCGGTCGCTAGATCCAGGATGGCGGCGGGCGCCCAGTTCTTCACCCTCGCCCCAACGTTTGCCCGCCACAGCGAGTCGCAACCAAGGCTCAAAATACTGTTTGCCAAGTCGTACCGATGCGCGATCCGCGCAAACAAACGCTGGATCGTGTTGGGTTCCTTCTGCGTAAAGACGGATTCCATGCCGGGAACTGCTCACGAGAGGACTCGAACCTCCACGGGTCGCCCCATACGGTCCTGAGCCGTACGCGTCTGCCAATTCCGCCACGCGAGCGCGAGAGAGGAGAAATTATCGGAGAAAGAACCGTTGTAAAGGGATTTAAGAGGCCGGATGATCTCGCTTCAATTGAGCCGCATGGGCATTAAGACGTAGAGGAATGGACCGGGAATTTTGATGACGCCGGGACTCATTTCGTCGATCAGATCGAGATAGACTTCATCGTTGGGCAGGTTCCGCAGCGGCGCCATGAGAAATTCAGGATTGAAAGCGATCGAGAATTCGCGCCCTTTGTACATGACCGCCAACGATTCCTTGGCCTCGCCGACATCCGGAGTGGTCGCAACGATGTCGATGTTGCTCTTCCCGAAGATGAGTTTGACGGAGTTGGACTTTTCGCTCGCAAGCAGCGACACGCGGCGAACTGCGGTTAAAAAAGTCTCCCTTTCCAGTGTAATCCGTTCTTTTGCTTCGGCCGGAATGACCTGGCGATAGTTGGGGTAGTTACCCTCGATCAATTTAGAAACGAGCAAAGTCCGGTTCAGCTCAAACGCAATCTGGTTCTCGCCGATCCGGAGTTTCACTTCGCCCTCGTCGCGCACCAGGCGTTGCAGCTCCGCGACTGCCTTGGTCGGAATAATTATGTCTAGTTCCTGGCTGCGCGGAAACTCCAGCTCAAGGTCGACCAGCGCGAGTCTTCGACCGTCCGTTGCCACCAGGGTGAGTTTGTTGTCTTTGAACGAAAAAAGGATACCGTTAAGCACGTACCGGGTTTCATCCGTTGAGATGGCGTAAGAAGTCTTTTTTAACCCGTCCTTCAGTTCCTTTTGACCAATGGTGAAATCTTTCGCGTCATCGAAGCGGGCCAGAGGCGGAAACTCTTCTTCGGGTAAACCAAGAATCTTGAAGAAACTCGACCCACTCCGGATCGAGGCGAAATTTTTGGAATCGACGTCGAAATAAATCTCGGACGCCGGCAACTCGCGAACGATGGCGAATAGTCTGCGGGCCGGAAGAGTGGTGGCGCCGACACGTTCCACTTGTGCTTCTACGCTCCCACGGACACCGACATCCAGGTCAGTCGTGGTCAGCCGAATCTCTCCATCGCTCGCTTGGAGCAACACATTTGATAAGATCGGAAGTGTTGTCCGGGTGCTAACTACATTTTGGACGGTAGAGAGACCTTCCAGCAATTTGTCCTTACTGACGCTGAATTTCATGTTGTGGGGATATCAAATCATGTGCCCGAAATCTCCGCAAGTCGCCGGAAGCGAGGCAAAGAAGCAATTTCCACTCCCAGGCTAACGAATCCGCCAGGATGCGGCTGGCGCATTCCCAAACGCTGATTAGAGAAAATCCGCAACAACGTCAACAAAAAGGCAGGAGTTCAGGAGACCAATATTTTTTGCTAACCGAGTCCCATTCTGCCTCGCCTGAACATCGTCGAAAGACCGGAAAGCTCCGATCCCATTCTGCAACTCCTGAACCCCCTGCTCTCCTGATTTCTCGACTCAGCGCTCCAATTGGGTGTCAAGCAGAAGAATCAGTTGTCGAACTTGATCCTCCTTTTTCATCCGCTCCGACACGGCTTTATAGGCGTGCAAGACCGTACCATGATCCCGTCCGCCAAATGCGTCTCCGATTTCATTCAAGGAAGATTTCGTATGACGACGGGCGAGGTACATCGCGATTTGGCGTGGAAACGCGATGTTGGCCGGCCGGCGCTTACTCGTCATATCCGCAAGGCGGACATCAAAATGCTCGGCGACCTTCTTCTGGATCTGATCGATGGTGACAATCTTCTTCGCTTCCTCCTGCAAAATATCCCTCAGGAGCTGCTCCACAGTGTCGCGCGAAATCTCGCGGCCGCTCAGGGAAACGAAGGAGGCGACTCTCATCAATGCCCCTTCCAGACGCCGGACATTCGTCCGAACGCGCTGCGCCAGAAACTCAAGGATCTCCTGACTAAGCTGGACATGCAGGATCTGCGCCTTCTTCCGCAAAATCGCCATCCGGGTCTCGATATCTGGCGGCTGCAGTTCGGCGGTGAGGCCCCATTCAAAACGCGATACCAACCGTTGTTCCAAATTGGCTATCTCACTGGCAGGCCGATCGCTCGACATCACGATCTGCTTCCGGCCGTCGAAGAGCGTATTGAAGGTGTGAAAGAATTCCTCCTGTGAACGCTCTTTGCCGGCAAGAAAATGGATATCATCGATGAGCAGGAGGTCGGACTGCCGGTAACGTTTTCTAAATTTGACCAGCGTATTGTGTTGGATTGCATCGATAAACTCGTTCGTGAATTTCTCGCTCGAAAGATACATTACCTTGAAATTCTTCTTCCGATCCATCACCTGCTGACCGATCGCCTGCATCAAATGGGTCTTTCCCAGGCCGACCCCACCATAAATGAACAGCGGATTATAGGTTTTCGCCGGGGACTGCGCGACTGCGAGCGCAGCAGCGTGCGCGAACTGGTTGTTCGAGCCAACGACAAAAGTCTCAAAGCTGTTGCGCGGATTCATCCCGTGATTACTCGCGGGCTCCGACTCCCTCTCCTGGATCTGGGCCTCAAGCCGTCCATCCGACGGCTCCAGTTTTGCTTCAGGTGCTCTGACCAGTTTCCCGTTCTCAGATACGCGAAACTTAATTTCTCGCGGGCTGCCGAGCACACCGAGCGCCGCCGACTCAACGAGAGTTAGGTAATTACTTTCGATCCAGAGCTGGTAAATCGTATTCGGTACCTCGAAGGTCAGCGCCAATTCGTCTGCATGGACCAGATCGATCGTCGCGAACCATCTCTGAAAGGCGTCGGCGCTGACGTGCGGGCGGATGCCGGAGGCTATCTCGTCCCAGATCCTGCGGTAACTGTCTTCCATAG
>Ga0210387_10002535_pt1 | contig 13988 bp, 13 predicted proteins | sample IncBWC7OmetaG_FD_160108 | JGI IMG/M metagenome (GOLD analysis project Ga0210387, IMG submission 160108) | Forest soil microbial communities from Barre Woods Harvard Forest LTER site, Petersham, Massachusetts, United States - Inc-BW-C-7-O ...
TGTTCGTTTATGTTCCTTTCTTAAACTTCTGGTTCCACTCAGCGCCGATCCCGGTCAGTGACTGGTTGTTGCCTATTGGCATCGGCTTCGTCATCTTTCTGGCCGTCGAGGCCGAGAAGTCGCTGCTCCGAAAGCTGAAACCGGTAACGGGCAAGAGCCCAAGTCGAATTGAACTTGATTTTCCAAATAGATCCTGAGAAGGCTTCATTCGATGAAGAGCGGGAACCCCGTTGTCGCGGTCTTTGATACGAAACCTTACGACCGCGACTATCTCGGCCGCTCCGCTCATTCAGCGGAACTGGAGTTGCGTTTTCACGAATTTCGTTTGGGACCCGACACAGCGTTTGCGGCGAACGGTACCCAAGCGGTTTGCGTGTTTGTCAACGATGTTGTGAACCGCGAGGTCCTCGAACAGCTGACAGGCTCGGGCGTCCGATTGGTAGCGTTGCGTTGCGCTGGATTTAACAACGTGGATTTGAATGCAGCCAAGGATTTGGGCCTCGCCGTTAGTCGTGTACCGAGCTATTCGCCGCACGCCGTTGCGGAGCATACCGTCGCTCTTATCCTGGCGTTGAACCGAAAAATACATCGTGCTTATAACCGGGTCCGGGAATTTAACTTTTCGCTCAGCGGTTTGGTGGGATTTGATTTATGTGGAAAAACGGCTGGGATCTTAGGCACCGGCAAAACTGGTCGCATCGTCGCGGAAATTCTGCGTGGATTCCGCATGCGCGTCGTTGCATCTGACCCTTTCCCGAGCCAGGAGTGGGCGTCCCAAAATAGCATTGAGTATGTCGAGGTGAACACTCTTGCCAGAGAGAGCGACCTCATTACGCTGCACGCCCCTTTGACGCCTGAAACAGATCGCATCATCAACAAAGAGACACTCGCCCGGATGAAACCCGGAGTCATCCTCATTAACGTCAGCCGTGGGCGTCTAATTCATACCAAAGCCCTGATCAAGGCTTTGAAGAATGGGCACATCGGCGGCGTCGCGCTCGATGTCTATGAGGAGGAAGAAGGAATTTTCTTTGAAGATCTTTCGGGTGAAGTCTTGCAGGATGACGAACTAGCGCGTCTACTCTCATTTCCTAACGTCCTGGTGACCGCGCATCAGGCCTTTTTGACACACGAGGCGCTGAGCGAAATTGCGCGCGTCACCGTTGAGAATGTGCGGCGCTTCGCCAGCAAAGAGGCCCTGCTCGAAGGAACGGTACTCAGTGAGGCCGCCGCAAACCGCTGACGGAACCATCCACAACTGGCTGAAACGGTAGCGCATGGTGGTGATTCGTTTCTGATGCTTTGAAGGCGGGCGCCGAACGTGTGTCGTCCTTAGCTGGGAGCTGATGTTGAACGCCATCCAATCCAGATAGATCAATTACATGAAGATAACTTCGCTAGGCGAAGCTCGATTCGCCTCACCGATTCAGCACCCGGTCAACGATAAGGAACGCATTCCGGCAGATATTGTTCGCGATCCGGATGCACCTCCACGGGATGAAGTTCTTTTTGAGCTCGCAGGACCGCGCGCGAAATTGTTCTTTGACCCGGCCCAGACACGCGCCGGAATTGTGACCTGCGGCGGATTATGTCCGGGTCTGAACAACGTGATCCGCGCGCTATTCCTCGAACTCCATCATACCTATGGAGTAGCGGAAGTGTACCGATCGTCCGAACTATGAGCATATTAATTTCAGATTTCGACGGCACATTGACGCGATATGATTTTTTTGACCTGGTTCGCAAGCGCTGGCCGGTCCCTCCAGAAGACGATCCTTGGGAAAAATTTGTTAGTGGTCAGATAACCCATTTTCAAGCGCTGGCCGAGATTTTTGCGCGCATCCGCACAAGCGAAGCCGATCTTTTGGAGCTGGCGAATTCGATGGAGTTGGACTCAAGTTTTGCGAAATCTGCTCGAGAATTGCAGGAGCGCCGATGGGAAATCGTGATCGCTTCCGCTGGGTGCGATTGGTATATCCGGTTTCTGCTCAACCAGGCGAGCGTCTCAGTTTTGCTTTACGCAAACCCGGGAGTATTCGACCCCAAATGCGGCCTGCAGATGTTCCTTCCCGAGCATTCGCGTTTTTTCAGCCCTACGACGGGAGTGAACAAGGTGGAAATCGTCCGGGATGCGCTCAATCGTTCGGATCGAGTAGCCTTTGCTGGGGACGGCCGGCCAGACTTGGAGCCTGCGCTGCTGGTGAAACCAGAGTTTCGCTTTGCTCGGGGATGGCTGGCCGAGGCCTTCAGGGAGCGCGGTGAGAAATTCCATCCCTTTGAGCACTGGTCACAGATCGCGGATCAACTTCGGGACGACGAATGCTAATCCCGAAACAAACCACCATTCCTTCGCTGGTTCGGTTGAAACCAGGAGCTTTGGATCGAATGGGCATCTATGCTGAACGCCACGAGTTGTTACGAGTTGTGCTCCTTTTCAGTCAAGATCTCGATGAACGACTGATGGCACGCCTAACCTCCTCGCTCCGATCCCGAAATATCCAAATTCTGCAGCAAACGCCGGTGGGATCTATCAGTTTCGAAGAGACAACTGAACTCTTTTGCAAATGTCCAAGGAACGCCGAGGCAATTATTGGATTCGGAGGCGGTAAAGCGCTGGATGTCGCAAAATACATCGGATTTCTTTCCCGGCTTCCCTACCTCTCGGTACCAACGTCACTCTCAAACGATGGCTTTTGCAGTCCGCAGTCTAGTCTCACGTTCGGCGACAAGCGCCATCCGCTGCCGGCGGCTGTGCCGTTTGGGGTGATTATCGACACTTCCGTGTGCTTGAATGCCCCGGAGCTTCTCTGGCATTCCGGTGTTGGTGATCTCGTCTCGAAACTCACAGCGGTAACCGACTGGAAATTGGCTTTTCATGCGACTGGAACTCCGGTCGACGATTTTTCCGCTTTGCTCTCCGATGCAAGCGTTTTTCAATTTATGTCGCGTCCCAAGCAGGACCTTGAGGGAATGAAGTTGCTCGGGACCGCACTACTTTTGAATGGGATATCCATGTCGATCTGCGGTTCCTCCAGGCCGGCCAGCGGAAGCGAGCATCTCATTTCGCATGCCTTGGATAGCGTAAGCGAACGGCCGCGCCTTCACGGGCTTCAGGTCGGAGTGGCAACCTATTTGATGAGTCTCCTTCAAGGTCAGAACTCACGCCGTATCGCGGCGCTCTTCGAGGCCACCGGATTCTGGCGTTCCATCGCCAATGATCCGTTTGATCGTGCTGAATGGCTTGAAGCAGCCGTGCTCGCGCCATCGATTAAATCGGACTTTTACACCGTCTTATCTTCCCGCGACTGCCTATCGGAAATCGAGAGCGCGCTCCATTCCGATCCAAACCTGAGACAGTGTTTCCGACAGTGATCCGAAGTGGCTTTTGCTATTTCGTCACTCGGTTAACTCGCGTGTGTGTAGCGCTGCGCCAAAAGAAAGATGGCATCGCACACGGGCCACAGAGGACACAGGGGAGGTGGAGGTAAAACCAGCCATGCGTTCGGCGTTTCGCCAACTATGACACAGCGAACCAAATCCCGGCTACGGTCGCCAGGATAATACCGTAGGCCAGAGTCGGGATGAATGTCTTTTTAAGAATGGCACCCTCCTGGTCTTTCAAACCTAGGACCGCGCATACGGCAACGATATTGTGGATGGCAACCATGTTGCCCAGTGCGGCGCCGACTGATTGCACGGCGAGCATTGTCGTGGGGGATACCCCGAGATCTTGGGCGATTCTTAGCTGAATCGGCCCGAAGGTCAGGTTCGAGATGGTGGCCGAACCCGAGAAGAAACTGCCGAGAGCACCAAGAAATCCGGCGACGTAAATCCATAATCCGCCGGTTCCAGTTGCCAGTGCGTCGCCGAGAATCTTGGTTGATGCCCGCTCTCCATCAATCTTCAGGAGCTGAACAAAAATCAGGGCCCCGAAGAGAGCGATAACCGGATTCCGAAGACGCGTGAGGGTTTCTCCGGCCACGCCCCGGAAAACGCTCCATGGGCAACGATAAAGCATCAGGGCGATCAGGGCAGCGACAAAAAATGGAAGGATGGACGGAACAAACAGAAGGGCGTGCGACCAGTGAAGGTCTTCGCCAAGAATTCCCCGCAACTGGAAAACGAGAGAAGGAGTGAGAGAAAATACCCCGAGCTTTCCAAGTGGAATCGATATCGAATCCGCCTCAGAAGTCAGAAGCTGCCGCAGCCCAAGAAATGGGATTCGTGTAACGAGCAAAATTCCGACGGTCGCAATCAAGGGAGTCAATGCACGAAGGACATCCGCGCGATGCAAGGTGCTCGCTTCCGGATGTCGCGGGCCACTAGTCGATTGGGATCCGGGCGTTACCAAACCTGCGGTACTCGTTTTGTCGGCGAGACCGACGCCGTGTTTCGCCAGGAAAATCGTCAGGAGCAAGCCGATCGCTCCACCTACCACGGATGGGAATTCATAATTGAATGTCGCCACGGCGGCCATCGGCAAAACACTGGAAAAGATCGCAAGCTCAACGAAAAGCAGGTTCCGGCGGATCTCTTTCCAATCGACGACTAAGCGCAGAGCGATCACTGGGATAACCACCGCAGCGACTGCATGCATGAGCGCGGCTTTCAGACCGATTTCGAGCAATTGCGATTCCGCTAATCCTAGTGAACCGAAGCCGAACCAGTTCGGAGTGCCAACGGCTCCGAACGAAGTCGGGACCGTATTCATGACGATACACAAAACAGCAACCCGCAATGGCGGAAATCCCAGCCCGACAAGAATTGGGGCCGCCAACGCAGCAGGAGTGCCGAAACCGCTGGCGCCCTCAATCAGAAATATGAATGACCAGCCAACAATCATTAACTGTGCGACTGGATTGCGCGAAACACCATCGAGCCAAAGCGTCAGTGTCTGCATGGCGCCGGAGCGTTCCAGCGCAACAAAGAAAAAGATGGCGCCGAAGACAATCGAGATTGGCGTGAGCGCCTGGAGCAGGCCGCTCAAAATCGCAGCGTGCGCCAGGTTGGGGTTGGTCTTGAAAAATGCGATTCGGATGAGGTAAGTCAGCAGCGCTGCCAGGGCAAAAGCGACCGTTGAGGGCATCCCTTTCTTCTTCGTCATTACGAAGATAAGGAACGCGATTGGAAGCGCGGCAAAAACAAGCTCCATCAGCACCCAAACCCGCCCTTAATACTTTTCCGGAATGAAGTGATACGGATAATCTGGCTCTTTGTACCCTTTTGCCTTCTGCCTGGGGGGGAGATCCGCCTTTACCGAAAGCGTCTCTTCGTAAGGAATCAAGCCAAGGAAATGCGCGATACAGTTCAAGCGAGCTCGCCGCTTGTCGTCTGCCTTAACGACATGCCAAGGTGATTCTTTGGTGTCCGTGGCCGCGAACATTGCGTCTCTCGCTCGTGAATAATCGTACCAACGGCGGTGCGACTCCAGATCCATCGGGCTAAGCTTCCAGATTTTTCGCAGATCATCGATGCGCTCCGAGAACCTGCGGGTCTGTTCGTCCTTGCTTACTTCGAACCAATATTTGATCAGGGTGACGCCGGCGTTGATGATATCATTTTCCCAGGCTGGACATACCTTGAGGAATCGATCGTATTCTTCGTCCGAGCAAAACCCCATCACGCGCTCAACGCCGGCACGGTTATACCAACTCCGGTCAAAAAGAACGATTTCGCCGCCTGCCGGGAAATGCTCGAAATATCGTTGAAAATAAATTTGTGATCGCTCCCGCTCGGACGGCGCGGGAAGAGCGACCACTCGAAATACGCGAGGGCTTACTCGCTCGGTGATCCGCTTGATGACCCCGCCTTTGCCGGCCGCGTCTCTGCCTTCGAAAAGAACAATAATTCTCGCTCCGGTACGTTTCACCCAAAATTGCAGTTTGACTAATTCTACATGGAGCTTGGCGATTTGCTCTTCGTATTCCTTGCGCTTGAGCTTCGGTTGGGCACCCGATTGTTGTACCTCGAAGTTTTGCGTCTTGCCGAGTTGAGCTTTTTCCTTCCGGCCCATAATTTTGACATCGATTTTTTGCGCTACCGCTCTTTCGTAATCTCCGCAATTCGCCTGGCCAAGTGAGCAATTCGCCTGAAATCATCGATCATGTCAGTCGCTAGACGGAAACTCAGCAAATCTTTCTCTGTGCGATGTTTTCCGCTTTGCGTGCTGCTCGCAAGTGAGGCCAAGGTGTTCGGGACGGAGCTTTCGTTCACCGTCCCCGATCACTCTCCGTGACCTATCCCTACGACGTTGCTGCACTCAAGGCGGCCTGTAGCTTGGCTTCGTCCTCGTTTGAGAGGGAGGTTTTCAAGATGCGACCGCCCGTTCCCTTCAACTCGTCCAAGACTTTGTCCGGCGTGGCTTTTCTCACCAGGACGAATAGGGCCGAACTGCCGGGAGCCATCGTCGTGGCCAACTCCTTCATGAAATTATCGTTGATTCCCACATCGGTGAGAGCTCCCGAGACCGCGCCCGCCGTGGCACCCATTGCCAAGCCCAGCAAGGGATTCAGGAAAATCAGACCGATGAGCGCTCCCCAGAAGCCGCCGCTGACCGCGCCCTTCGCCGTTAGATTAACGGCCTGGTCCAATTTAACCTTGCCATTCTCTTCCTTGAAGACGACTACCGCGTCTTCAAGATCAATCAGGTATTCCCGGTGCAACTTCTGCAACTGGATACGAACTTCCTCCGCCTTAAAGCGCTCATCGTAACCGACGACGACTAACGTGCTCATCTTCTTTTGTGTTCTTTCTGGTGATGTGGATTAGAGAGATAATTCCCTTGACTGTGTCACTCCAGTCAACGTTCCCGACACAAACGCCCTTCTCATGTTGTCACGTTGATTTTGATATAGATTCTTCGGCATGAACAATCTTTTTCGCGCTCCAATTCGCACGTTCGTCGCCGGGTTGCTCGCAGTGCTGCCGGTGGCATTGACAGGGGCGGTGATCGTTTGGGTCGCGAGCGTCATCGATCAATTTATAGGGCCTCACAGCGCGGTGGGCAGGTTGCTAGTTTCGATCGGTCTAACCGTTGTTGAAACCAAAGTAGCTGCTTACCTGATCGGGATTGTCTTCGTTCTTTCCGCTATTTATGTGCTTGGGCTTCTAGTGCAAGCAGGCCTGCAGAGACGGTTGCAAGTTTTCGTTGATGACCTTATCCGGCGCATTCCGTTAGTCGGAAGCGTCTATGATTTGGCGCACCGATTTGTTGGGATGCTCGACCAAAAAGAACAGACCGACTTAAAGACCATGAGCCCGGTTTGGTGCTTTTTTGGCGGGGAGGGAGGCGCTGCGGTGCTCGCCCTGCTGGCGACCCCTGAGCGCATTTTACTAGCCGGCCGCCCGCACCATGTGGTCTTAGTTCCCACAGCGCCGGTACCGTTCGGAGGCGGTCTGTTTTTTGTCCCGGTCGAGTGGATCAAGGCGGCGCCGTTCGGGGTCGAAGGACTGACCAGTATCTATGTGTCGATGGGGATCTCGGCTCCACAATATTTCTCGGAGGTGCCTCAAGCTCGTTCCACCGACCACTCGCATCTTAACCCCTGATTTATGCGATGGTGGTCGGAGCGGAGAGACCGAGCATTAACTGCGAAAAGCCATTAAAAATTAGGTTGATGCCGAAAAATAGCCCCAGGATCCAGGCGGAACCGGAAGGCCAGTGAGCGTAAACCATCAGACCCAGCAATATCGTGATAAGGCCATTGATCAGCATGAAAACCCGGCCGCGGTGTTCTCGCATCTTGAGCGCGCCGGCGATATCGAAAATGCCTTCGACGATTAAATAGACGGCGAAAATCAGCATGATGAGATTCAACCCGGAGCGGGCACAATAAAGCAAAGCCAGTCCGGCGCCGATTCGAACCAGTGCGAAAACCGCATTGAGTCCGCGGGGGGCGACGTCTTTGTCAAAGATGGCGACCAAGAGGGAGATCACGCCGCTGATCAAGGCAAATAGACCAAGAAACCGCACAATGAGAAAGGAGAAAAACAGTGGGGAACTTAGAGCCAGAAGCCCAACGATGAGAGAGAGAATAGCGCAAGTGATAAGCCAGCCCCGACTTTTGCTGTTCATAGTCGAAATGGTCTAAACGACCCTCCTATCGGAAAACAAGGATAATATTCACGCTTGCTCTTGAAGGCCGATTTTCGCGGATACCGAGATTCAAGAGCAAAATTCGCCGGATCTCTTCGACTGCCTGAGGATTGTCCATGGCCTCGTGGCCAGTCGGCACAATCTTTTCGGACTGAGCCGAAGCGAGGTGAGAACTCGAATAGGGGACGACTCCGTCCGAGCTGTTTGGAGTGTCACCCCGCCCGCGGTCTCCGATGATTGAGTGATGGACGGCTTGGATAGGAAGCCGATCGAGCGCATGCAACAGCGGCGAATTTGGTGAGAGCCCCTGGATGCTGGTCGACAAAATTGCATGCTGGCCTCTAAAGTTTAAGGCGTGAGCAATTGTTTGCGGAATCTCGTCCAAAAGATCCAGAGGCAAGCGGATTAGCCAGATGGCAATTGCTCCAATCTTCCCCACGGCCAGACGGCTTCCACGGTGTGGTGTGGCAACAAAAATAACCCGCTTGATCGTCGGATTTGCCTGAAAAATCAGAGCTCGCTTGATCCGAGAATCGTTTGGAACCCGCAAGTAGAGCTTCTGAGCCTTTGGGCCAAAGGCTTCATTCCAGATCGTTCTTCCGGAATCAGTCACCTGCATCCGGGAAAGCAAGCCTCCCATACTGTGACCAATCAGCACCACGCCGTGCTTCGGGCCGAAGCGCTCTTGTGCGAATGCCAGGTCTTCTCGCAGATCGAGGGCGGAAAAAGGGATAGGGTGGCCGGTCGGGTAAGAATAGACCCAAAACTGGTAGCGCCGCCGAATCTCCGGATCTTGCAAGAGAGCCAAAGCAGTTTTTCGCCAGATAAATTTTGAAGAAAGAAGTCCATGAACAAAAATAACGGGGATCCTGTCCGGATCATACGGTTGAGTCAGCAGGAGGCCGGTGGCATTCCGCATGCTTTCGCCGCGAATCATGTTGATGAATCCGACCCAGAGCTCGTTCAAACGGCCGTAAGACAATAAAGGTGCCGAAAAATTCGCTGACAGCGGAAAGCGTTGGCCACCAATTTGGACCGTGTTCTGGTGAAGAGGGTCAACGAGGCGCAGGCGGGCTTCGACGGGGACCTTATGGCTGTCGAGGCTAAAGTCGACCACCGAAGTTACCGGAAGCCGGTAACCGCTGGGTGGTTCGAACCTCGGCAATGGCGAGCCGGCAAGGACGCTACTACGAACACCAACGACCGGCCCTCCGAGCCCGTGGATCAAAACAGCTTCTTCTCCCCTCCTAACCTGCAGCTTCCGTGCATCTAGAAGTTTCTGAAAATATGTCGCAGGATATTCTGCGCGATCCCCCGGCCCGAGCTGAAGCCGATAGATTTCACCAGTCTGACGATTTTGAATGGTGAACGGTCCAGGTGAACTGCGATATCGATTGAGTTTAGGTAGTTCGCAAGCTAGATCGACCGCCGCGCGGTTGTAAATCCTAACCGGTGTTTCCATCTCAGCCTCTCCGAGGGGTTTCCGGAGTTCACTCGTCATGGCTCGAGCGACGGAAAGGATTTGCGCCACCTTCTCTGGAGGGTCTGATCTTATTTTCTCGGCTTTTGCCAACTGGCGGTCTGCGCGCGCAAGCGGCGGAAGTTTCGCTTCTTTTTCGGTGAACGAACAGCCGGCAAAAATGGCAGCGCTGCTAAACAGGATTAACCCGGTTAATCGCCAATTCAATTTGTGCACGCGTATGCAAACCAGGCGGATTTCCCCGGCGGCTTGGAGTTTTTTCAGAGCGCAAAAACGAAGTCCAACGAATTTCCGCTGAACGCCAGGCTTCGATTCAGCTCAGGACTTCCACTTGGCCGCTTGCGAGATCGTAGAGACCACCAACGACGCGCAGCCGATTTTTTTTGACCAGATCGGCAAGGATCGGTTCGGAGTTGCGTAAAGTTTCAACGTTCAGAAGAACATTCTCGCGGATCGCGTTATCGACGAGCGAACCGGTCTCCTTTTGAGCCTTCTCAACCGCTGGTTTTAGGTGCGCGACGAGTTCTGGCAGGTGTCCCGGAAGCTGGGCGTTTTTTGTGACCACATCGACCGCGGCTTTTACCGCTCCGCATTCGTTGTGGCCCAAGACCATGATCAAAGAGGCGCCGAGCACGCTCGACCCGAATTCGATACTGGCGAGCCCATTGTCGTCGACGAAGTTGCCGGCCACACGGACCACGAACAATCGACCGCGTGACTGGTCGAACGCCAACTCAGGTGCCACACGCGAATCGGCGCACCCTAGGATAATTGCGAACGGATGCTGGCTTTCCGCGAGTGCGGGGCGTTCCGGTCCGAAGTCATGGTGAAGGTTCTTCCCCGTCACGTAACGTTTGTTCCCGGCTGACAATTCAGCGAGCGCTTCGTCCGGACTCGCCGGTGATTCGATTTTTTTCGCCTCACGGGCGAAAGTACTCGATCGGAATGTGCTCCATGCGAAGGCGACTCCGGCCAACGTAAGACCATGCCGTACGAAACGGCGCCTGGAATAATTTTCTGTGTTCATTGCTGGAAGTGGATGTTAATCCTGGGTGGTTATTTTAGAGGTCACTTTTTGGGTGGCAGTCAAATGACGATTGAAAGTCAGCACCGGACAAGGCGCATGACGGATGACTTTTTCTGCGGTGCTTCCGAGCACGAAATCCTTTAAGCTCGTCAAATCGCGCGTTGGAAGAGTAATCAGGTCACATCGATGCTCACGCGCAGCCTTGATGATACCGAGGTGTGGAATATTCTGACGCAACATCACTTCAGACGTGATGTCTTTTGGCAGCGTCGCTGCCAATGATTTTAGCTTCTGTTTAGCATCGAGTTTAACCTCGGCGTCATATTGCTGGATCTCGGCAATATATCGTGAGCAGTTGAGAGGTAAGGGTGCAATGACATGCAGGAGCGTCAACTGCGCCTGCATGGTTCGGGCCAAAGTTGTCGCGAAGCGTACTGTGGAGGTGCATCCCTCCGAAAAGACGACCGGCACCAGGATGCGCGTGACGATCGGTCCGAGGTTCGCGGCCTTAGGGCCACTTACCTTGGTTGCTCCGGCGACCGGCCGCACTGTTAGCACGGGGCACGAGGCATAGCGCACGACCCGAGCCGCTGTGCTGCCGAGCAGGATACGCTGCAAACCAGTGTGACCTCGCGTGGAAATGACGATCAAATCTATTTTCAAGTCACGCGCTGTTTCAGGAATTCCCACTTGAGCCGGTGCAAACTCGACGATCGTTTTCTCCAGTAACTCCTGAGGCACTTTGGTTCGAGCCAAGCTCTCGAGGCGATCCTCAGCCGCATCCTTGGCGACTTTATTCATGGTATCGATGATCCCAGGAGCGCTCCGCATTTGTGGGTTCACCTTCCAATCGATGGTATGTAGCAACGTGATTTTACCTCCGAGCTGCTGGGCCAATGGCACGGCGAAACGCAATGCTTCCTCAGCATTTCGTGAAAAGTCAGTCGTCACAAGGATCCTAGTTGGTCGAGGCGCTTTTATCCGTTTGGATTTCTCGGATTCACGCTTCATTTTTTATATTCTCCAGGCTGATTCATGGTGGATGGATTCAGAAGGAAATACGCCACCGGCCGTAAAATACGCCGGCAGCTTCATTGTCCGTCGCGTTTCCCGGGTTGGCAATCAGCTGGAGACCCAGCGAGAGCTGGTTGTGATTGCTGACCTGAAAGCGGTGGAAGACCTCGAGGACAGTCTCCGTCCGAGAATTGCTGCTCCGTGGCATGTTGACGGAAAAAGCGGCTCCCGTAAGGTCGTCCTTCCTACCGATCAAGCCACTGAGTCCCAACCCCGCTTGTGCGATTTGCCGCACATTGGTGAGGGTCCCGTCGGAGTAGGCGTACCGAGCGAACATTTGAAGTCTGTCGCCCAGGTTCTGATTAAAGATGACGGTCACTCCCTCGTCCTCAGGCAACCCCAAGTTTTTCCGGGCGTCCATGTGCCACAGCCCAATGGAGTATCGACCTTCCCCGAGCCCTGCAAAGGTCGGCGTGTAGCCAACCTCACCGAACTCGAAGAGGTCCCATTCATTGAAGAGGGAGTTGATTTCCACTAAGGTGGTCCGGCTGTAAGCGTTGCTCGCGCCTGCAGTGAGATAAAAAAGGTCGGTCGGTCGGATCGAAAAACCAAGCATCGGACCGTGACCCGGAAAAGGGACGGCGGGGTTGGCCGCAAAGCTACGGTTGACGAACGAATTGTTGACATTTGCCAACCAAATGGCTCCGACGTAATCGGATGGATCAGCGCGGCCAATGAGAATGCGGAGCCGCCCATTGAAGAGTCGCTGGATCCAGTACAGGTCACGGACGACCTCTCTGCGATTGTTAAACGCGCTGGCGGGAGCGACAAGGGTGCCCATCTGCGCGCCAAGGGCCGACGGCGGCTGGTCGCCTATTCTTTCCCGGTATTCGAAAGTCGTGACCAGTCGCCCGGTGTCTTCGCTGCCTCGCCCTATGAGCGTCCAAGATGAGATGACGTCGATATCATAGGCGGTGCCGGATCGGGAACTCTGGCCTCCAATGGGTTCCATGGAAAGCATGGTGTTGGCAGCGCCGAGTCGCAACCCCGTTGTTTGATACAGCTTGACTAGAGGATTTGAGAGAAGATCAAGCGGTTGATCGATGCCGGTGGAATTCAAGTAGCCGTCGTGGGTAGCATAAATTTCATCGAGTTCGGCAGGAGCGTTGGTCGTCCTTTCGCCCGGCGAGAAGTCGGCATCGAGGTTGGACGATTCGATTGTGTGCACCGACGGATCGGAACTCGACTGGACGTTCAGCGGCGGCACAATGGCCGTCGGCTTGACGGCAGACTGCGCATTCGTGGGGCGGCCAGCAAGGAGCAGCCACGCCAAAATCACGGTGCCCAAAAACCAGTTCCCATCCGACCAGGTGCTATCTGATCTGATATTCATGATCGATCCAACGGGGCGGCGGTAGTGCGCCGATGAACGTCCTTGGCGCGAACCGCGCATTTGACAAAGGAGAGGGGCAAGACCCTTTGTTGGCGGCAGATAGTCGCATTAATTTTACGCCGGAAACTGGGGTGGTTCGTGGGCCTTGAAGAAAATGGCGTAAAGAACCGGCACGACGATCATGGTCAGGAAGCAGGCAAACGCGAGACCGAACATAATGGTCACTGCCATGGCCGAGAAGAAGGGATCTTGCAGGAGCGGGATCATGCCAAGAACCGTGGTAACGGCCACCAGCATGACCGGCCGCAGCCGACTGACGCTGCCTGCGACAATGGCCTCATAAGGCTGCTTCCCGAGATCGAACCTCTGGGTCTTGAATTCATCCACCAGGACGATGGAGTTTTTGATTTGTTCGCCGGCTAGAGCGATCGCCCCTAGCAACGCCATGAAGCCAAAAGGTTGTCTCGTGAGCAGAAGTCCAGCCGTCACACCGATGATGGCCAGCGGGACTGTGAGACAGATCACCAAAGTCGCGCGGGTTGAATTGAAAATACACACAACGATGAGCACCATGAGCACCACCGCGATTGGAAGTGGCCTGGCCAGGGCGGCGCGAGCATCCCGGGAATCCTCGTACTCACCCCCCCACTGAAGGGAGTAGCCAGGGGGCAATTTAATTTTCTCGATGGCGGGCCGTATCCGGTTGAAAAGCTCGCTTGGCAGGCCGGTACGTGGATCGGCATGGACAGTGATAGTCTGAAAGCGGTCGCGGCGCATCACGACAGGGTCTTCCCAGGCGACTTCGGCGCCTGCGGCTACCTGGCTGAGAGGGATCATCCGACCCGCGACCGGGCTCCAGATCTGGAGGCTGTGAATCTGGTTGACGTCGCTGCGCTCTTCCAGTGGTGGACGGGCAATGATCGGCAGCAGCCGGGTCTCCTGCGGGTACACTCCCGTGCCAACATTTCCTGGCTCCCTG
>Ga0210387_10002538_pt1 | contig 13975 bp, 6 predicted proteins | sample IncBWC7OmetaG_FD_160108 | JGI IMG/M metagenome (GOLD analysis project Ga0210387, IMG submission 160108) | Forest soil microbial communities from Barre Woods Harvard Forest LTER site, Petersham, Massachusetts, United States - Inc-BW-C-7-O ...
ATATGCGAAATCTTTCGTAAACGAAACCTGAAACGGCGCCTTCCCCACGGTGCCGGATTGAACGATTTCGTTCACGGAGCTATCAATGATTTGAACGAGATCTTTTTTGCGATTTAGAACGAATACATACCGTCCGCCCGGCGCAACAGCGATTTCGGCAAGTCCTGGATCAGCTTGAATGGTCTTGATAACGCTGAGGCTCTTGACGTCTACCACCGCAATCGACCCGGCGTCGGTCTGAGAAATATAAACGGCGTTCGCCAATTCTGAGTAGGCTGCCGACACCGGCCCATCTCCGATCTGGATTTCCTTGACCATCTTCAGCGTTCTGGTGTCGACGACCGAAACCGAGTTGTCTTCCCCATTCGTCACAAACACGTAACTGCTGTCGGTCGCAGCTACGATCGCGTGGCTTCCGTTTCCGACTCTCTGCCGCCCAGCAAGCTCGAGAGTTCCCGTTCGAAAAGCAGCCAAGCTCGACTGAGAACCACCTCCCCCGACCACCCAGAGATACTGATCATCCGGCTGTAAAGCCAGGCGGGTCGGCTTGTTGTCGGCGTCGAGGTATTTCGATACTTCCCAAGTCGACATGTTAACCACCGCAATCTGTCCCTTGTCAGGAATAGAAACGAAAAGCTTGGCCTGATCCTTGGTTAACACCCAGTCGTATCCGTTGGCCGTGAGAGGAATAAGCGACAGAAGTTTTGTCGTTCCGAAGCCGAAAAGCGGATCGACGACCGAAATCGTCGCATCGTCATTTAACGCGAGAACGTAGTAATCGTTCAGATCGAGGTCAGCCTGAGCGAAAAGGCCACCCGCAATAAATTTTTGCGCTTTAATTTCGCACGAATTGGCGGCTGGGATCTCATCCTTTCGTCGTAGATCCAACCAAGCGGCGGGGGAAACACCCTGGATCGGAGCGTGAGTCGTGGTATCGTTGATGGCGAACCGGAACAATACTGGATCGCCTTCCTGAAACGATTTTTTTTGCTCCGTCGAATCTTCTATATGGGCGACTTCAAAATTGATTCTGATTCCATTCTTCTCAATGGTCTGACGGTACGGCTGCAGCGTCGGACCCGGACTGGTTGCTTCAACGGCCGGCACCCCGGCGATGCCCGTGCAAATTGCGAATAGTGAAATCACTAAAGCCATCCAGAAACCATCGTTGTCATGTTGCAAATTCATGTCTTTCGGATGGGTCATGGCGGTGAACTAATTTTTAGCCGAAAGCTAACCGATTTCCCGAAAACTACCGTTCAGGGCGGCGGTGTTTGCCGGTAGAATATGGCGGGTGGAATCGATGCATTATGGTGCGAACATTCCGGCAGATTGACAAGACTATTTTCGTCTGGTCGAACTCTTCATCGCAACGTCGATCCCATTCGATTTAAAGCTTTGCCTGAAAGCAATTTCAGAGGAAATATAGTCGCCGTCGCTAATCGATCCTAACCATGGCAATACAAATTGAACACATGGCGCGGCTGCCCGCAAAACTCCATCGCGTACTGGAAGGGCGCTTCGGCGGAGATCCCAGGGCGACCTATCTCTGCGCCGAATTTTTGTCCCGCGAAGGGTATGATCGACGCTTCGTGAGAGAGCTCCTGGCGGTTTCCGAGGGTTCAGCAGGCGATTCGTGGAATCTCAGGCTCTTCGCTACACTCATGCTTGCGAACCGATGCCGTCACCTCGACCCCGCTGACGAAGAAGAGTTCAAATTCCTTTTTAGAAGGTTTGGGATCCTCTCGCCGGATGGGAGGCGAATGGTCGACAGTGTCCTACCTGAAGGCTACTCGTCAACGGACTTTAAAGTCTTCATCGCCCAATTCCTGGGCAGCCTGAATCGCCTCGAAAGAATTCATCGAAAAATTCGCGGGCTTCGGACTACTCCCGCAGCCCTCGACGGGTTCATCTGTCTCTCACGGGAGCCCTGCAAAGTTTCCCTGGCAAGATACCTGTTCGCTTCCGCAGAAGTGCTGGATCGTCTGCTCGCTCAAGTTAATGTATCGTCCGGGGTTAGAGGCTCGATGAGGACCGAAGGTGAGGATGAGGCAGAGCGTCATCGTTTGAGCCTTCCCGATTATGAACGGGAAATATTGCATGGCCTCGCCGCTTCCGGATGCGTATACTGGGTTTCGGAGCGTACCTCTTCGGAAATTAACTCGATTGTCGAGAATCCGCTTGAGACAGTGGCATGCGTTGTCAAACCGCCGGGCAGCCCATTGGAATTCGAGATCAAGCGCACCGGGCTCCGCGCTGCGTTTCCGCTGACCACTTGCTTCACTTACAAAACCGGTGAACCGTTGCCGCCCTCACATCGTCTCCAGGGAGGTGCTATCACTGCGAGCTTGCTATGGGAATCGACCCAGGCTGCCAGACTTTCCGAAGTTTATCGTTTGGTTCACGGTTGCGGAGCGCCACTCTCCAAATTGCTCTCCCTCTCGAGATATAAATCTGTGCCCGTTGACGGCAAAGAGATAAACCTTCTCGATTACTTCACAAATCCTGCTGTATTTGGCGACGCTTACGAGGAAATGCGAGAGCACATGGGCCTGTGCGTTTCCGCATTCGACCAGCAATTCGGCGATGAATTCCAGCATATCCCCGGCGAGGTAGGTTTGACTGGCCGTTTTCTCGTTCACGCGATGCCCTGCCAGGGGATTTTTGCCCAAACGAGCTCTTATCGGCTCGATAGACTCGCGACCTTTCTTTCGCCGGCAGGGCCCGATGCCTACTTCAAGAAAGGGTTGAAAAGAAAGAGCTATACCAGGCGCGACGCCCAACTCTTTGCCGATGCTCTTCTGGACGAGGTCTTGGGTGTCTATATCGCACCAGACGTCATCTATGAAGACCATGCACAATATCTTCGAGCCGCGTTTGCGATTCCAGAAAACAGAATTCGAGCCGACCGCTTTCACGCCTCGACGATTACGGATCTTGGCATGCTCTGGGGCACGCTTCTCGCCCTGGGAGGCTACACTTACGGCGAATCTTTCGTTGGCAGAAACGTCGGACTTAAGAGTTCCTTCACAGCCGGCGAGTGGACCGTCAAACTTTTTAGCATGGATCACGACAATCTGCACATCGTCGACGACGAAGAGGAGTTTTTCTGGCCGCACCCTGCCTTCCGGGCCTCCGTCCTCGATGAGTGCTTTATTTGCGCGAATCCGGGGCGCCCAAAGCAAATTGACGGCAGCTCCGTATGGTACATTGAAGAGATTTACCACGTAGATCCTCAGAACCGGGCGAAGAGCAAAAGCTCCCTCCATCAAGGTATGGAGAAGGGCTACAAGCAAACCCGCTGGGGAATGGACAATGATCCAAGAGTGCAGCGCCTTTTCTCAAAATCCTATATCCGGCATCTGCACGATTGGGACGTGATTGTCGCTGACTACCTGACGATCTGCGGAGATTGCCGCAAGATCGCCGACTGGAAGAAACGCGCAGAAGACTACCTCGTGAGAAGAAACTATAAAAAGGACGTTATTGCCAACTACCTGGACGCCGTGGCAAAGCACGATGACGTCATCGACCGATACTCGTTCCTCTTCTTGGAGAGACCCTCCTGAATCCCCGTCTTTCGTTCGGTTACTGACAACTCTCTTCCGGGTTGTCTAACTATTTACTATTAGTGTACCGGAAATAGCGTCTATTCCATGGACAGGACATTGGTTGGTTCACTGACCTCACGATATGAAAATATTTATGGGAGCCGGTCACTGCTATCCAGCGCGAAATGGGGGGATGGCATCTGATCGCCTTGCGGATTTGGCCGCCAAAGGATTCGCGGAGCTTGGCCATGACGTTTTATATGAATTGTACAGAGGCGCCTCCGAGCCTCTGCCCGACGGCGTTGAACTCGTAAGGGAGCGTCGATACGACGTCGATGTCATGTATTTGCAGCGCTGGCAATCGCCGGAGACTCGAGGCGTACCCTGGGTTTTGACCTATCATGCTCCTCGAAGAACTATGGACCCGACGTTGCCGCAGGTCCGGGACAATTGGATTTTTGTCTCGGAGACCCACGCCCGGTCATTCGGACGGAACAGATACGTCACCAACGGGATCGATCCCGGTGAATTTATATATTCAGAGACAAAGGACGACTACTTCCTTTTCGCGGTCGCCGATCTAGCGGATCTGGAAGTGAAGGGATTTGCCATAGCTCGATCCCTGATCCGCGAATGTGGAATCAAGGTTATGGTGGCGGGGGCGACCCCTTCGGGTGAGTCGCCAGACGGCTTGATTCAGATGTTCAACGATTACGGTGTCTCGTATTCTGGATACGTATCTGGCCAACGAAAGGCCGAACTCTTTGCCAGGGCCAAATGCCTGCTTTTTCCCACCCAGCAGAACGAGCCATTCGGCCTGGTAGTCGCAGAGGCCCTGGTGTCGGGAACGCCCGTGATCAGCAGTTATCACGGTGCTTGCCCCCAGATTGTGACACCGGATCTGGGTTTCGTTTGTACAACTTTCGACGAGTATAAGTCTGCGGTCCGGAATATCGATCGAATCTCACCTCTGACCTGTCGAACTGTCGCGCTCGAGCGATACCATTATCTGAGAATGGCGCGCGATTACATACTCGAATTCGAGAAAGAAATCGAGCTTCGGTCATAACCGTCCGGCCAGAGGGCGAAGCTCCGTCCGAGACGGGCGATCGGTGTCGATCGCAGTCCACGGCGGGTCGAAGCCCTCGGTTTGCGGAGTGGGAAACACCTACCCAGGCTAAAGCCCCTTAGGTGTCTAACCGTCGGTCCAGGGACCCCTTTTGGGCCCGAAGAGACGACGCCAAACGCACAGGCATGGTCCTGCGCTTCGCCTTCGCTTTAACCGATCAATAGTGAGGCGTATGCAACTGCTTTAATCCCTCTAAATAATCTTTATTTCCATAATCGTGTTTCACATTTCCTTTGAAATTGCACGATGTTTCCTTAGAAGTACAGACTACCTGCAGATGCTGGAATATCTCCGGGCACGTCTGATTCTTGAAGCAATCCTCTGCAGCCTCTTGCAGGATCGGAGGTCCGGCCAAACTGAGTACCTGATCTTCGATTTTAATGCGAGTTTTCTGCGGCCGCAGCTCCAACTTGCCCCTGCGAAGTTCAAACCCACAATACTCTGCTCTCGTCTTCTCGTGCAAAACATTGTGGAGCGCTCTCTCTGCCGCCCTCAAAAAAATTGGGTTGCCAGGAATACTGATAATTAACCATTGGCAAACGTCCTTATTGACTCCCAACTGCGTCACATAGGCCGCATCCGGATCGATCCACTCCTTGAGGGGATTGACACAGAAGCAGTCGACATCAGCATAAACCCCGCCGTGTTTGAACATGACCAGATATCTCCATAGATCAGCTTTTGAGGCGCCATGCTTTAACCTCGCCAAAGCCTGAAAATAATCAGGGAAACTTGACCTGATAAATCGGTTGATTCCATTGTCATCCACGAAGTTATAGTGATATTCAGGGTTGAGCTTTATCCAGGTATCCGTCCATTCTTTCATTTTGGCCGGAACAGCGTTAAACTTCATGGTCTGCCAGATCGTCTTAGGAATCTTCTGCCGGTCAGTAGATCGGCTTCGGGGCAACAAGAATATTGGGATCGAATACAGTTGGGACATTTCCTCACCGTGGAACTGTTTTCCTGTGGCCTCTTCGAGTTCATCCCAACACATCGTCAATCTGTTTGGATCGATGCTCGACCAAATGGCGCTTTAACACGAGTTCTTGACCTTGCCTCCGGATCTCGTCAACCTCTTTTCGATTTTTAGGATCCAATGCTTCTTCAATACGCGGCTTCAGATTTTCCGGAGTGATCGAGAGGTAATGTACGCCATCGCGAAACCCGAGACTTGCAAGCATATCCTTCACCCTCTCCTCTCCGAGCAGAAGAGCCCCAGTGGCCGGGATTTCAAAAAACTTTGCCACGAGATAACCGTAAATCAGCCCGTCAGTAATCGCGGCGAGATGCCTGGCGATCTTTTTCGCGTAACCCTTGCCGACTCTTTCATCCGATTGGTGATCGAATCCGCAATGATAGCCGGGATGATCAAAATAAACGATCGGCACACTGTTCTCCTCATACAAGGCTTTCACGTGACGTCGCAGCGGATAGTGGCTGCTCATCGCCCCGCTGAGAAAAACCGCGCGCTCAGGCGTCTCGTTTAGCGGAATAGCAAAATCCATGGATGCCGAATGTGGCACCCAGACAAGATTAACCCCCTTGCGGACAAATGGATAGAATTCCTCAAACCGGTTGGCATAAGCAGCCAAAACCTTATCCGCCAAAACGAATGGCGCTACTCGGCTAAGTCGGACCGCATCATTAAATGAATGGATGTCATCAGCCCAGATACCGATTTGACTGCCGAGCCGACGCAACTCCTTCCCGCGGAAAACGAATACGTGATATTGTTCCCAAAATAAGATCACCTCCGGAATTCTTCCGTACTTTTCCAAAAGAATCGTCCGTAAAGGGCGGTGGTCATGCGCCAGTTCCCAGGTTTCGAGGTGTCTCCAGCCAAAGCGCCGTTCAAGGTCTTCAATGATATAGAAAAACTCGCGGCTAATATATCCTCCCAACGCTGATTTCGGCGCCACGATCAGTTTTAGCATCGCAACAAAAAAGTTGCCTTTAGTCGTTCATAGAGGCAGTCAGCAGCGTAGGAAGCTTCTTTGTCGCGGTCGCTCCGGCGCCACATCTCGTTCCAGAGGTGGAGAGCGTGACTATTTTGGCCGAACCTGGCAAGGTCCCCGGGCAAAAGGAGCGCCTCCCATTCATCATAAGCAAGCGGACAGAAAACAGGGGCGCTTTTGATAAACGGCTGCAATTTGAATTTCGCGATCGCCTTCGCCATCAACTTGGGGCCATGCTCACCCCACACCGCGCCGGACGGATCGGCACAGGAACTGCAGACCTGCCAGTTGAATGCCATTATTTCGCTTGCGGGCGGTGCTTTGATCACTGCAGTGGTAGGTACCTCGCAGCCATCCGCTCGCTCCGACGCGAAGACGTAAGGTTCTTCAAAGAGGAAAGGCTTCAAACACACTACGTCCGTATCTACCCACCATCCCCCTTTTTCCAGCAAGAGCTTGTACCGAAAGAAATTGGAGAATCCCGCATGACTGGGATACTTCGTATACCGAAAGATCATCGAATCAGGCAAGACCTCGTTGGCTGCCTTCAGCACGGCTCCTTTTGGAGCGTTCTCAACCTCGTCGTAAACATAGAGATGATAGGCGTGACCCTGGATGAGAAACGACGCAATCGACAACTGCTCCATCACCGACAGCTTTCGTCCGATCCAAAGACTCTGAATGCACTCGGTCATGAGGAAGTTGTCAGTGTCAGTTGCCAGTTGTCGGCGGGGAGAGATTCGGTTCACCGTTCGGCCTTCTTTCTCTAAGTATGCGAAACGCTCGCTTTGCCCTCTTCGATCCTGGGAGACTCGGGCAAACCGGGACGCTTCGCATACACAGCGTTCAGCAGCCAGCGGTCGATTTCCCGGTTTCTTGGCATCTGGGCTTCTTGGTTTCTTCTCTACGCCGGCCAACCATCGACGCACGCGACCCACCCGCCTAGCGGGAGGGCCTGAGAATCGATGTGATGCATTCGGCTGGTCCGCCAGCCTCCGCGATTCCCAGCACCGACTACCGGGACCGACAATGCTCTCCGCTCTCGGTACTTGGAGCGGCTGAGGTGAGTTATTTCGAACCCCCAGACTTGTTGACCGTATTGGTCCGAGCAATCCTGACCGAACCGTAATAGCCGGCCCTCAAACCTTATCACTCGACCTGCCGGCCTGGCAATACTACAATCATTTTCGATGATCGGGCTTTCCGGATGCTCCTCCCACGACCCTTGGAACTGAGGCGCGCTGTACAGGCGGAGAGACCGGTGCTCGAACGGCGTATCGCAAGCGAACATCCACCATCGGTCTTCGTACCGGAAAATAGACGGATCCGCATGCCGACCCGGAATCAGTGAGCAGAGCAGCCGCCAGTCACGGGGAAAATCGTGGCTTTTATAGAGCCTGATCTCACTAGCTCCAAGCGTCTCAGGAACCATGTAATTGCTTCCTTCCCACTCGAAGACGTATGGGTAGGAAAGATGGAACGATTCGCGGAGAACGATTTCTTGGTACTCCCAAGCAAGCAGATCGCTACTGACGGCCAGACCGATCTCTCCCGTATGCAGGTCTTTTCGCAACACTTCGAAAAACAGAAACCACAGGCGGTCTTGGAAAATCATGAACGGATCCGCAACAAACTCGGCTTCAACGTCCGTTACGTCCTCGGCGGTAAGCGCAGGATTCCTGGTCGGAATACCCCAATCCAGCGGCGAACTACCACCTAAAATTCCGATTTCCCACACAGCTTTTCCGCAATTACAATTTTGGCTCCTCCCCCGGGCGCGTTGAATTTAGCTGTCGGGCGCTCAAACCTCCGATTCACTGTACGATCTCCGTGACAGCCGTCGCTCCGGGGTTCCCGTTCTCGGTTAGCGCCGTCACTTGAACAGTGGCAGGCTTATTCAAATCAGTTTTGCTTGTCTGGAACGACCACTTACCTTCGGCGTCAACTTGGGCCTCGCCAAGTTCAATCCGTGCATTCGAGGTGTCGGCAGCGAATATTTTAAGTTGTTTGGGCGGCTTGCCGTCGCCATTCGAGGTCACGGAGCGGATCAAACCGCTTGCCGTCAATGAGTTCTCTGTCAACTGAGCTTTCTCGATCACAACCTCCTCCTTCGTGACTCTGAACACGCCCCACGTACCCACGGCTCCGCCGGTCTGGTAAGTGTCGTACAAGTAGTCGCCTGGAACTTTATCCGCTCCTCCGGCGCTATCGAACAGGAGATCGAATTTCTGGTTGGGTCCAGCCTCAATGGCTCCCAAGTACGATGACAATCGATTGTTTCCAATCCTTCTTGAGTCGTCCGTATACGGCTCCTCCTGCCAGTTGTGGCCATGCACGATGAACACCGGCGGGGCACCAATCGCATTACTCGTACTCGTGCTCGGCACTACCAATCGAAAGCGAGTCGCCATCCCTGCAGGAGCGACGAATACGGGCGTTATTGGGTCGGCAGGCTTGCTGAAGAGACTGTTAGAGAATGCCTGCGAAAATCCCTGTGGCGCCGCGTGGGGAAGACTCTGTGCGTTGCTCGCAGAACTTCGAAATGGAAACGGCTCTGAACGGAAATTAACCGCTCCGACAACGCCCCCAAAGTTTGCCTGATTGAGGTTATTGAGGCTTTCCGCCGAGGTGGAATTAGAGTTAGCAAACATATTCTGATCAACGACCACAAATTCACGGAACCGCGCCCCATCTCGCTTGGTCACTGTCGCCGCCGCACGGGTCGAGATATCTTCGGCCCAAGAGGATCTCTCCGGCTCGACAATCAGAGCACCAACCATTCCGAATTGGGGCTGAATCAGCTGATCTGCGGCCACCAGGTTGGTGCCGCCGAACTCGATCGGGACCGCTTTGACAATCCGCTTCCCGGTGTCGTCGGCGGTCACTTTTCCCGCATACCAATAGAAGTCTTGAGGTTTGCCCGGTACCACCAGTTTATCCGCCGGGTTAAACCCGACGATCAGTCCATTGGCATTCACGGGATCGTAAGCGACTAGTTGAGGATGCAGCCCGACATTGGAGGAAGTCTTAAAGGGAACCTGAGGCAGCGGTGCGCCGAACGGGGTACCGTACGGCAGGTTGTTCGAGTAGTTGTTCTGAAACACCGTATTCGTCAGATCGAAGCCATTGCGGACTGTTACTTTGATCCATTCACCCGCCGCAGCTCTGAGAATTAACGGCTCAATCGGCACGCCCGGCTTCAGCTTTCCGCCCGCAAGGTCGGAGGTGCGGACGAACAATAAGGCGTCCGTGGCGAAAAGCGGATTGCTCGGATCCCGACCATTTAGAATCAGCTTTCCGCCCGGGAGCGCAGCCTGTGCAGTGACAGCCGTGACATCGAACTCGCGAGTCGGACCGCCGGTCATTTTCGCTTCGTTGTATCCTTGCTCGACGAGATCGATGTTTCCTGGCGATGCGGGCTCCTGGTTATTCGGCAACGGATTGATGTTGACGCCTGGTTTTTGGCTCCCGTAAGCGCGCATGATTCCCCATAACCCATTGTTCAAGCCGACAATGTCGGAACTGGCGGAGTAAAAGTAATCCGCAAAAGCAGGCAAGCTCGTGAGATCGCTGTGTTCGAAGGTGACTGGCGGCAAGTCAAACAACATTTCAAAATGTTCTGAGAGTCCCATTAGCTGAGCGTTGCGGTACCCTGAATTTTTATAGGTAGGTTCGAACAACCATTTCACCCCATGGATTTCAAACGCGTGAGATTGGACATGAGCTCCGACCAGGGTGCGAACCTGAACCTTGTCGTTTGCATAGGCTTCGAGCAAAGGCGTGTAAGGGTCGTCCGGCTGCGCGTTCACTAATTCAAGAGGATTAGGCTGGGCATTTAGATCGGGATCGCCCCGCGGAATCGATCGAAAGACCTGGGCGGGATCGCTCTCCGGCGCAGTCCCGTTGAGTCTGAGCGGGACCGGCTCATTCCGGTAATTGAGCGAGTAGGTGCCTGTCTGGGCTTGGCTGACCAAATTCGGGAAGGGCGGTCCGTTGGGGGATCCTGTTCCACCAGGGGTGTTAGCACCGTCCGTCGGCGAGTTCAAAGCAAACGTCGGATCAGACCAGCCCGGGCTAATGTCAGGCGTGTAAACCAGCATGTGCGTTACAACGTCCACGTTAACTCCGCTTACGTTCTTGGTTTCGTGGATTGCGCGTACGACATACTTTACACCGGCGTTCTTTTCGCCTTGCGCTTCCGTAATGGTCCACCAAACATTCTCTTTTACTTTTTTGACTACGGCGTTTGGCGAGAGCGGAACGCCGAATTCCAGGAATAATTCCGGAAATCCGACACGGTTGTCCGGCTGAGAACTCGTCCCCACCGGAAGCTTGTTGCCATTGAGAGCCACGACGTACGCTGCGAACGCTTTGATTTGGAAGTCCGGGATTGAATGGGCCTGCGCCAGATCGAATGCAGCGGATGAACTCAGAGGGTTTGCGGGATCATTTCCCGGATCAAATATCGACGAAGAAACTTCCGGCCGGCTGCCCTTGTTGTACGCGAGCTGCAAATCCTGGAATTCGAGCATGAATTCGCGGTAGCTCTCCTTGGGATCTTTCGGCACGATGTAACCATGCCAGCTGGTCGGACCGCCATCGAGGCGCGTGTTCATTCGCGTGCCATCGGGAAGATACCACAACGAATCCTCCGGCTCGACGACGAGGCCGGCATAGAGACCCGCCTGCTGGTGCGTCGACGGACTGAAGTGATCATGCGTAAATACCGTCCGAAGTGTCCGATCCTCTCCCTGATTGTTGAGCAACGGATCGACGGCCCAAAGCTCAACGGTCGTCTGCGCACCGTTCCAGTCCTCACCAGCGGGCGGCTTTCCGAAGACAGAATCGCCTGCCGGGTTGACAATCGGCACGCCACCGTTCTGGGTGACGGAACTGTCAGGCGCCGGATAGTAGTCGTTAACCTTTTTCACGGCAAGCTTCTCCTGCGGTGCACTCTTGTCAACGTAGCCCGTCGCAGGATCAAACCCATAGAGGCCCCCTTTCTCGTTAATGGCATAAATTCGTTCGCGGACTTCTTCGGGACTGAACGTACCGCTTTCATAATTGAAGCCGTTCGACGCACCATCGGATGCGGTGACATCGAATTTAACCAGGTGAATATGCTGACCGATAACGTCCGTCGGTGTTCGAACCTGGAAATCGTCGAGCTGATAGTAATTGGGTACGAGATTCGTGTGCCAGAACTGGATCGTGTCCTGGGTGTTGGAGCGAAAGAACAGAGGTTCCGGCTGCCTCTTGCCCCCGATGGTATCGGCGACGTCCCGCCACAGCGAAATCATTCGCTGCTGAGGAAAATGCCATCCCTTCTTGTTCAGGACAACGTTGAGCTGAATGACCGCGGCCTGATATCGGCGCTTGTGGATATTGGCGTTGCCAAAATCCGTCACGGATGGATCTGCATATGGCGCCCCAGGCGCTGGCGGCAATCCATTGAGAATAAAGTTGCCGGGATCGCCGTTCGGCTGCGAACTCGGCGTCGTCCGTGTGGCATGCGTCTTCATCGCCACAAGCTCGATTGGCGTTCCCTCTTCCGGAAGTTTGAAGGCCTGGAGGCCTCCGCCGGGCTGGAGGTTTCCTTGTTTATCCAGTACCACGAAATCCTTGGTGAAATCCCACCGTGTCTGAAATTCTTTGGCAATCGTTCCGTCCAGGACAAGGTGCCGCGGCAGTCCACCATCGAGAAAGATCTTCTTGCCGTCGTTTAGAATCGGCTCTCCTGTTTTGGGATCTTCCAGCCACGCGAAACCCAGTGGCGGATGGGGCGAACGATGACCCGAAACGCCGGGAATGAAGAAGGGATACCCAGGATTCTTGTAGACCGGCTTTCCATCAGGGCCTTTCATCTCGACGTAAGCGGTTGTGCCATCGGTATTTTTCTTTGGGTTCCCTTGAGCGTCTTTATCGGGTACCTTTTCCGGAAGCACATGGACCCTCCGGCCCTGGCCGAACGGGTTCCCAAACCATGGGGACAGATCGGTGAGCTCCACATTGGCCGGCATCGGAGCCATCGCGAGCGTCGGCAGGGGCACAATCGCGGGAATCGGCGTCCCGCGCTCAATCTCGCCGTCTGGCAGAGCACGGTTCACACCCGGAATCGGGATCCCCTGTTCATCAAGCACGGTTCCCTGTTCAAAAACATCATGGACCCGCCAGAGCGCCCACATTCCCTCGGCGAAGTGAGGGTAAAAATGACAATGGAAAATTGAGTCTCCCACCGTCTTGTTTCGGTTCCCACTGCCGCCGTAGGCAATTTCCAGAGTGTAGGCCGAGCCGGGGATGATAAGCTGGCTGTCTAGATAATGCCCGTCATCGCTGTCGGGGGAGTGCAGCCATTGATGTGCGTGAAGATGGTGCACGTGCGCCGGGCCCGCTCCCGCGTGAAGAATGCGGAACTTAACGTGGTCATCCATGTAGCTATGGTACACGTTCGACGGATCGTCAGGGAAGAACGCCTTGGTAGCGTGGACTTTGCTCAACGGAGCGTAGTCATCGCTTTGAGGCGGGTTATTTTTGTCCGGAATGGGCTGGTTCTTTTGGGAAGCGAAGATGGCTGCGAACGAATCAGGCGGGACCTTGGCGAGAACCTGCGGCTTGGCACCTGGACTGTTAACAAAATTGTTCGGAGTATTGGCGGGAACGTCTACCACCATCGCCGGGTCACCCACCGCCCATGAGCTCAAAAAGAATTCTTCGAACTTCAAGTCAACGGCATCAACATTTCCCATCGGACCAACCCCCAACCGATTTGCCACGATTTCAGGTCCGATGGCGGCTGAGCCGTAGTTAATGGCAAAGCCGTCGGCACCTGCCGACACGGCGTTTTGCAGATTGGCGTTTGCCCACTGGGCGAATGCCTGCGTGGCGAAGGATGCCTGATGATAAATAATCGTAAATTCACGGTAAGGCTGCCTTCGATCCGGGGAGGCAGGGTTGGTGCGAAAAGTCGGGCTGGTGTTGCTGTAGGAGAACCTTCCGGCATCCGGGCCCGTGATAACCGCGGTGAGATCGCTCGAAATGAGGTCCAGTTCGGCGTTAAAAATCTGGAGGTGCCAAACCGCCTTAGGATCTTTCGGGTCCTTGGGTTCAATTCCTTTGACCAGATAAGCGTTTCCTTGATCGGTAATCAGCCAGCCGTAGTGAAAGTCGTCTGTTAAGCGCGCGGCTGCTGAGAGGGCGATATTGAGTTTACTCGCGAATATATCGCGAAGGGCTTTCGGGATAATTCCGGCCCCAAGATCCTGCAGTTCCTGAACATACCGCGACGAACTGTTTGGCAGCGCCTCATCGTATGAAGGGGCACCGAGAGGTTTGGCCTG
>Ga0210387_10002539_pt1 | contig 13973 bp, 12 predicted proteins | sample IncBWC7OmetaG_FD_160108 | JGI IMG/M metagenome (GOLD analysis project Ga0210387, IMG submission 160108) | Forest soil microbial communities from Barre Woods Harvard Forest LTER site, Petersham, Massachusetts, United States - Inc-BW-C-7-O ...
CTTAGGATTGGTCGGATCGATCCACAATTCGTGATTGTCACCATGCTGGGTCTTCAGTGTCTTGAAACTCTTGCCGCCATCGGTCGAACGGTAGAGCGAGGTGTTGAGTACATAGACGCTATTCGCGTCCTTGGGATCGGCGAAGACCGTATTGAAATACCAGGCCCGCTGTTTGATGCTGTTCTTGTCGCTGACGAGCGTCCAGGTCTCGCCGCCGTCTTTCGTGCGGAAGAGGCCGCCTTTCTTGGCCTCGATCATCGCATAGACCACTTTGGAGTCGGCAGTCGGAGCGACATTGATGCGGCCCAAGATGCCCTCCGGCAATCCGCCTCCGCTCAAACGCCGCCAATGCTCGCCGCCGTCGAAGGACTTGTAGAGGCCGCTGCCAGGTCCGCCGCTCTCCATGATCCACGGCTTGCGATAGGCCTGCCACATGCCGGCATAGAGGATCTTGGAATTATTGGGATCGAAGGCGACGTCCGAGGCGCCGGTCTTGGCATCGACATAAAGCACCTTCTTCCAATTGGCGCCGCCGTCGGTCGAGCGGAACACGCCGCGCTCCGGATTGTCGCCGAACGTATGCCCGAGCGCCGCCACGAGAACGATGTTGGAGTCGGATGGATCGACGATGATGCGGCCAATCACCTGGCTGTCGCGCAGCCCGGAGAAACGCCAGGTTTTTCCGGCATCAGTCGATTTATAAAGGCCATTGCCGGTGGCAACGTTGCCGCGAATGTTGATCTCGCCAGTGCCTGCATAGACGATTTTGGGATCAGATGGCGCCACGGCGACGGCACCGACGGCGGCCGCGGCCTCCGGGAAATCGTCCCATAACGGCTTCCAGCTGGTGCCTCCATCGATGCTCTTCCACAATCCGCCGGTGGAGGCGCCGAAGTAATAAGTGTTCGGTTCGCTGACAACGCCCGCAACGCCCGTGGCGCGACCGCCGCGAAACGGACCGACCAGTCGATATTTGAGTCCGTCGAGCGGCGATTTCGAAGCCGAGTCGGTCGACTTCACGGGAGTCGACGATGGATCGGCCGCAATCGAAACAGTAGCCGAGAGTACGGCAAGAATGACAATCCAGAGGCGTGATGCAGACATTCGATCTCCTGTTTTCCAGCGGTCAGGCTAGCGGCTGCTTTCCAGACTGTCCAGCAGGGCATCCCCTCTTGGTCCTGAATCCCACAATTCCATTGTCATCGTGTGGTAACGGCCGTTTCGGAGATCAGAATCGCGTCATTGTGCAAGCATGCGCGCGTCAATCCCGTGGCCAAGCATAAACGAGGATCCCACTGCGCTTACGACGGCCGTCTTGCGGCTCAGACCGGTTGACTCTCGTAGGCGATAAGTAGCCTCAATCCCGGTGCAGTGACCGGCGAGAAGATTCTCGAGTCGATAGGACTTGAGCTTCGCTCCGGTCCAGGCGAGCACCTGATCCGTTGCGTCGAACAAGTGCAGCCCGCCGACCACCGCCAATAGGGGCTTGTCGCCAACAATAGTTCGCGCGTACTCCGCAATGTTGATAATGCCGGCGTGGCCGCAACCGGTCAGAATCACGATCCCCTCCTTTGTGTCGAACACCAAGGCGGAATCCTCTGGGACGTTATCTTCCACGCGTCCCTGCGCGGTCACCAACGAGAGCCCCGGAAACCAGTTCTTCTCCACGTTCGGCCGGGGCACCGGACCTGTCAGCCAGACTCCGGGATAGAGTTCGGTGGGCTTGTCGTGAATGATGAACACGCCGCCGGTGGCGAGGTATTCCGCCTTGATTAGGCGCAATCCGTTGTGATCGTCACCCGCGTCGCTTAACCGCGGCTCGAAGATGCGCGCCCCCACATGAACCCGGCTCATGGCGCGCGGGTTGGTTTTGGCCAGCTCGCGGCGAAGGGTCATCAGACCGCCAACGTGGTCCCAATGATTGTGCGACAACACGACGTCTTCCACATCCGATAAGTCGATATGCAGGGCCTTGGCATTGTTTAGGACCATATCGGATGAGGCGCCCGTGTCGTAGAGAATCTTGTGCCCATCCACCTCGACCAACGCCGAGTAGCCCCACTCGCCGTTGCCCAGATGAGGATCCCCGGCGACATTGGAAACCAGGACAGTGATTTTCAACGCGCGCACTTCATGTGAAGTTTTCACATCCCCCGCTGCTGCCGCCGGCGTCGAACACGTCAATATCACTGCGAGAAGGGCTGCTGATGAGATCACTGTCCGCATTAGTTCGCGGCGTTTTTTTTGGATTGCAAACATGACCACTCCCAGGCTTACTTCCCACACTCGATGACAACGGAGGCCGTTGGCCCTTTTGGTGTTCGAGACACCGACCACTGACTGATTGGTTACCGTAAATCAGGCTGCCTTGGCAGGACTCGCTCGAAAGGCCCTCACTCCTTCGATGAAGGCGTCGATCTGCGGATCAGTCCCGATGGTGACGCGGCACCAGTTCTCGTAAGGTGGAAAACGACGTCCGACAGCGATATTCCGATGCCGCATGAACTCGCTGAACTGCTTGATCGGCACGCCCGTGTCGAAGAATACGAAATTGCCATGAGGCTCGGCATACGGAAAGTGCAGTCGCGCCAGCTCGGCGGTGACGCGAGCGCGGCTGGCCACGATCCGCCGTCGGCAATCCGCCAGAAACTCTTTGTCACCGAGGCTCGCAAGGGCGCCACGCACAGCGAATATGTTGGGCGTCGTCATGCGCGCAGCGGAGATTTCCGCGATGACCTCGGGTCGGGCAATCCCGTAGCCGTACCGAACTCCGGCCATGCCGTGGAGCTTGGAGAATGTCCGCAAGACGACGACACGCTTTGGCCCCGTGACGAGGCTGACCGACGAGGGGGTGCCCTCGACGAATTCCATATAAGCCTCATCGATGACGGTCGTCACATGATCCGGAAGCGCGGCAACAAATGCTGCGATCGTCGCGGAATCGACCATCGTGCCCGTCGGGTTGTTGGGATTGCAGATGTACACGATGCGCGTCTTGGCGGAAACCGCCGCGTGCATGGCGCTCAAATCGTGGCGCAGTTGTTTGTCGACCGGCACCCACTTCAGGCTCGCCCCTGTGTGCTCGGCGTACTCGGTCAACTCGGCATAGGTCGGCTCGGCGGCCACGATCTCGCCGTGCTCACGCGCGGCGAGCATCCCGAGAGCGCGCAGCAACTCCCCGGACCCGGTGCCAGTCACGATGTGATCCGGTCCGAATCCTTCTTTTTCGGCGAGTAAATTGACGAGCCTTGGATTCTCATCGTCCGGATAACGACAGCCTTCCGCGATCGACTGAGCGATTGCAGCGCGGGCAGCGGGCGACGGACCGTATGGGTTCTCATTCCAACACAACAACATGGGCTCGGTGCCGTCGGCTAACGGAGCCGCGGCGCGGCGCGCACCCAGTGGTGCCGAAATGCTGTTCATCGGACGCATCAGCATGATCGCCGATGCGGTCAAGAGGTCACGGCGGCTTAAGTCCATGGATCGACACCCCCACTTGCGACAAGTCCTGATCGACGGACTCGATTTCCAGGTCTAGGGTAGCAGATTGCATTTCGCCGTGATCGAGGTCTCCCGCGACACCCCGGCGCTTAGTGAAAGTGCGCCCTCATATCACTCTACGCACGCTTGAACGTTCACGCGCGGACACTTTCTTGTTGGCCGTCATCTTTGTGGACTTGGTTTGAAGCGCCTCTATTGGCCCTCCGCCCGTTGAGACGGCCATGAACCACGCGTCGAGCCCGAATCCAAGGCCGCTTGCAGGTTTGCTCTCGCCGAACACTTCAGCAGCCTCCAACGCCACGGCTCCATGGAGGAATGCCCAAAGCGCGACAGACGCCGGCGCAGCCCGGTCCGACCCGGCAATTCTTTTTACCTGCTCGACGGTGAACGTCCAAAGGCTTTCGTGTTGTGTCGCATCGCGCTTCGGCACGTGGGGACTCGTCATCATGTCGTAGAGGTGACGGTTGTCCTTAGCGAACTTTATGTAGGCAGAGGCCATCTCGCGGATTGCGGTCACCGGCTCGCGGCCGGCCGCCGCCCTCCTCAGCGCCAATTCCATTTGCCGGGCCGCTTCGCCTGCCAGCGCAGCTTCGAGTGCCGAGCGATCGGAAAAGTAACGGTAGATTGCATTGGGCGCAAGATCGAGAGAGGCCGCGAGATTGCGTAACGACAAGTCGCGGATACCCACGTGCGCCAGCTGCTTCACCGCGGCCGAAAGAATGGTCTGGCGGTCTGTTTTCGACGGATAAGGCATGCGAATACTGTACACCTTGACACACAGGACCGCGAAGATGTACGGTGTACATATTGAAGATGTACATTGATCATCTTAGGAGAAATGCGATGGCGAACAGCAAAGATGTCGTGGTCACCGGGGTCTCCACCGGAATTGGCTGGGGAACCACAAAGGTGCTGGTTTCAAAGGGATTTCGCGTGTTCGGTTCTGTACGCAAACAGGCTGATGCCGATCGTTTGCAAAGAGAGTTTAGTGAGGGCTTCGTGCCTCTCATGATGGACATAACGGACGCAGACGCCGTACATCGAGCTGCCGAGAAAGTCGGCTCCATGATGGGCGACAGGAATCTGATGGGCCTGGTAAACAATGCAGGAATTGTGGTGAGTGGGCCATTGCTTCATCTGAGGCCCAGCGAGTACAGGCGGCAATTGGATGTCAACATGGTCTCACCGCTTGTCGTAATTCAAGCCTTCGCCCCCCTCTTGGGAACGGATAGGAAGCGACAGGGTCCCGCCGGGCGCATCGTGAACATCACCTCCAGCGGTGCAAAAGTTCCTATCCCGCTTCTCGGCGCGTATAGCGCCTCCAAATCTGGCCTTGAAGGAATGTCGGATGTGCTGCGGTTGGAACTAATGTTATTTGGCATCGACCTCGTCATGATCGAACCGGGCTTCGTGAACACGACGATGTACGACAAGGGCGAAAAAGAAGATCTGAGTGAGTTTAAGGCCACCGAGTATTGGAACGCGGTGCAGAACTTTCAGAAGTTCGTCGTCGCCGAAGGACGCAAGGGTTTCTCCCCCGAGCGTCTGGGCGAAACCGTCCATCTGGCACTCAGCACGGCGAAACCGAAGGCACGCTACGCAGTCATCAAGCAACGTTTCAAGAACTGGACTTTACCCAGGCTTCTTCCTGCGAGAATGCTCGACGCCGTGGTCGCAAAGCAACTCGGCTTCATAAAGCCGTAGCTGGTTGCCTCATGGCAGCCGTACAACTCGAGGGAGGTTCAGTGCGGGATCGTTCGGGTCGTAGGGTGATTTTGGCGACTTGTAGGTTGCTGATAGATAGGCAACGAGTGCATCAATATCCTGCGGGCCCCCAATGCGATTGGTTCCCTGCGGCAAGATGCTGAAGTCATCCCCGCCCGAAGCCAAATAGTTGTCGACAGTTACTCGGTAAAGTCTTGTTGGATGCTGGACCACACCGTGATCCACGATCCGGTCGATCGGACCGTCATTGGCGGGCGTAAGCAATGTCACATTGACGATCTTCTGACATGGCGCCGCTGACGCGCTCCAATCAACATGCAGGCCACTTGAAACTTGCAGTATCCGGTTGGTAGTTTGACCATTGCAGCCGGGAAATTGTTGCTCCAAGAGATCCTTGATTTCGCCGGCAGTGAGCGTCATGGTCACAAGAGAGTTGCCGAACGGGCGCACCGCAAAAGCTTCCTGATACGTGACGTTGTGTGGATAGGTCGCTTGGGCCACGTCGAACCCGGGAGGACGCACGCCCCCTGCGTTCACGAATGCAATGACGGCGCCGCCCATCTGCGCAGGCGAGGTTGCCGCGAATTCCGAGTCCGCAACCAGGTCCCCTGCCGGCACTTCGCCACTCGGTCCTGGCGAGTTCGTCAGTGGCGCTGCGATCGCACCAATCACTTGGTTGGCCAGTGGTGCGACAGCGACGGCGTAGTCTGCGACCAGCGCGCGAATTCGCTCGATCGCCGGAGACGACAAAAAGGGATGTACCGGCGACGTCGAGTCATCCGCCGCCGGGTGGCTGACCACGAGGTTGGATGCCGCAATGTGCGTCACCCGTCCCGTCGAACTGTCCACACTGAGGTCGATGTCGCTAAGAAGTCGCCCATAATAGCCGGCCTGCGTGACCGGGATCAGCCGCCCGGCACTGTTCGGCAACCGGCAGTTGTAAGCTTTGTGTGTATGGCCCGAAATAACCAGATCGACAGAATCGCTGAGGCGTGAAACTACGTCCACAATCGGCGAATGCGTCCGCCCTCCGAGGCCGTCCGCGCAATCATTGATCCCACCGGTCGCGGCAACCGTCGCCGAGCCCTGAGTTCCGCCTTGGTGAATCAGCACAACAATTGCATGGATCCCTTGGGCATGCAGTTCTGGAATCAAGGCGTTGACCGATTCTGCCTCGTCTTTAAACGTGAGCCCCGAGACACCTTGCGGCGTCACAATGCTCGGCGTCGTCTTCAACCCCACACCGATGAACGCGACGCGAACTCCTGGGAATGTCTTGATGGCGTAAGGCGGGAAGAGAGTCTTGCCAGTTGCCGTGTACACCACATTCGCCGCCAGATACTTGAACGCGGCGCCGGGAAATGCATGCTTCTCCAAGCATGTTTGAAGCCCGCCGGGAAAACATCCGCCGTTCTGTTTCCTCAGCAGTTCGGCCGGCCCCCGGTCGAATTCGTGGTTGCCGACGGCGCCGAAATCAAGTCCGAGCAAGTTCATCGCTTCGATGCTCGCTTCGTCATGATAGAACCCGGAGATCAACGGGCTGGCGCCCACCAAATCGCCGGCGCTCACGACCACATGATTGGGGTTTTCGCTCTTCAGCTCGGCCACGTACGCGGCCAAATAGTCGATTCCGCCGGCCGTGACGGCCGACTGTCCGGCGACTGGCCCAGAGCTACCCGCCTGAAGGTTGCCGTGGAAATCATTAAAGGCGACGATTTTGACCGTCACAGGCTGTTGCGTCGGACGCGTGAGACCGCAAACCGACGCGGTCAACGCAATAGCACATCCACCAATGAGAGCAGAGACCTTCATGAGCGAATCTTACGGCACCGTGTGTTACGGGTGCTATGTGATCGGATACTTCGGCAGCTGTTCGATGCAGCGCTCGGTCTAGTGTTTTTCGCACAACGCGCACGTTCTGCGCTCATGCCTCCTGACCGCTATCTCATAACCCGAAGGTCGTAGAGGAACAACTAATTTACTGCTGGTGGCAGGCGACACAGCTGAACGAAGACGCCCCCATCAGCGGTTTGTGGTTTGCGGCGTCGGGTTTCGCATTGAATGCCGCGACATTTTGTTGCGCGTCCCGGATGCGCTGCTCGAGTACTTCACGGAATTTCCACTGCTCGTACGTCGACGATAGCTTGGCGTTTTCATACAGTTTGCGGCCGGTTTGCCAATCGCCGGACTTTACCTGCATGTCTCCCATGTTGAGAAAGAACCCTTCGAAGTTGTGCGGGGCGATCCACGTATTCCAGCACACGCGCTTGATGCCTTTGTCGGTCGCCTGCGGCATATACTTGGCGTAGGCGGCGCTCTTGCGGTCTACTTTTTCGCCGACGCATACGTCCAGATTTTGCCACTGCCATTCAAGCGCCTGTTTGTAGCGATCCGAGTCGGCTGGCTGGCCGCTCATGGTGTAGCCGGCGGTAAATAAATTGAATTCCGGGTAGGCTTTGATCGCGTCCAACATGAGGTAATAGCCACGCCGGGTCTCGGCCTCGTCATGGTGGATATTGCCTTCCGAGAGGGTCGCGCTTGCGAGAAAGCCAAGATAGCGCGCGTCGTCGGGATTCAACGCCACGGCTTCCTCGAAATACTTGCGTGACAGCGTGGCATCGTCGGTGATGGTGGCAGGCACCGCGGTTAGTCGGTGTCTTTCGGCCAAACGCCAGATATGCAGCCAACCTACGTGCGCGGTCGCGACGGCATCGTTGGTGGCGCTCAAGTAAGCGGCCGTTTCGGCCTCGAGCGCCGGCGCGATGTGCTCGTAATCGGCGCCGTGCAAGGTACTCCAAAACAGCTCATCGGCGCTCAAGGCCTGGGGCGATCGCGAGGTTGCCGCCTGCTTTTTCGGGGCCGTGTGTTCCGCAATGTAGGAACACCCCGTTAGCGCGATGCTCGTTGCCAAGATGCCAGCGGCCAAGGTTAAGAGGAGCTGTTTAGCCATAGGTTACTCCAATGTGACCAGTGGAAACATACTAGACGAAAGATGTGACCACTGTCAACATAGGGCATGGAGTCAAAATGACACGCAAAGCAGTGGCGGTGAAGAGGCGCGCTTATCATCATGGCGACCTTAAAAATGCTTTGGTAGTCGCCGCGCTAGAACTGATCGCGACCAAGGGTGCCCGGGCTTTGAGCTTACGTGAAGTGGCGCGCGCGACCGGCGTGAGCCACGCCTCGACCTATCGCCACTTTCCTAACAAAGAGAGCGTACTGGCCACCATCGCCGAACAAGGTTTTCGTGAATTGACACAACGCATGCGCGACGCCGCGCTGCAGTCTCCCAGCGATCCGCTGAAAAGCCTGCATCGCGTCGGCTTGGCTTATGTCGCCTTCGGCGTAGCTCACCCTCATCATCTGCAGATCATGTTTGGCGATCTCATCACCAGTCACGCCGCATATCCAAGTTTGCTGGAGGCGAGCAGCGCTGCGTTCGAAATCCTTGCGTCCTGCGTGCGCGCCGGGCAAAAGGCAGGACTCGTCCGCGAATCAGAAGAGCGCCTAGTCTCATTGGCAGCTTGGTCGCAAGTGCATGGCCTAGCGTTGCTGATCGCCTCAGGACAGATAGCGCCCAAGGGATCCGCACCGCTGCAACCCGACAAGCTCGCCGACGCGGTTCTTTACTTGCTGCAAACAGGTCTGGCAGCTCCGAGGCAATGATGTCGGCCTGCGGTCACGCAAAAATCACGCGTCAACCATTGTGCTTGCGCGAGCAGAGAGCCAAGTCATTGATTTTGGTGGTGAGAGAGGGACTCGAACCCTCGACCTCGGCATTATGAGTGCCACGCTCTAACCAGCTGAGCTACCTCACCACAAAGAGCCGCGGATTGTGTGGAGCTACGCGGTCGCTGTCAAGCCGAACTTGCAAGGGATGCTCGCAAAATCAAAGGGTTAGCAAGCATGCGTATCCCACGAAATCTCGTCTTGTGGGATATAAAATCCAACGCTAATATATCCCACACCTTATGATTCTGTGGGCTATGGGCACGGAACTCGCGACACCTCATGAAAAAGCATTGATGCTGCTTTTTGCCGAACTGGATAGCACCGCGGCCGAGCAGCGCGATGCGTTTCTGGGAACGCCGGGGGCCCTCACGGAGCGTGCGAATGAGAACGGCACGCGATTCTGGGTTCACCGCTTTTCGGACGGAGTTGGTCGGCGTCGTGAGGACTATCTAGGAACCGCAGACAATGAGGCGGTCATCGCTCGTGTACGTGACCTTCGTGGCAGGATCGAAGCAGCGAACGCGACACTTGCCAGAATCAGGATCTTGGCGCGCGCGGGATTCGCCACCGCCGACCGGAAAACATATTCGACCCTTGCCAGCTTGCACAACCACGGCGTATTCCGGGCGGGTGCCCTTTTGATTGGCTCTCATGCTTTTGGCGTGCTTCTGAATGTGCTCGGTGTGAAATCCGTGCCCTATGCGACGGAAGACGTAGATATTGCGCGTCGCGAGCAACTGGCCCTTCCCGGCATACCCCCATTTCTAGAAATGCTCCGAGAAACAGGGATCGAATTTTTCGCGGTTGCCCCGCTGAATCGCCGCGCACATCCGACGTCATATTTGGAACCCGGCGGCTCACGGCTAAAAGTTGATCTGTTGGTACCCTCGCCCGATGAAACATATCCGACGATAAAAGTTCCCGAACTCAACGCATACGCGCAGGGTCTACCCTACCTTCAGTATGTTCTGTCTAACTCCCAAGAAGCCCCGGTCTTAAGTCCGCATGGAGTGGTTAGGGTGCGAGTGCCGGTCCCAGAACGCTATGCGATTCATAAGCTCATGGTGTCTCAGCTGAGGGGAACGGCCAGCAGCAAAGCCGCGAAGGATTTGCGACAGGCCGCCACGCTCCTCGAGGCGCTAGTCGAACGATTCCCCGGTGCGATAGAGGATGCGTTGTCGGCTGTTCCCAAGAGCGCTGGACGATATCTCCGCCGCGCAATACCGGCACTTAAACGCCATCTGCCTGCTTCGGCTGAAGCGGTCTGGGATGTGCTGCCGTCGAGAACCTAGCCAGTTTGATCTCTTCGGGTGTAAGGCGCGCTGCTGCGCTCTAGTGCGCGCGAGCCGCCGGCCCTCAATCATCAAGCCCCAAGCCCTTCAAAATCCTAGGCGCATGTTTCTCCACGCGTGCTGCGCGAGTCGCGGATTGTTTCGCCCCCGCAAAATGCAGCAAATAACCCTTCTGTCTTCCCGGAGTGAGCGCACGGAAGGCTTCCGCCAGCTCCGGGTCATCATCCAACCGATTTAGAAACTCCGCGGGCATCTCGTAATCTGCCACGGCTTTCTTCTGCACCTTTGCACCGGATTTTTCAACGGCAATGGCCTCCGCGATATAAGCCTTGACCGCGGTCTTTTGCTTGTTGATATCGGCCAGCGAGGTGAACCTAATTTGCCTCGCGGACTGCACATTCTTGGTCTGCTGAACGAGGATGCCTTTGGGGTCTTTCAGCAAAGCGCCTTTCATGAACAGCAGCGCGCAATACTCCTTGAATCCGTGGATCAAAACGATCTTCCCGCCATTCAGGTCGTAGCAAGCTTGGCCCCATTTCAATTCTTCATTGAGGCCCGACGCAAGGCAGAGTTCGCGGAGGGCGGCAAATTCAGCGCTCCAGCGTTTTTCCTTGCCGTGAACTTTGCTTACCAGCGAATTCGCTTTGCCCTTAACTGAATCCATTTTCTTGGTCTCGCGACTTCCAATGACCACCGGACCAGGACCGCTTGACTGTATATATGGCCCGCCCGCCGATTCCGTGTCAATACGCGAATCTCGCCGTTTTCCCCAATTACGTCTGCAGGCCTACACGTTGAATCGAAAGTGCATGACATCGCCTTCCTTGACGACGTATTCCTTGCCTTCCAAGCGCAACTTACCCGCCTCCTTCGCCCCCGCCTCACCCTTGAACTTAACGAAGTCGTCGTAGGCAATCACTTCGGCGCGAATAAACCCTCGTTCGAAATCGGTGTGGATGACGCCCGCCGCCTGCGGCGCCGTGGCGCCCGCATGCACCGTCCAGGCGCGCACCTCTTTGGGCCCGGCGGTGAAATAGGTCTGCAGGCCCAGCAATGAATAGCCGCCGCGGATGACGCGATTCAGCCCCGGCTCGTCCAATTTCAATTCCGCCAGAAACTCGGCCCGGTCCGCCTCGTCGAGCTGCGCAATCTCCGCTTCAATGGCCGCGCAGATCGGCACGACAATCGCGCCCTCGGCCGCCGCAATCTCGCGCACCCGGTCGAGACGCGGGTTATTGGTAAAGCCCGCTTCGTCGACATTCGCGACATACATGACAGGCTTGTCGGTGAGCAGGTGCAGATCGCGCAGCAACGCATGATCGTGGACGTCCAGCTTTAGCAGCCGAACCGCTTTTGCTTGATTCAGCTGGACCCGCACCTTCTCGAGCAGGTCCCGTAATTTGACGGCATCCTTGTCGGCCGCCTTCGCCGCCTTCAGCGCCTTCTGGTACGCCCGCTCGACGCTGTCCAGATCCGCCAGCGCCAGTTCGGTATTGATGACTTCGATGTCGCCGGCAGGATCGATCTTGCCCGCGACGTGAATGATGTCGTCGTTTTCGAAACATCGCACCACGTGCGCAATGGCGTCGACTTCGCGAATGTGCGCGAGAAACTTATTGCCCAGGCCCTCGCCCTTCGACGCGCCTGCGACCAAACCCGCGATATCCACGAACTCTACGGTCGTCGGCAGAATCTTCTCGGGATGGACGATGGCGGCCAGCTTTTCCAAGCGTGGATCCGGCACCGGCACCACGCCCACATTCGGATCAATGGTGCAGAAGGGATAATTTTCCGCCGCAATCTGTGCGCGCGTCAGCGCGTTGAACAACGTGGACTTGCCCACGTTCGGTAGACCGACGATTCCGCAACGAATGGGCATTAAGCTTTTCCTGAACGGCTGTGCAATCGGGTCATGGCGCGTTCCGCGCCCTGTTCGAGCAGCAGCGGCATGCAATCCACCGCCGTTCCGACCGCATCTAAAATCAGATCCTCTTCCGCACGCGGCGCGCGCGTCAGTACATAATCGATCACTTCGGCCTTGTTGCCGGGGTGCCCTATCCCTAAGCGCATGCGCCAGAACGTCTCGCCGATATGGGCGATGGTATCGCGCAATCCATTGTGGCCGCCGTGTCCGCCGCCTTGCTTCAATCGCACCGTGCCGACCGGCAGGTCGAGCTCATCGTGCGCGACCAGGATGTCCGTCGGCGCGATTTTGTAGAATTCGCTCAACTGGCGGATCGACAGGCCGCTGCGATTCATATAGGTCGTGGGCTTCAAGAGCACCAGCTCGTTTCCCTCGATGCTGATCTTCGCCGTCTCGCCGGAATATTTCCGGTAATCGCGAAACTCGCCGCCGTGGCGGCGCGCAAGCAGGTCCACGAACCAGAAACCCGCATTGTGGCGGGTCACCTGATGTTCAGGGCCTGGATTGCCCAGACCGACGATAATGCGCAACGCTAAACCAGCCATTAAACACAAGCCTTCAAAAGACAAGGGCCGTCATACCGACGGCCCTCATGACACAACGCTTTTGGAAAACTACTTCTTCGCGTCTTTCTTTGCCGGTTCCTTTTTGGCTTCTTCTTTCTTCGCAGGCGCTCCCTTGGCCGCGTCGGCTCCCGCCGGCGCTGCGGCTGCCCCAGCTGCTGCCGGTGCCGCGGCTGCTGCCGCCCCTTCCGCACCCGGCGCAGCGGCTGCTGCGGCAGTGGGCTCAGGCTCTTCAGCACGCGGGCTATGAATCGCGACCACTGCCGCGTCTTCCTTCGCCAGCTCCACCAGTACGACGCCATCCGGAACTTTGAGCTGCGACAAGTGCACGCTCTCGTTGAGCGAAAGCCCGGAAATATCGACTTCAATATATTCCGGCAGGTCCTTCGGCAAACAGGAAATCTCCACCTCGTTGCGCATATGCGAGACGATGCCGCCCTGAGACTTGACTCCCGGCGAAATCGCCGCACCGGTGAAGTGCAACGGAATTTGGATGCGAATTTTTTCGTTCTCTTCGACGCGCTGGAAGTCGATGTGCACGATCGCATTCTTGAATGGGTGCCGTTGCACATCCTTCAAGATCGCAGCCTGCGACTGATCGCCCACCTTTAAATTCAAAATGGTGGAATAAAAGCGCTCGTTCTCGAGCATGATCAGCAGCTTCTGGTGGCTCAAGGTCAGAGTACGCGCGGCCAGGTGGCCGCCATAAAGAATTGCCGGCACTTTTCCGTCATGACGCAGGCGGCGGCTCGCACCTTTGCCTTGCGTCTCACGGAACTCGGCAACGAGTTCGAAAGAGGTTTTCATAATCTTCTCCAGTTACATCACAAACACAGCACCCTGGCATCGCGACCAATTGCCAAGGCACCGACCTAATCAATATACAGCGAGCTCACCGACTCCTCGTCGCTGATGCGGCGAATGGTCTCAGCCAAGAGTCCCGCTACGCTCAGCTGGCGAATCTTCTTGCACTTGGCGCCCGCCTCCGACAGCGGTATGGTGTCGGTGACCACCAACTCATCCAGTACCGATTTCGAAATGCGCTCGATCGCCTGGCCCGACAACACCGGGTGGGTGATGTAGGCCACGACCTTGAGCGCGCCTTCGTCCTTGAGCGCCTGCGCGGCCTGGCAAAGCGTGCCGGCCGTATCCACCATGTCGTCCACCAGCACGCAGGTCTTCCCTTCGACTTCGCCGATGATGTTCATCACCTTCGACTCATTCGGCCGCGGC
>Ga0210387_10002540_pt1 | contig 13965 bp, 13 predicted proteins | sample IncBWC7OmetaG_FD_160108 | JGI IMG/M metagenome (GOLD analysis project Ga0210387, IMG submission 160108) | Forest soil microbial communities from Barre Woods Harvard Forest LTER site, Petersham, Massachusetts, United States - Inc-BW-C-7-O ...
GTGCTCTCGCGCTGTCCGACGATTGGCGGAAAAGTTTCAGGGTTCGATGACAAGGATTCGAAGAAGATCTCCGGAGTAAGTTACGTCGGCAAGATCAGCGATTCCGCCGTGGCGGTGGTGGCCGACAGCGTTTGGAGCGCGATGGAAGGCCGGCGCGTGCTGAACGTTACGTGGGACGACGGGCCTAATAAAGACTTGGACACCGCGGCGGTCACGGCTTCGCTGAAACAGGCAGCGTCGAAGAAAGGTGCAAGCCTGTTTCTGGCAGGCGATCCCGCGAAGGCGGCGGGCCGGCGTATTTCCGCGGAATATGCGTTGCCGTTCATGGCGCATGCACCGATGGAACCGGGAAACTGCACCGCGCACTATCAAGGGACGAAGTGCGAACTGTGGGCGCCGACGCAGGTTCCGCAGGATTGCCGTGACTCGGTGGCGACGGCAGTCGGTCTTGATCCGGATCAGGTGAAAGTGAACGTCACGCTGATGGGCGGAGGATTTGGCCGCCGACTGGAACACGACTATGCGGTCGAGGCAGCGCTGGTATCGAAGGCGATTAGCACTCCGGTGAAAGTAATTTGGACGCGCGAAGACGACATGCGATTTTCGACTTACCGTCCGGCGAGTCTGCACCAACTGAGCGCGACTCTGGACAGCTCGGGTTTTCCGGTCGCGCTCACGCACCGGCTGATCTCGCCCTCGATCAGCGGACAGAAAGGGCAACCGACTCCGGGCAATGTCGATCCGGACTTGCCCGACGAGGCAGGACCGGTCTACGGAATTCCGAATTACTCGGTGGAATATGTGATGAGCGAGACGCCGGTGCCGCTGGGCTGGATGCGGTCGGTCTACGCGCTGCAGGCGGCGTTTGCGCTGGAGAGTTTTGTTGACGAATTGGCGGTTGCGGCGGGCAAAGACCCGTTGCAGTACCGGTTGCATCTGCTGGCGAAAGATCAGGACTTGCAATATTTCACCACCACCTGGCACACGGCGCGCATGCGCGGCGTGCTGCAGCTTGCCGCGAAAAAAGCGGGTTGGGACAAGCCGCTTCCCGCAGGACAGTATCGCGGAATCGCGTGCTTCGGCTGCTTCGCCTCGTACATGGCGGAGGTGGTCGAGATCACGATGGAGAACGACCAGCCGCGCGTGCATCGCGTGGTCGCAGTGGTCGATTGCGGACAGGTAATCAATCCGAGCATTCTCGAACAGCAGATTCAGGGCGGAATTGTTTACGGGCTGGGCAATGCGTTGCGCGCGAAGATCACGATCGATAAGGGCCGCGTGGTGCAGGGAAATTTTGACGACTACGCGCCGCTGCGGATGGACGAAGCCCCAAGCGTCGAGGTTTACTTTGTGCCGAGCACAGAAGTCCCCACCGGAATTGGCGAGCCGTCCGTGCCGCCGATCGCTCCGGCGGTATGTAACGCGATCTACGCGGCGACGAAGAAGAGAATTCGCGCGCTGCCGATTTTGAGTTGATTTGCGGCGGTGGATCTGCTGCCGGCGAGTGCAGAGGTCGTTCGGACTGCAAAGAACACAGTCCTCAGGATGACAACTCCGTAACATTAACAACCGCGTGAGATGAGGGTGGTCATGGGTTCGATGATTCGCACGGCAATCTTGGGCTGCTTAGTTTTGATTTCTGGAGCGCTGGTTTCTGCGCAGAGTGCGGCGCCGTCCTCTGTTTCGGCTGGACGAGTGGCGCATCTTCGCCACGGGATCAATCTGAGCGAGTGGTTCGCGCAGGTTTATGACCCGAAGGGATACACGAAGGAGCATTTTCAGAATTGGGATACGGCGAGCGACATCGCGCTGATCAAGTCGGCGGGATTCGATCACGTGCGGCTTAGCGTGAATCCGCAGCCGATGATGGAGGCTGGGCGGAAGCGTGGGGGCACGGATGAATATTTCGGCTATCTCGATGCGGCGATGAAGATGATTCTCGACGCGGGGCTGGCGGTCGAACTCGACATGCATCCCGACGGCGACTTCAAAGCGCGACTGAAAGAGGATGATTCGGTCGAGCGCTTCGCGGATTTCTGGCGAACGGTGGCGAAGCATTATTCGTCGTGGGACTCAGAGCGGATATTTTTTGAGATTCTGAACGAGCCCGAGATGCGCGACCCGTATCGGTGGTATGGCGTGGAAACCAAGCTGGCCGCGGCGATTCGCCAAGGCGCGCCGTCGAACACGATCCTTGCGGCCGGCGCGAATTGGGATGACGACAATGACATGATCTTTCTGGAGCCGCTGCGCGATTCCAATGTGATCTACGTGTTTCACTTCTACGAGCCGCACATCTTCACCCATCAGAGCGCAACCTGGGGCGCGTATTACTGGCGATGGCTGAAGGGATTGCATTATCCGTCATCCCCGGAAAACGCCGCGCAGGTGGCGGCGGCGGTTCCAGAGCCCGTTCACCGGTTGGATGTGATTCGCTACGGGCAGGATCATTGGGATGCCTTGCGAGTGGAAGCCGAGATCAACCAGGCGGCGGAGTGGGCGAAACAGAACGGCGTGCCGCTCGTGTGCAACGAATTCGGCGTCTTCCGCTTTGGCGCCGACGCGCAGGATCGCACTCGCTGGATCACAGACGTGCGCACGTCGCTGGAACGCCACGATATTGGCTGGGCGATGTGGGATTATTCCGGCAGCTTCGGCGTGGTCACCAACCGCGACACGAAAGCGCGGCTGGATGAAGCTACGGTGCGGGCGCTCGGGTTGACGATGCCGGCGGGGCAGTGACGCTCAGCTTCCTTACGGCCGGCGATTCCGCGAACTGGAACTTCTCACGAGTGGTTGGTGTCTAAGACCACATCGCCACTGGTCTCGTGCCGTGTAACTTGGCGTGCTACTCTCTCTCGCTCAGCGTCCGAAGAATTTCTCGTCGACGAGGCGCCCATGCTCGAAGCCGTCCATCTGACCAAACGCTACGCTTCCCTGCCGGCGTTACAGGATCTCTCGTTCTCTCTGCATCCGGGACAAGTGCTGGGATGTCTCGGCCCGAACGGGTCGGGCAAAAGTACAACGGTGAAAATGCTGACCGGACTGCTACAGCCGACGCGCGGCTTGGTTCAGTTCAACGGCCGCGACATTCAGGACGATCTGGCGGCTTACCGAAAACGCCTGGGCTACGTTCCGGAAGAGGCTCATCTGTATCCGTATTTGAGCGGCTGGGAATATCTGGAGTTGATCGGGACGCTGCGCGGGATGGCGCGCCGCGATTTGGAGAAGAAGATCGACTCGCTGTTGGAATTGTTCTCGCTGCATCCACACCGGCACGGCAGCATCGGGTCATATTCGAAAGGGATGCGGCAGCGGGTTCTGCTCATCGCCGCGATCATGGACAATCCAGAGATTTTTATTTTTGACGAGCCGCTTTCCGGGCTCGATGTGACTTCGGCGTTGATCTTCAAGAATCTGGTGCAGGCGCTAGGACAGCAGGGCAAACTCGTTTTCTACTGTTCGCATGTCCTGGAGGTGGTCGAAAAGGTTTGCTCCGACGTGCTCATCCTGCGAAAAGGAATCGTGATCGCACAGGATTCGGTAACCAACATCGGACAGATTCTGGGGCAATCGCTGGAGAACACGTTCCTGCACCTGGTCGACGACGTGGACACGATGAGCGTGGCCCGAGACATCGTGAGTGTCATGAAGGCCGCATAGGGAGAGCCGGATGATCACCCTTGCGAGCCAGGCCGTGCGCAGCAAGTGGGACGAGTACGGGCAACGTCCGTTCTGGCGCATGGTTCAACTTTTTGTCGCCCGCATCTTCCGCGGCGGCGGCGACTCCGACAGCGAAGGATTAGATCTTGGCATCGGCCTGGTACTCACGCTGCTGGCCATGCCCGGCGGATTCGTTTCCCTTCTGCTGCTCAATAAATATGGGACGTTTCTGCAGTGGCTGCGCGGGGCCACCAACGTGGACCCGCTACAAATTTCTTTTCCCGACGAGTACTTCTTCATTGTGCTCTCCATGACAGTCACGGGCGCGGTTGCGGTTTGGCGATGGGACGCGATCTTTCCCGACCGCCGCGACTATATGAATCTGGTGCCGCTGCCCATTTCTACGCGGACGATCTTTTTCGCCAATCTCGTCGCCGTACTTTTTCTAGTGGGATTGATCGCGTTCGACGTCAACGCCATGTCGTGCATCCTGTTCCCCACAGTTGTGGGGGCGACGCAGAGGACATTTCTATTCTTTTTTAAGTTCGCGGTGGTGCATGCATTTGTGGTAGTACTGGCCAGCGTGTTCGCGTTTTTTGCCGTGTTCGCGGTTCTCGGGATATTGATGGCGGTGCTGCCACCGCGTGCGTTCAAGCGAGTGTCGGCCTACGTTCGCGGCATCGTGGTGGTGTACCTGGTGGCGCTCCTGTGCACCAGTTTCGTGATTCCGGATTTGTTACGACGTATAAAGGAATCGGCGCCTGCGTGGACGCTGCTGATGCCCTCGTGCTGGTTTCTGGGTCTGTGCCAATCTTTGCATGGGCGCGCCAGTCCGGTACTGATGGAGTTGTCGCGTCGGGCACTGCCGGGAATTCTGATCGTTGCAGGCGCTGCGCTCGGCGCATACGCGGCGGGGTATCGACGGCACTTCGTGCGAATCGCGGAGATCGGCGACAGTGGCGGCACGGCACGCACGCCGAGATCGTGGGGGATCGGGGCTATGCTCGATCGACTGGTGTTGCGCACGCCGTTTCAGCGAGGTGGCTTCCGGTTTGCGTGCAAGACGATGCTGCGGAGCGAATCGCATCGCCTGGTTCTGACGGCGATTGGCGGACTCGGACTGGTGCTCGCTTCTCAGGCGCTGATGAGCGCCTTTGAAGATGCGAAATCCGTGCGTGACGCCGCGCTGTCACCGGATGCGCTTTCGATTCCGTTTATTCTCAGCTTCCTGATCATCGTCGGACTGCGCATGGTCTTTGAGATTCCGGTGGAGCTACGCTCGAACTGGATCTTTAAGTTGATGCTCGACCCGGACCGGCAAGAGTGCGGACCGCTGGCGAGGAAAGTGATTCTGATCCTGACCCTGCCGTGGTTGCTGGTGATTGCGTTTCCCACCTACGCCTACCTTGAAGGCTGGCGGGTCGCGGGCTTTCATACGCTGGTCGTGTTTACCTGGGCGGTTTTGCTGATGAATATCGTTCTGATTCGATTCCGCAAGCTGCCGTTCACCTGCACGCTGCCGGTGTTCAAGCAACACTCCATCGTGACGCTGATCGCGTGTTGCTTTGGATTTCTTATTTATGCGGTCTCGACGCCGGAGTTCGAATCATCGGCATTGTTGCAACCAGTGCGGCTTCTTAGCCTGGTGCCGGTGGCGGCGGTGGCGTGGTATGTTCCCCACTATTTCGCGAAGAGCGCGATTGATCTTGAGCGGAAATTGCTCTTCGAGGAATTGCCGACGCAGACCATTGAGGCGCTGCGGTTGAGCGAGTAGCGGGATAGCTACAGAGCGCCCAGCCATTTCACGGGAAAGCGGGCGGCGAGGGCATTGGCCAGACGCTCATCGGCAGTGATCAGATTGCTCCGGGATTGCATCGCCAAAGCAACGTAGAGACTGTCGTAGACTGCGCGGTCGTGGGCAATTGCAAAGTCCAAGGCCTGCGGCACAATATCGGTCGATGGGAGAGTGGCGAGGCCGAGGTCGTGCAGGAAGGACATTGCGGCGGCGGCGTTGTTCGACGAGATTTCGTTTCTTCGGACCGCCTTCCACAAAGCGTTGGCCACTTCCACCCAGAACAGATCGGGCACGAGAAATCGCACTTCTTCACGCCGGAACGAAGCCAGCAGTTCTTCTGCTTCGGCGACGAGTTCTTCGCGTCGAGAAGGCAGACACCACTTCACCGCGACGCTGGCATCGAGCACCAGCGTCTTCAACGCTCGCGGTCCTCGCGAATCATTTCCTCGGCTGAGGGAAACGGACCGGGACTGAGAGGTTCCATGGCGCGAAGGCGAGCCAATCCTTCGAAGGCCTTGCGCCGCCGTTTCAGTTCCTCCTCGGTTGGAACGTGCCATTCCAGAATTGCAATCACTTCGGCGGCGATCGACTTACGATTGGCGCGGGCGCGTTTGCGGAGGGCCTTGTAGATTTCGTCGGGGACGTTCTCGACGTAGAGGGTAGCCATAGGAATCTCCTAGGGACAGTCTAGCAGACTCCAAGGGAAATGACGGGCGACTTTTCTTGACATGCCGGCGGCTGGAGCTTTATGCTAACTCTTGCTCCTTGCGGTACTTACGCCTCTTGGCGTGCTCCGCGGGCCCGGGTACCAACACTGGGTTGACGATGTTGGCGCGGAGGTTTCGCAATGTTTCTGGACATCAATAAATTGGAAGTTCATCCTCTTGATTTTGAGGAGGAGTTTCCGCCCGATGTCATCGACATGGGAGGCGAGGCGCGCCAGATTACTCCGCTGAAAACCTCAGGGCGCGCCGAGGTGTTCGAAGAGCATCACGGCAAGCACCAGATAATCAAGGACATACGCCTACGCGGGCGATTGTCGGCGGGGATCGAGTTGCAGTGCGCGCGCTGCCTGGAACCGGTTTCGCAAGACATAGCGCGGGAATTTGAATTGCTGTACCGGCCGCTCGGATCCGATGCCGGGCGTGATGAGCTTTCGGTGACCGCCGCGGAAGCCGAGATCGGCTATTATCAAGGGGACGGCATTTTGCTCGAGGATGTTTTGCACGAGCAGGTGTTGCTGGCCTTGCCGTTGAAGGTTACTTGTCGCGAAGACTGCAAGGGATTGTGCCTGCATTGCGGCCAGAACCTGAACGAAAAAAAGTGTTCGTGCAGCGTTCCGATGGAAGATCCGCGGTGGGCGGCGTTGAAAGAGATTCGCGGCAGAATTGAGAATTGAGAGGAAGCTGTCAGCTATCAGCCGTCAGCTCTCAAGCTAGAGACGCGGCACCAGGGATTTGCCGCGCGCTCGCAGAGTTGGGTTTCACAGACATCAGCGTTCGGTTCAAGATGAGTGCTGACGGCTGATCGCTATCAGTTTTGATCGATTTTATGCGGCTGAGATTACCGCCGCGAAAAGGAATTTACTAACATGCCTAATCCAAAACGGCGACACTCACAGAAGCGCACGTCTACGCGGCGCGCCCACGACGCTCTCAAGGGACATTCCCTTTCCGAGTGCCCCAACTGTCACGAGAAAAAGATGCCTCACCGCGCCTGCGCGAAGTGCGGTTACTATAAGGGACGCGAAGTTCTCGACGTCAAAGAAGCCAGCTAATCTCCACACACCATGCCTAGCGTGATTGCGCTGGATGCGATGGGTTCCGACCGCGCGCCCAAGCCTGAGATTGAGGGCGCGATACTCGCGGCGCGCCAGTACGGCGTGCGTGTGCTGCTGGTCGGCCCGGAATCCGCAGTCAAAGCGGAACTCGATCGCCACTCAGCGGCAGCGCGCCTGCCTATCGAAATCGTCAACGCCAGCGAATACATCACGATGGAAGACAAGGTGGAGGCGATTCGCGCCAAGCGCGACTCCTCCATGCGAGTGGGCCTGCGTATGGTGCGCGAGGGCCAGGCCAACGGCTTTGTCACCGCCGGAAATACCGGCGCGGCAATGGCCACGGCTAAGATTGTTCTGGGCGCGGTGGCGGGCGTGGACCGTCCGGCGCTGGCGGCGGTGTTTCCTACTGCTCCGGGAAATCCCGCGATGCTGCTCGATGTGGGCGCCAACGTCGATTGCACGCCGCAGAATCTTGAACAGTTTGCCGTGATGGGCGAGGTTTATTTTCACGCGATGTTCGGAAATATGTTTGGGAAAAGGAATGCGACGCCGGGGCCCCGCGTCGGACTGCTGTCGATCGGCGAAGAAGAGACCAAAGGAAACGACCTGACACGCGAGGCGTTTTTATTGTTGAAGCAGCTGCCCTTGAATTTTGTCGGCAACGTGGAAGGCCGCGATCTTTATAACGGGAAAGTTGACGTGATTGTTGCCGACGGATTTGTGGGCAACGTGGCGCTGAAGATTTCTGAAGGCGTGGCCAACCTGGTGCGTACGGCGTTGAAAGAATCTCTCAAGGCGACGATTACGCGCCAGGTGGGAGCGTTGCTCTCGCGCAGTGCGTTTACCGATTTCAAAAAGCGGCTCGACCATACGGAATATGGCGGCGCGCCGCTGCTGGGCGTAAAGGGCGTGTGCATCATCACGCACGGGTCATCGAATGCCAACGCGATGAAGAATGCGGTGCGCGTGGCGGCCGAGTTTTCCAAGCGCGGGATTAACGATTCGATTGAGCAGCGGCTAGCCGCGCTGCGGCCGGCGACGGTTGTCGGCACGGTCTAGCATCCCTGGTCATCCTGAGCGCGTTGTTTTGGCGCGAAGGAACTCTGTGGTCCGGGCCTAGCCGCCGCCGGCAAAATGGAGGTCCTTCGCGGCAAAATGCGCCGCTCAGGATGACAACTTTAAGTTTTACTGACATGACAGACTCCAAGATGCTCGCACTCCTCTTTCCTGGTCAAGGCTCGCAGGCCGTCGGCATGGGCAGGGATTTGTTTGACAAGTATCCTGTCGCCCGGCAGACGTTTGAAGAAGCCGACGACGCTCTCGGCTACAAACTCTCGCAGCTGTGTTTCGAGGGGCCGGAAGATCAGCTTCGCCTGACCGAAATTACGCAACCGGCGATTCTCACCGTGTCGGTAGCGGCCTTGCGAGTGATCGAGATGCGAGCGCCGAAGCCGTGCTACGTCGCGGGGCACAGTCTGGGGGAATACTCCGCACACGTGGCCGCGGGCACGATCAGTTTTGCCGACGCTGTGCGTACCGTGCGCAACCGCGGCAAGTACATGCAGGAAGCCGTGCCGGTGGGAGTGGGCGCGATGGCTGCGATTCTGGGCATGGATTACGAGAAAGTTGCAACTGTTTGCCAGGATGCGGCGCAAGGCGAAGTATGTTCGCCGGCCAACATCAATTCTCCCGAGCAGATCGTCATTTCAGGCAATACAACTGCAGTCGAGCGCGCGGCGAAGCTGGCGGACGAACGCGGCGCCAAGCGCGCCAAGCTGCTGCCGGTCAGCGCGCCCTTCCATTGTTCGCTGATGAAGGCGGCGCAGGATCGCCTGCAGGGGGATCTCGACAGGCTCAAACTGCAGACGCCGGTTTATCCGGTGGCTTGTAACGTTGACGCAGAGTTGGTCACCGACGACTTGCGTGCCCGCGACACGCTCGTGCGGCAAGTCACAGGGTCGGTCAAGTGGGATCAGTGCATGCGATTGCTGATCGGGCAGGGAGTGCAGACTTTTGTGGAAGTAGGGCCGGGAAAAGTTCTCTGCGGACTGATGCGGCAGATCGACCGGTCGAAGACTTGCCTGAATGTTGGCGATGAGGCTTCACTGACGAAAGCGCTGGAAGCGCTGGCGCAGATCGCAGCCTAGCTCACCGGAACACGAGATCGCACGGCGGAAAGCTCAGCGTTTTGTCCGACTTCTCCACCCAGACTTGCGCGTGCTGCGACCGGTCGTTAACCACGACATCGACGACAATTCCGCTGCCACCGCCGGGACAACTGCTGGCGCCGTACACTTTCTGTGTCTTGATCAGTCCCCACTCGCCACCCGGTCCCCAGTCGCGATAGAAATCGTTGTAAGGATACTTGGGGTGCTGCTGTGGATGCTGCTGCCATTGCGGATCGTTCATCCAGATGCCGTAGGCCGTCTGGTAGTCCTGCTTCTGCAGCGCGTCGAAGAATCGGCCCACAATGTGTTCTTGCGGCCAATAGCGAAACCACCAGCCCAGCACAAGCACGATCAGCAGGACGACAATCGACAGAATGATCCGCTTCTTCCGCTTCTGTTCTTTCTCGAGGTCGAATTCCTTGGCGTCCAGCAGTGTCATATTCATCTAGCATAACGGACACTGAGGAGAAGAGGAAAGTTCCCGGAGACATTGGAGAATTTGGTATTGAGTAGTTTGGTAATTGGGAAATTTGACCGCGCAAGTCCAACGCAACAGCAGGTTCCTCACCCGCGCGTTGCGCGCGTTCGGAATGACACGGGTAAGACCGTTCGGAATGACAGGGGTATGACTTAGGGCGGCTTCGAATTACACAATTACTCAATTACTCAATTCCACGACTACTCAATGACTCAATGATCACAGGGTTCGCTTGAAGAGCGGAATCGCGATTCCCAGGGTGACGGCGGCGAAGATGGAGAGGAACAGCATGTCTCCCCAGACGGCCGACAGCGTGGTTTCCTTCAGCAGCAGGCACTTGAAGCCGTCCACGGCATACGTAAACGGATCGCATTTCGCGATGAAGCGCAGCCACGGCGGAAAGGCCTGGATGGGATAGACGGCGCCGCTGGGAAAAAACAGCAGCGTGTTCAGGATGCCGAACATGGCGCGCGGCACCAGTGGATCTTCGATGCGCACCATGAGCAGAAACATCATGGTGTTGAAGGCCAGCGACGTCAGCACGATCATGATGATCAGGCCGAGGTCGGTGATGGGATTGAAGATCGTCCCCACGCCCGCCATCAGAGAGCCGATGACGACGATGATTATGCCTGTCATTACTGCCTTAATCGCGCCGGCCAGGTTCAGGCCGAGCACGAGTTCGAGTTTCGTGATTGGCGTGACCAGATAGCCCTCGTGCACCCCGCGGGCTTTGTCGTCGATGTAAAGCATGCCGCCGCCGATCATGACGGACACGAACATGGCCAGCGCCAGCGACCCAGGTAGCAGGTACTTCATGTATTCGATGTAGGGATAAAGTTCGACGATGTCGAGCGCCGTCTGCTGCAGGATGCGGGGCGAAACGGTGGGCTGGTTCAATGAAGTGGTCAGGTCGGTGAGTTCGGCTTCGACCGCCGAACTCATGAAGTTGTCGCTGTTATCGACCACCAGCGCGATCTGCGGATGGTTTTGTTCGTATACCCGGCGCGAGAATTGCGGCGGGATGATCACCGCGCCTTCGAGCTTGCCGTTGCGCACATCTTCCATCGCCAACTTGTCGCTGTCGTAGTAGATCGGGACGAAGGTGCGGATATTCACGCGGACCGAGTCGAAGGCCTGGCGGATGCGCAACGCCTGCGGGCCGCCGTCCTGATCGACGATGGCGACACGGGCATCGTGAATCTTCCCGCCGAAGGCGTTGCCCAGAATGATCAACTGCACCAGGGGAAAGATCATCGATGCCAGCATGAGCGCCGGCGAACGGAAGAACTTGCGCATTTCGCGCTCGACAATGGCCATCATCCGATTCATGAATTAAGACTCCGAAGTTCGGCTTCCGGCTGCCGGCCTTTCGGTATTGATGTTGCGGAAGCCAGGAGCCGGGAGCGTGAAGCGGTGGTGTTCGTCATGGCTGCAACCCAGGCCGCTGCGGCATCACAAAGGCGTATGCTTTTTGCAGCTCGTCGCGAAGCTGGCGCCCGGTGTAGTGGACGAATACGTCGTCCAGCGTGGTGTTTTGAACAGTCAGCGACTTCACCTGCACCTTCGCGGCAACCGCCAGTTCAACGAGTCCAGTTGTGGTGCGCGAGCCATTGCCGGTAAGCACGCGAAACATTCCCGCGCCTTCGCGCTGCACTGATGTGACATCGTCGAGCGAGTGCAGGCGCTGTTCCCAGTCGGCCGGCGGATTCTCGAACTGCGCCTCGATCACGGTTGATCCGGGCACGCTGGCCTTGAGCGCCATAGGCGCGTCGAGAGCGACAAGTTTTCCGTGATCGACGATGGCAATGCGGTCGCACAGACGGTCGGCTTCGTCCATGTAGTGGGTCGTAATGAGGATCGTCAGCTGGCGCTTCTGCTTGATGTTTCCCAGCATCTCCCACACGGCGACACGCGAAACGGGATCGAGGCCGGTGGTGGGCTCGTCGAGAAAAAATATTCTGGGATGGTGAACCAGGCCGCGGGCAATCTCGAGCCGCCGCCGCATGCCGCCAGAGAGCGTCTTGGTTGCAGCGTCGCGCCATTTCGTAAGATCGACCAGTTCCAGAAGTTCATCGATCGAGGTCTTGCGTTCCTTTGCAGGAACGTCGTAGAGCTTGGCATAAATATTCATGTTCTCTTCGACGGTCAGGTCGAGATCGCTGGTGAGGGCCTGGGGAATTACGCCGATCATGCGCCGGGCCGCGTCCGCGTCCTTGCTCACATCATGGCCGCCGATGCGAGCCTTGCCGCCGGTGATCGGGATGAGCGTGGTCATCATGCGAATCAAGGTCGACTTCCCCGCTCCGTTGGGGCCGAGCAGTCCGAAGATCTCGCCCTCGTTCACGCAAAAGGAAACGTCATCGACCGCAGTGAAGTCGCCGTACTTTTTGACGATGTGCTCGACGTCGATCGCGGAGGGTGCCGCAGGATCGTACACGGGCTTCTCGAGCGTGCTCGCCGGTGCGCTTCCGCTGTTTGGATTCGAGTCTGCCATCATCGCGGCTCCGCGGTGGCGCTCTGCGTGGGGTTACCGTTTATCTGTTCGGGCGAGACGAGTACTTCTGCCGTCATTCCCGGCACGAACGCGCCCTTGGGATTTTCCAGACGAATTTTCAGCACGATGGTTTTAATGTCGCGCTTGCGGCGGCTCACGTCGCGCTGGGTGGCGAAATCACTTTCGACTCCCTTGAAGAACACTTTGCCGCTGGTGACGGTTCCACCCGGTAGACGGACGCGCAACGTGTCGCCGTATCCGATGTGGTCCGAGTAAGTTTCGGGAATGGCCGCTCGCGCCCAGGTGTCGCTGAGATCGACAATGGTGACGATGGGCCCGCCGATGTTGACTACTTCTCCCTGACGCGCGGCACGCACAGAAACCGTTCCGCTGACCGGAGCGTACACGTTGGTGTAACCCAGGCGGACGGCGGCTTGATTCTTTTGAGCGATCGCATTTTTGAGGTCAGCTTCCGTTGATGCCACGGTGCTCTTGGCGGCGTTGGCCTGCTGGGTGCGCGCGATGGCCGAATTCAAGTCCGCTTCTGCAGCCTTGACCAGATCCTGCTGCGCTTGTACGACGGCTTGCGCCGCCTGAAGATTGGTTTCGGCCTGCACGCGATCTTGATCGGAAGCGACACCCACTTTCGCCAGTGCGATCGCGCGGCGGCTGTCACTCGCGGTGCGGTCGAGCGTGGCCTGTGCTTGCAAGAGTTGCGCTTTGGCCGAGGAAAGTTTGGCCTGCGCGTTGGCCACATCGCTCGAAGTCGATCCGGAAGTTGACTGCTCGGTGTGCTGCATCTCCGCAACCTTGTGTTGCACGCTGGAAATGGTTGCCGTGGCAGCCGCCTCCTGGGCCTCCAACTCCGAGGGATCGAGTACCGCGATGAGGTCGCCGGCCTTTACCGGAGTGCCCTCATCGACCAACAGTTTCTGGATGCGGCCCTCAACCTGGGCGCTCACGATCACCTGATTGGCGTCGACGGTGCCGATCAGCACCAGGTCGCGCGAATGATCGGTGGAGAAAAAATAATAGGTCGCGGCAATCGCGAAGATGATGCCGAGCAGAATCATAAAACGGTTACGCGCGCTCATCGGCGGGCTCCTTGGGTGGCATTGCGCTCGCGGCGAAACAACGCAGCGGAAATAAAATCCAGCACTGCGGCCCGGCGTTCGGCGATCCGCTCCGGGGTCAGAGGATTGAAACCAACGATCCTCTGCATCATGGGGGCGCTACTGAAATAGAAAACAATCATGGCGACAATCGACGGCACGAAGTGCACCGGGTTGACCGGGCGAAACTCGCGGTCGACGATGCCCTTGCGCATAACTTCGCTCACCTTGACGAAGATTGGCTGAATATAGTTCTTGATGACTTTGTCGATGTGCGGCGAGCGCCCCTCGCGGGCGCGCATCATCTCGCGCTGCATCAGCCGGGGATAAAGCTGGTTGGAGGCGATGAAATCGAAATAAGCGCCGGCGTAGGCGAGGATTTTCTGACGCGGCGGCAGGTCGCTGTCGAGAACGCGGAAGACGGTGCTCTTCAATCCGGAAAATGTGTCGTCCAGGACAGCACCGTAGAGGG
>Ga0210387_10002542_pt1 | contig 13958 bp, 9 predicted proteins | sample IncBWC7OmetaG_FD_160108 | JGI IMG/M metagenome (GOLD analysis project Ga0210387, IMG submission 160108) | Forest soil microbial communities from Barre Woods Harvard Forest LTER site, Petersham, Massachusetts, United States - Inc-BW-C-7-O ...
AGTTCCATGAGCGGTACGATTCGTTTCATCCCCAATTCTCCGGATCTCAACAATCTCGGCGGCTATGTGACCATGGAAGGCTCGGAGACCTCGCACGCCAGCGGCAACTACAATATCAACGGCGAACTCAATCTGCCCATCATCGACGGCGTGCTCGCTCTGCGCATGGTGGGATGGAAACTCTACGATAGCGGTTATATCAATCAGTATCGTGTGGGCGAGGGCGTCACGGGCATCACGAACATCGGAACCGCGAAAGTTCCGAATTTTCAGACAGTGCCGGTGGCGGGCATCGGATTCGTCAAGGGTGTCAACGATGACGATGTCGGCGGCGGTCGCGCCATCGTGCGCTTCCATCCGAATGACAATCTGACCATTGATGCCAACTACACCACGCAGACCGAAACTTCCGGCGGTTCATCCCGCTACACCCCGGCCGGCGTCGCGGCGTTTAGCGGCGGACCCATCCCCCCGATCCAGGGTTGCGATCTGTGCAATACCGACGTTACGTTGAGTCCATGGAGCGACAACCTCAAGGTTTTCGGCCTGACGGTGGAATACAAGACCGGCCTCGGCACGGTGACCGGCACCACCAACCAGTACAATCGCACCACCGGCTTCACCTTCGACTCGACGCCGGTGCTGGTGTCGTTTGATGTTCCCGTTCCGGCCGAAACGCTCGAGCCGCGCACCCGCAAAGTCAATTCCAGCGAACTGCGGTTTGCCAGCGACCTGAATTCTCCCGTCAATTTCGTGGCGGGCGTCTATCGTGAGCACGAGGCCCAGGATCTGGCCGTACAGGTCATCACCACCGGCGGAAATGGCTTGGTGACCGGGCCCTTCAGCACCTCGACCGCCCAAGATGCGCTGGATTTCCCGGGTGTGGGAAACACTTTCTTCGGACGTACCGACCAGCGCAGCGACACGCAATACGCGGGCTTCGGCGAGGCGACCTGGAAGATCACCGATGCGTGGACCGCAGTGGCGGGCGTGCGTTACTTCACCGAGACTTTGAACGGCGTGCAGACACAGACCCATCCATTCGGCGGCTTTCCCGGCGCGCCCAATCTGGTGCCTATCGTCGATCCGGAGGAGACCTTCAATAAGGTCACCTGGAAGGTCAATAGCAGCTACAAGTTCAGCGAGGAAGTATTGGGGTACGCGACCATATCGACCGGCTTTCGCAGCGGTGGTTTGAACGCGGTCAGCGAACCGTTCGAGCCCATTCCGGCGGCCTATTCGCCGGACTCCTTGACCAACTACGAGCTGGGCGCCAAGGGCCGTCTTTTTGGCGGCGCGTTCGATTATCAGGCCGACGTTTACGTCATCAAGTGGGACAACATTCAGGTCCAGGAAACCACTGCCGACGGCGCGTTCGTCTATCAGGGCAATGCGGGTACCGCGCGCGTGAAGGGCGTGGAATTCGAGTTCACCGCTCACCCGTTCCAGTACCTGGCGGCCAGCTTCGCCGGCTCGTATCAGGATGCGTACCTCACCGAAGGCGCCAACGCCGCGCAATACGCGCTGAACCCGACGCTCGGCCGTACCGGCGACGCCATTCCGAACGTGCCCAAGTTTCAGCTCAACCTCGGACTCAACTACACGGCGCCGATTTCCGGCGCATGGCAGGGGATGGTTGCGACGGATGTGACTTATCGAGGTGCCGTGAACGCGTACTTCGCTTCCAACACGCAATTCAACATTCCGTTGGCGTCCTATACTCTCCTCAATCTGCGAGCCGGTGTGATCAACGGTCCCTGGAGCGTGACCGCCTTTGCGCGCAATCTGACCGACAAACGCGCCGAAGTTTCCGCGATCAATTCCTCGCAGGACCCCGACGCGCTGCTGACGGTGCGCCCGCGGACGATCGGCCTCACCGCGACGCGGAAGTTCTAGCTCTCCAAGGAGGCACGGATCGTGCGCCGAGTCGTTGGATTGCTCGTCGCTGCGGCGCTATTCAGCGCCCCCGGCGCGGCGGCGGCTGCGGACCAAGGTGGCAAAGGATTGCCACTCTGGGATTTTTACAGCTCGACGTTGAGTCATGCCAAGTACATCGACCTGACGCATACACTCGCGCCCGGCGGTCCGCTCGGCGAGGGTTTTGTCGACTTCAGCGTGGGGCCCACGCGGGCGGGCGTTTCCATACCCGGAGTCATCGAGAAGGGCGAACCCTTCAGCTACGAGAAGCATGGCGTGGCGATCACCGCCTATGAGCTGCCGATGGACCATATCGGCACGCAGTTCGGTCCGCCGGCCCATGAGAACGATCACGGCGCAACCATCAGCGATATTCCACCCACGGTGGCGCTGCGCCCGTTGGTCGTGATCAATGTCGCGCCCAAGGTTGCCCTGGATCCTGGCTACCAGGCCACCGTTGCTGATATAAAACACTGGGAACGGCGCCACGGCCCAGTCCCGGCAGGATCCGTTGTGATGATTCGGTCCGATTGGTCGAAGCAGTGGAATGATCCGAAGCGCTTCACGACACAGCCCTTCCCTGGCGTAAGCTTGGCGGCGCTCAAATATCTGCACTTGGATCGGCATGTTCTGATGCACGGACACGAACCCTTGGATACCGACAACACCGCTCCGGAATTTGTGGGGGAAAAATGGCTCCTGAGGCATAATTTTGCGCAGGCCGAGGGCGTGGCGAATCTGGATCAGGTTCCTGAAAGCGGGGCGCTCATCACGATCGGATTCGCGAAATTCGAGGGCGGCACCGGCGGATTTGCGCGCTACATCGCGATTGCACCGGCGGACTGGCCCTTCGGCGTGACGCTCGAGCAGCAGCCTGGCGCGCCCCTGCCCACGCACACCCACGCTCTGCGCCGCGGCGCCGATGGCGTGATGCGGGAAACACCATGAGCGTCCCCAAGACAGCGCCCGTCATCGCCCACCGCAAAGGGTTCTACTACGAGGTCAAGGCGGGAAAACGCTACCTGTGGTGCAGGTGTGGCCGCTCCCGGTCGCAGCCCTTCTGTGACGGTTCACACGTGGGAACCGAATTCCTGCCGATTGCATTCAAAGCCGAACGGGATGAAGACGTCATCTTCTGCGGCTGCAAGCAAACCGCCACCGGACCCTTCTGTGATGGCAGCCACAGCAACCTGCCCGGCGGTTATCTCACCGATGATCCGGATAGTGCCGAGAACCGCAATGTGCGCACGGTCGAGGCGGGTTCAAGTCCGATTGTTCGGCTGGACGGCCAATGCTATGTCTTCTCGACCGCACGGGCGACGCTGATCCCGCGCGGCGCGATGCGCTACTGCCAGGTGGTTACCCCGACTCTCGGCGCGCTCTTTCAATCGCAGTTCTATGCCGAAGTCGCCGAGGGCAGCTCGCCGGTGATCGCGGCGGACGGGCGCCACACGGTTCTGTTCGTGACACACGGTCAAGGCGATATCGAAATCGGCGGGCGACGCTTCGCCGTGGAACCGCTTACCGGAATATACGTCCGCCCGTCCGAAGGCTACCGCGTTCACAACGACTCCAAAAACCCGATCAAATTCTTCGTCTCGAATGGTCCCGGCAGCGAGGACCTGGTGTTGATGAACCGGATGCCGGCGACTTTTGAGTCGCAGTATCCGGATCGAATCGCGTCGATCGACCCTTCCCAGCGTCACAAAATGGCTGAACGCTACTACCAGATGTTGGTCAGTCGCGAACACGGTTCAACCGTTGTGACGCAGTTCATCGGCAACATTCCCTTGTCCAAGGCTGAGCCGCATCGGCATTTGTACGAAGAGGCGCTGATTTTCCTCAATGGCGAAGGCGTGGTGTGGACGGACAGAATCAAGACTCGTGTCGCCGCGGGAGACGTTCTGTTCTTGCCGCGCAAGCAGCTGCATTCCGTTCAATGCACAACGCCAGGCGGATTTGATATCGTGGGCGTGATATATCCGGGGGACAATCCCTCCATCAACTACTGAACTCACTGCGCTGCGCTAACCCGAGACAATAAATGGCCACCCATTCACAAGCTCTTTCCGCACTGGTCGAAGGCATCCTTCGCGGCGGCATCCGCGTCGTCGACCTCACGGTCCCGCTGGAGGCAGCCACGCAAACCATCCGCCTGCCGGAGCAGTTCGCACCCTCGAAACCGTTTGCGCTGGAGGAGATCTCGCGCTACGACTCGCGCGGTCCCGCCTGGTACTGGAACAACATCAGCTGCGGCGAGCACACCGGCACGCATTTCGATGCGCCGATACACTGGGTCACCGGCAAGGACTACCCTGACAACGCGACGCATAACATTCCGGTGGAGCGCTTCATCGGTCCGGCTTGCGTGATCGACGTCTCGCCTCAAGTTCGCAGCAGCGCTGATTTCCTATTGACCCAGGGCATCGTGGAGCAGTGGGAGAGCCACCACGGCCGCATTCCAAGCCGCGCATGGGTGCTCATTCGTACCGACTGGTCCAAGCGCCCGGGCGATTCCTTTCTCAATTTCAGCAGCGACGGTTCGCATACGCCGGGGTTTCATCCGGAGTGCGTGCCTTTCCTGGCGCGCGAGCGCGACATCTTGGGCGTGGGGGTTGAAACCGTCGGCACCGACGCGGGCCAGGCCCACACATTCAATCCCATGTTCCCGTGCCATACCATCATGCACGGCGCCAACCGATTTGGACTCGCCAGTCTCACGAATTTGGATCAACTGCCGCCAACAGGCGCCGTGGTGATCGCGCCGCCGCTCAAAATCGTGAATGGCTCAGGCAGCCCCCTGCGGGTGCTGGCGCTGGTGCCGGTCTAAATTACTCTGTCGTTCGCCTCGGCGCTTTCCCGCCAGCGCGCACGGTATTCGGTCAAATCGACGGGCAGCGGAGCGACGCGCTGAAGCGCCGTGGTACCGGCCTTGGCTCCGGTCGCCAAGTGCAGTGCCCCTCGTGCAACGCCATTCTCATCATTGCCGATGAATACCCGGGTGGCGGGCCTCAAGCGCGCAAGCGATTGCGCGAACACCGGCGCGTTGGAGAATCGCCCATCTATCAGCAGCGTGTCGCCGCAGCCGATGAGGTCGAGGGACACATCCGCGACCAGCGCGGCGTACAGATGCGCGCGCGCGACCGCATCGTTGGCGTCTTGACGCGCACCGACCCAGCGCGATGCCGCGTTCGGAAAGGGACCCACACCGCGCACCGACGACGGCAGAATCATCGTTCCGGATTCGACAGCGCGGATGGCATGCTCGATGTGCGTGGCGGCGAAGCGCGCATCACTGTGCAGCGCGTCCGCGCCGATCAACATCTCGATCTCGCGCCCACCCATGAATCGGCTCGAAGGCACCGGTGTGCCTGAGACATCGACATTCACCAGACAATCGCGCCGTTCAGGCAGTGTGGTGACCCGGCCTGCATCAGGCTGCAAGGACGAACGCATGGCGATGAACCAAGTCCCGGTCGCCAGCATCGTCGCATCATGACCTTCGATCTCACCATGGCTGCGTGCCGCCAGCAGCGCGGCATTCGAATCATGCAAGCCGCAATACACTCGGACGGCCGGGGAGAGTCCGGTGTGAAGCGCCCACTCCCAGGAGAGCGTCCCCAATGGAGTGTTGGCCGGCACCAGCGGCGCGAGTCGATCGGCCCAGCCGCGTCGCACTGCCAGTTCGGACGGCGCACGGTCAAAGGGACGCCATAGGTCGGTGTGGCAGCCCAGGCTGCTCACCTCGGAGGCGGCGACGCCGCACAGCACCCATGCCCAATACTGGGCCCAGGGCAGGATTTGCGAGGAGGAAAGGGCACTCGACTGCAGCGAATCGAGCCAATGCAGCTGCAGCCCAAGGTTCAAACCCGCCGGCAGTGCGGGGGAGCCGGTCACTGCAAAGGAATCGCACTCATTCTGATAGACCGCGCGCTGATCCTCGACCCCCGCCCACTCGTAGTCAATCGGGGCGGCTTGCAGACGGCCGTTTCGAATCAGAGCTGCTCCGGCGCCGTGCGCGACGGGGACAATGGCTTCAATCGGGCCCAGGCTCGCGTACTGCGCCAGTACTGTCTTCAGCCAGACCTGAATGGAGTCAGCATCCAAGGCCTGGTAAGCACCCACGGTGAGCGGTTGATTGTGCCGTGAGCGTTGCCTTACGCAAACTCCGCTCTCGTCCCACAGCGATGCCTTGGAAAACGTCTTGCCGATATCGAGGACGATCGTCCAGCCACCTGCCATCATCAGCTCGGATCGTTAATCACACTGCTTTGTACCGACAACGATTGTTGCGGGCAACTGATATTTCCGGTATGTGCGGGAATCACCGCCTGAAGGCTCGATTATTTTTTGTGCCTTAATGGTTTCCCCGCGTACAGTAGCGACCCATGAATACCAGCGTCTCATGGGGTATGGGGCTCGCGGCCCTGATGATCGGCGCGTTGCCGTGCCACGCCGATGACTTGCCGCTGCGCAAGATCACCGTCGATACGGTGACCGTCGGGGCGCTGCGCCCGTTGAGCGGTATCCAGGCCGCCCCCGGGGTTGATGGCACGGCATTGTACAAGGCCGCCCGCGTCGACCTGATACGCGTCGACGATATGCAGGGGCCCGGCGATACGGACGCGATTTTTCCGGACATGAGCGCCGATGTGGACAATGCCAAGAGCTATAACTTCGCGCCGACCGATCGCTTGGTCGCGTCGATCAAATCCGCGGGCGCGGAGCCGCTGTTTCGCATCGGCAGAAGTCGCGGCGCGGACGCAAGTCCGCCGCCGGATCCCGACAAATACGCGCAAATCGCGCGGCACATCGTGCTCCACTACAACCGGGGCTGGGATAGGGGGTTTCGCTACGCCATCCGTTATTGGGAGATCTGGAACGAAGCGGATTCCAAGCTGTTCTGGACAGGTTCGCCGGAGGAGTATTATGCCCTGTACGAGAAAATGGTCCGTGCCATCCAGTCGGCCGACGACTCGGCTCTGGTCGGCGGGCCGGCGATATCGAAACCTCTGATTGCCGGTGCGTACCGGGATAAGTTTCTGGATTTCGTGCGCTTCAACCGCCTGCCGCTCGATTTCTTCTCCTGGCATTTCTTTGCGGTAGATTCAAACGATCCGTACACCTTTGCCACGATTGCCAGGGAGCTGCGCCGCGCTCTCGATGCGCATGGTCTCGGCTCCACCAAGAACGTCCTGGATGAATGGAATGCGGATCCCGCTGAACGGGACATGTCGAAGGCCGCGCGCGCATCTTTTGCAGCCAGTGCGCTCATTTACATGCTCGGTGGACCCATCGATGCGCAGACTTTCTATCGCGCCGACACGGGATTTGTCGGCGACAAGGGGACGCCGGATGAGGTGGGACATGCGCTCAGCGCCTTCGGTGCGCTGAAGAGCACGCCGGTGCTGATTCGAACCGCCGGCGGCGACGAGTCGGGGTTCGCAGTGGCTGCAGGCCGGTCGCGGGATAGCCGTCTCGTGCAGGTATTGATCAGCAACTATCAAATCGCCGCCAAGTACCTGCAGCCGCGCGACAACTGGGATACCTCGCTACCCGAACGCCGCGCGCTGCAATACCACGACAACGGCGGCTATGACGCCACCATCAATCTGCCGGGGCCCGGGAAGTACCAGGTGAAGCGCTACCGGATCAACGACTCGTCGAACTTTACGCTGATCGATCAAAGCACACAGATCGGCCCCAGCATTCATTTGCAGGCCGCGCTGCCGCCGCCGGCGATAGAGCTGATCGTCATCACCGCGAACTGAATACGGCTTATTAGTGAAGCGGGCTCAAGCCGAGCCGCAATAGATCGGCGATTTCCGCAGCAATTTGCGCCTTGCGTGGATCATCGCCGCGGACCAATCCTTTGGCGAGCCAGCTGCCGGCCCCGCGCATGAAGAGCAGAAGGCAGTCCCGGTTCACGTCGCGCATGGAATGCTCATTGTGTGCCTCCCCGCACAGGGCGCGGTACGCCTGAACCAAAACTTTACCGCGCTCGGTTGCCAAAATCTTTTCCTCGGCGCTCAACGAATCGTAGCCCGTCGATGAGCGCAGCGGCTCGATATCATCCCGCTGGTGCGAGATCGCATTGGCGCGCAGCACCGCAATCAGCGTATCGGCGGCGCTCCCGCCTTGAGCGGTCGCTTGCTCACGGATGAAGGAAAAGATGCGGTCGGTTCGCGCATAGCAGGCTGAGAGAATGGTCTGCTTGTCGCCGACATAGTGATACAGCGTTCGTTTGGTTGCGCCGACGGCGGCGGCGATATCATCGAGCGATGTCGTATCGACGCCGCGCCGATTGAACAGCTGCGAGGCAGCAGCGAGAATCTTCTCGCGCTTGGCGTCGAACTGCGCACCGCGATCGAACAGGCCGCCGGGTTGAGTGAGCAGGGGTGAAAAATCAATCGGCGGAGGATCGACCGCGCTGGTGCGGTCGGTTGCCCAGCCATTCGCAAGTATGTCCTTGGCCGCGGCAATGATCTCAGGCCTGCCTACGCGCAGTGCCGTCGCCAGAGGTGAATTCAGCGGTATCGAGTGAATGATGCTGATGATGGTTCGCGCGACGATCGGAAAGTCGCAGACGCGCATGTCGCCGGCTTTTGCCCCGGCCTCGAGCAGGCTGGCAAGCCGCGCCACGACCGCTTCGAAGATGCCGAGGACGGTTTCGCGTGCGGCTTGATCGAGCAGCCCGATTTCGCTCAAGGCCGCAAGCTCGGGTTCCGCGGGATCCAAGGTGTTGGAGATGAAGTTCCCGACGACCTGCAACGCGCTGCGGCCGGATTGCGCCGCTTCGCCCAGCCGGCGCGCCATGATCTCGGCTGATCGCAGGTAAACCTGAAACATCAGGTCTTCCCGATCCTCGACGTAGTAGTACAGCGATGCGCGGGAAAAACCCAGCTTGTCCGCGACATCCGTCAAGGATGTCATGGAAATGCCCTTGGAATTTAATTCCCGCGCGGCCTGGTCGAGCAATTGTTCGCGCCGGGATTTTGCCGCGGCGTCGATGCGGCGCGCAGAGGCTGCGTTTTTGCTCACCAGTCTCATCTAGTATTCGATCGCGCAGCCCTGCGGCTGGGTCTCCGGCTCTCTCACGCGATGCCCCGCAACCAAATCGTCCAGCGCGGATTTCATGTACTCGTGCCCTTGAGCCTGGTCGGCGAAGACTTGATCATCCATCGCTCCCTGGTATGCGAGTTTGCCGTCGCGGTCGACGACGAAGAAACTCGGTGTCGTCTTGGCGCCATAGCTGCGCGCGATATTGCCGTCGAGGTCGAACAAAAATGCAGTCACCGTCGCATGAGTCCGCGCAATGCGCGCGCGAGCGGCAGCTGCGCTCAAATACCCGGCTTTGTCGGGTGCGGCGGTATCGATGGATAGCCACACCACGTCGTGGGATGCGGCATAGCGCTGCAACGCCTGCATGGCGCCGCTCTTATATTTCACGGCGGTAAAGGGACAAACAGGATTGGTCCACTCCAGAACCACCAGCTTGCCGGCGTAGTCGCGCAAGCTGTGGTGCTTGCCGTCGGCGCCTTTTGCGCTAAACGTCGGCGCCTGCGCACCGGGATTCACGCGGCTCAAGCCCGTCGCGTGTGCGCCGTAGCACAGGCTGATGCCTGCGGCCGCCATCGACATCAAGACGGCGGCCCGCGCGGATTCCTTCAACGAATCAAAGGAACGCACGGACCGCCACTTTTGGGTTACTGACCGCCTCCAGTCTTTTCCGCCGGCGGCGGAGCCGGCGCTGCAGCCGGAGCCGCAGCCCCTTGCTGCGATGCCTGCTGGCGGCGCTTTTGCATGGACGCCTGGGCCGCGAGCAACTCATTGGGCTCGATGAAGCCGTCATGATCGGTGTCGATCTTGGCGAAGCTCGCCGCAAAATCCTTACCGATCGGGCCGGTCAATTCCGACATGTCCAGTTTGCCGTTCATTTTCGTGTCCAGCATGCCGAACAGGCGATTGTCGTTCAGTTCCTTATCGAATGCCTTGTACTGGTCCATCTTGTCCGAGGTCTCTCCGACCCACTCGTAGTGAAACGCGGTGTAGAGCATTTCATCAAAGGACTGATCACCCCAGGGTACGACGCGGTTGTGATCCGGATTGGCCGGATTTCTCACGGAGTTGTCATACGTATAAACAGCAAGCAGTTTCGATCCTGCCGGAACCTTGACGGGCTGAACGAAATTGTATTCGCGCTGCCAGTTGAAATCGTAATGCGGCAGCGACACCAGCAAGGTCTTCTTGCCGTCCGGTTCTATGAGAAAGAACTGCGAGGATGCGCCGCGATAATGGGCGTGCGGGAACGCACCGTACAGCATCATGTCCTTGGGAACATCGATGTACGCCTGCAGCTCCGTGCTCTCCTTGTTCGCGGGAATGACGATGTTCGCATTCAACACGACTGAGTTGCGCATCACGTACTTCGGCTTGTCCTTCCAGAAGTAAAGCGCAATTTGCGAGTGCTCGGTGACTTGCTGACCGTACGGGGTGTAGTGCACCTGGAAGCCGATGGCGCCGCCCGGCGGTATGTAGGCGCCGGTGTTCGCCGGCTCGACGAAGGATTCGGCTCCGACGGCGTAGCCGCCCAACGACGTGCCCCACTTGCTTTCATTGGCAACTTGGCCGGGTCCCGGCACTTCGGCCAAGTAGCCGGTTAGAATGTGGTGCACTGTTTGGCGATTCACGACCTTGATGGTCGAAGCGCGCAGCCACTTGCCTTCCTTCAGCGGATTGACGACGTAGGGGCGTTGATAATCAACGATGCCGTTCGCCGGTATGGTGTAAGCGGGGACATCGAGCACCAAGTCCGGTTTGCCCAACGGCCATTCCGGCGCTGTGAAAGCCTTGCCCGCCAGCGGATCGGTACCGGTGCCGCGCGGCGCACCCGCTTCGACCCAGTGAACCAAAGTCTTGATCTGCGCGGCCGACAGACTGCGGTCGCCGAGGAAATGTCCGACGCTCGGATCGGCGCGCCACGGCGGCATGCGTTGCGTGCGAATCATTTCACGAATCATCGGCGCGAAAGGCGCAATCTCTTCGAACTTCGTGAAGGGCATCGGGCCGATGCCGCCGGGTTCGTGGCAAGACACGCACTTGTCCTCAAACATCGGCGCGATGTTCTTGACATAAGTCGCTTTGCTGGTGGCCATCTTGGCGCGCTCGGGGAAGTCGACGATGCAGCCGACAGCCTCGACCTTTGCGACCGCTACCGGCTTTCCGGCCAGTTGCGCATCGAGCGCATCCTTGGCCCAAGTGTGATCCGCGCTTGCCTTCTGGCGCTCGTAGGTGACCTTATCGTCGATCGGACCGCGATAAATAATTTTCCAAGTCTTCGGATCGATGACGATGGCTTCGGCGGTACGAGTCACGCCCAACTGCTCACCGACCAACTGGTTGGTGTCCATCAGGATGGGCAGGTTGTAGCCGTAGCTTTGAGCCTCGGCGACGATCGCTTCGCGCTTGTCCGTCGGCGTGGAGTTCAGCATGAAAATCTCGACGCCCTTCGCCGAGTACGCATCCTGCAACGCTTTCACCGCGGCGCTGGTATTGCGGCTGACCGGGCAATTGTTTGCCTGCGTGATCAGCACGATCGCACTGGCGTCTCCGAGCTGACGCAATTCATGTGAATGCATATTTTGGTCGGACAGCCGGAAGTCATCGACCGTAACGGGCAACACGACCTCGGCTGGCGCTTTCGCAGCCGCATTTGCCGTCGCGAGGCTTGTGCTCGTGTAGCTTAAAGCTGCGACCGCAATCAACGCCGCTCCCGCGACAGATGTACGCGTCTTCTTCATAGTCGTTAACCTTCCCCTGTGGTTCGCCATGGTTGCCCGCGCGTCCAGCACGCGGAATCTACGTTTCAGTGTCATTATGCCACCAAATGTGGAGGCTGTCTTGTGAAAGCATGGGTTAATGCGGCATGACGGGGGTTTCCACATGGCGTCGCGGCCTGAAATGGGCGATTGGGGCATTTCTGGCGCTGGCCGGCCTGGCCCTGCTGCTAGGCGTGGCTCTGGAAGCCGGCTATCTGCAGGGCCCGTTGGTCAAATTTCTCGCCGCCCGAGCGCAGCGCGAAATACGCATCGACGGGGCGCTGCGCCTTCATCTCTTTTCGCGAAATCCACGGCTGGTTGCGGAGCGCGTCACCATTGGGAACCCCCCTTGGACACCGCCCGGCATCGCCGTGCAGGCCGACAAGATCAGCGTGGTTTTTGAAACGCCGCGGCTTGGCCGCTTCTTCGACATCGCAAGCCTGGAAGTCGTGGGAGCCACGCTGCATATGTTTCGCGATGTGCCCGGACATGCCAACTGGCAGTTGAAAAACCCGGACTTGGTCGTGCCCCCGGGCTTGCCGATCGTTCATGCCCTGTCCGTGTTGGATGCGCATGTGTTCATAGAAGACGCGCAAAAAAACCGGCGGTTCGACGGCACCATCACTGCCCGGGATTCCAATGGACCCCACGGAGCGCAGCCATTGCGCATCGAGGCGCAAGGACAACTGAACGGCAGGCCGGTCAACTTCGAGCTTCTCGGTGATCCGCTGCGCACCGCGAGTCGCAGTGAACCTTATGCCTTTACATTGACCGAGCGCTCCAGCGGCTCGCACATCGCCGCCAAAGGCGCCCTGAAAGAATTCAGTTTGCTCAACTTGGATGCCTCTTTTGAAGCAAGCGGCGCCGATCTTAGGGATATGTACTATCTGATGGGCACCAAATTGATCGATACCGGCGCCTATCATCTTGCCGGCAAATTTTCTCGGCGCGGTAACACCGCTTCGTACAGCGACCTTAACGTCAGCTTCGGACAAAGCGATATTCGCGGCAGCGTATCGATTGCGCTGGATAAGGGGCTGTCGGACATTGACGCCGATCTGACCTCCCAGTCCCTGCGCCTGGCCGATCTGGGAGCGCGCGCGGCAGGCCGTGAACCGCAGCCGGAATCAGCCCAGCCTATGCTCTTGTCGAATGCGGCGCCGGATGCCGGCGCACTGCGTCCGATGACGGCTAGGTTAGGATTTCGTGCGCGGCGCGTGGCAGTGGGCCGCGTCACCTTGAGTACGGTTGCGGCGAAGGTGACGGTCGATCGCGGCCAGCTTGCCGTGGCGCCGCTTACCGCCGATGTGCTGGACGGCAAATTGACCGCGCAGCTCAAGATCGATGCGCGAAAAGAAATTCCGGCGGTTGACTTAGACGTTAAAATCGCCGGCTTGCAACTGGGACAATATGTGCGCAAAGGTACCGGTCCGCCTGCCATCGAGGGCCCACTCGACCTGCGCGCCAAGCTCACGGGCCACGGAAAATCCATGCACGAAGCGGCGGCTGGCGCCGAGGGAACGGTTACGGCGACGCTGCCGAGCGGCACGGTTCGAGACTCGTTCGCGGAGCTGACCGGCATCGATCTTCGAGGGCTCGGCCTGCTGCTCACCAAGAACACGAAAGAGGTCCCGGTCCGCTGCGGCGTCGCGAGTTTTCAAGCCCACGACGGCACGCTCACGGCACAGAACTTGGTCCTTGATACGGAGCCCGTCCTGATTGCCGGTGAGGGGGTTGTCCATCTGGATACCGAGACACTTGATTTTGTATTGCGCGGCTATCCAAAAAGCGTGCGGTTTCTTCAACTGCGCTCGCCGATTCTGATCGGCGGCACCCTCAAGCATCCATCGGTCGGCATCCATGCGCACGATTCAAAACTGGTGCTCCTCGACCGTGGCAAGACGAAGGATACCAACTGCGAGTCCCTGCTTCGATGAGCCTTTCGGTGGCTGTCGGTAAGAGCGACCATGCGCAGGGTCCCGAAAATGCCCCGGTCACCCTGGTTGAATACGGCGACTATCAGTGTCCTTACTGCGCTGACGTGCATTCCATGATTCGGTCCATTTCCAAAACCATGGGCGCGAATCTGCGCTTCGTCTTTCGCCACATGCCGCTCAAGGAAATGCATCCGTGTGCGCATTATGCCGCGGAAGCGGCGGAGGCGGCCGGTGCGCAGGGCAAGTTTTGGGCAATGCATGACGCCATCCACGATCATCAATCGGA
>Ga0210387_10002543_pt1 | contig 13958 bp, 13 predicted proteins | sample IncBWC7OmetaG_FD_160108 | JGI IMG/M metagenome (GOLD analysis project Ga0210387, IMG submission 160108) | Forest soil microbial communities from Barre Woods Harvard Forest LTER site, Petersham, Massachusetts, United States - Inc-BW-C-7-O ...
CACTCTGGGTCGTCCCCGAAAGCTTTCCAGTTGGCGGCGGCTGCTTCACGGCTGGGATGATAAAGAATGTAAACCAGCGTGTTGCTCTTGTCGGGCTCATCGAGCGGCGTCCAGTAGGCGACGCTCTTCATTCCGTGGCGGTCAAAGAGTTTTACAGTGTGATCGCGAAAGCGCGCCAGCAAGTCTGCTAATTTTCCGGCGGCGGCGTGATAGACGCGGAGTTCGTAGACTCCGGTTGCCGGCTTGGAGTTGTCCTGACCGGAAGCGGCCAATAAAGATGCCGGAAGGAAGGCAGCGGCAGGAATCGCCTGGAGTAAGGTTCTTCGTTTCACGGCAGGAATTTTACCAAAGGATCGGGCAAGCCTCCCGTCAATCGTTTTCCGTTATTCTCCCAGGTCCGATCAGTTGTTGCGAAGAGCGACCATGGGGTTGATGCGGGACGCTCGTCGAGCCGGCCAGTAACCTGAAATCAAGGCGACGAGAACCAGTGCCAGAGTCATTCCGGTGTAGGTGATCGCGTCCCAGGGCGAGGTCGCGAAGAGCAGGGACGCGATGAGGCGCGCCGATACGACCGACGCCAGGGTTCCGACGAGGATTCCGCCGAGCGTCAGGCGGAGTGTGCTGAAGAGGACGCCGCGCTGCACCCGGCTGGTGCTGGCTCCCAGGGCCATACGGATGCCGATCTCTTGCGTCTGCCGGGTGACGGTGTAAGAGATCACGCCATAGATGCCAAGCGCGGCGAGCAGCAATCCCAAACCAGCGAAGACCGCCACCAGAAGCATGAAGAAGCGGCGCGGCGAGACGGCGCGATCGACGATGCTACGGATGGGACGGAATTCGGCGCTGGGCTGATTGGGGTTCAGTTCGCGCAAGGTGCGGAGGACGCTCGAGGCCAGCGCCGCAGGCGGCAGGCTAGTGCGGACCACCAATTGTGCGCCTGACGGTCCTTGCTGGGTTGCCGGGTAATAGATCTGCGCGCCGGTGCCAGCTTCGACGTTTTCTTCGTGGATATCGTCCACGACGCCGACCACGTGGTCTTCTTCTTTGTCCCGCATGAGAATCTTGCCGACTGCGTCTTCAGCCGGCCAATATTGGTGGGCAGCCGACGCGTTGATGAGGACCACGCGCTCACTGCGCGGACCGTCCGCCCAGGTGAAATCCCGACCGTGAACGGGGATGCCCATGGCGCGAACGAATCCCGGAGTGATCACGTAGACGAGCGGATCGGGAAGTTCGCCGGGGGCAAAGACTTTTCCCTGAGGCACGGGCGTGTCCCATTCGCGGTTCGGTCCCAGCGGAAGATAGTCGGCGATGCCGGCGGCTTCGACGCCGGGCAGCGCGCTGACACGCGCGATTACCTGCTCGAAAATTGCGCCGCGTTTGGCCTGGCTAGCTTCGCCGGTTGGAGCGCTGTCATCGTAATCAATCTTGATGGAGGCAGCGCGGTCGGGCTGAAATCCGAGGTCGACGTCGAGCACTTTAGAAAAGCTGCGCAACAGCAGGCCGGCGCTAACCAGCAGCACGCAAGCCAGGCCGACTTCAGACACGACGAGCACCGACCGAATCCGGTCGTTCTTGCGGCCGAGCCCGGCACGGGAGCCGGAATCCTTCAGAGCCTCCAGCAGGTTGACCATCGCCATTCTGAAGCCGGGGGCGAGACCGAACAGCACGGCGGCAAAGACGGCGATGAAGACGGTCCAACCTACGGCCTGGCCGTCGAGTTGAAGCGTGCTCAGCAGCGGCAGGGCCAGCGATCCCTGATGGGCCAGCCAGAAGACTACGATCTGGGCGAGACCGAGGCCGAGGGCTGCGCCTGCGCCGGAGAGCACCAGGCTCTCGATCAAAAGCTGGCGTACGATGCGTCCGCGGCTGGCGCCGAGAGCGCCGCGCACGGCAAATTCTTTTCCACGTGCAACTGCCCGAGCCAGCAGAAGGTTCGAAAGGTTCACGCACGCGATCAGCAGAATCATGCCGACCGCGGCCCAGAGCACGATCAGCGAGCGCCGCAGCTTGCCGGTGACGTAGTCCTTCAGCGGTACTGGAATCAGATCGCCTTTATAGCGCCCCAGAGTCTCGGGATATTTCACGTTGAAATAGATTCCTGGTGCGACACGGTTGGCGTCGTCGAGAGCCTGCGCCACGGTCACGCCGGGCTTGAGTCGCCCGATCAAGGTGACGATGTTGCCCCAAGCCCGCGATTGATTCAGGTCGAGCGGGGTGAACAGATCGACCTTCGCGCCAGGCGAAAAGACTGCGCCGAAATCGAAGTTGGCGGGCAGGACGCCGACGATGGTCACTGGCGTTCCGTTCAAGTCGATGGCTTTCCCAACGACTGACGGGTCGGCCTGAAACTGGCGCCGCCAGTAGGCGTTCGCCAGAAGAGCTACGGGATGCGGACCGCCCCGCGCTTCGTCCGCGGTGAACAGGCGGCCAAGAGCTGGCTGTACGCCGAGAACCTGAAAAAAATTGCCGATGACGTCGATGCCGGTGACGGGCTCGGGTTCGCCGCGGCCGGTAAAGCGCAGATTGTCCGGCGTGCTGAAAGCGAAGTATCCGGTAACGGCTTGATAGGCGCGACTCTGGTCGCGGAACTCCTCGTAGGCGTCGGATGAGTAAGTGGCGCAGGAGAGTCCACAGTCGGACGGGGGCGGCGCGATCCATGCCAGTTCCCGCGAGTCAGGAAACGGCAGTGGGCGCAGCAGCAGCGTGTTGACCACGCTGAAGACGGCGATGTTGGATCCGATGGCCAGAGCCAGGATCAGAATGGCGACGGTGGCGAAACTGGGGTCGCGGCCGAGCTGGCGGAGTGTGTAGCGCACATCCCAAAGCGAATCGGCCCAGTGTTCGGCGAGGCGTTTGCGTTGTTCCATTTTCTCCCCTAAGCTTGCGCCGAATTGCTGCACGGCGCGGACATCTCCGAATTGACGTTCTGCTTCGCGGCGGGCGGCGTCCGGCTTCCAGCCGTGGGCGATCAGGTCGTCGGTTTTCGCGTCGAGATGGAAGCGCAGCTCGTCTTGCACATCGGCAGCCGGGTCGGGGCCGAGGATGCGGGCGAAGCGGCGCCACATCGGCAACGGCTTCATGCCGACTCCTCCGGCAGCGGTGGCTGGGTTGCGGCGAGCACTTTGGCGACAGCCTCGGCGTAGGCGTGCCAGGTTTTGGTTTCCTGGCGAAGTTGGCGGCGGCCTTCGGCGGTCAGTTCGTAGAACTTGGCGCGGCGATTGTTCTCTGAGAGTCCCCACTCGGCCTCGAGCAGGCCTTTGTTTTCAAGTCGCCAGAGCGCGGGATACAGCGTGCCCTCTTCGAGCAGCAAAGCTTCATCGCTCTGGCGGCGGATCAGGCTGGTGATGGCGTAGCCGTGCAGCGGTCCCCAGACGAGCGCTTTGAGGATGAGGACATCTAAAGTGCCGCGAACGAATTCAAGTTTGGCGCGATCCATTTTTTGGTTCCCCTAGGGTTGTCAGGGAAGCATCTCAGACTCCCCCTTTGACCGCAAGGGGAGCGTTATTTCTTTGGACTCGGGAGTGGGCTGGAGGTTAGCGGGGGGTGCAGCTCAGGACCGCGCAAGTTAGGCGCAGCGCAAAGTTGCTGAGCTACAAATTAGGATGCTGCCGAGGCGTCGCTGTGCTGCGTCTGGAGAACTGCCGCCGCGTCGCTGCGGTCCGCTGGGCGGACCCTTCGACTTCGCTCAGGGCAAGCTGCGCCCGCCCCTCCATTTGTGCTATTTGGCGACGGTCAGGACGATGACTCGGTCAACTTCATCGGCTTTCGGGGCGGGGAGCTTCAGGATCACGCCGTCTCCATTTTGGGTGAAGTCGGCTTTCGCTCCGTCGCTTAATGTTTGCGCGGATGCTATCTTGCTCGCGACCGGCGGCAGGGCCAGCAGTGGCGATCCCCAGTTCAGCACGTGAACGTAAATCTTGTCGGCCTTCTGGGTGGTGACGCCCCAGTCGGCGGGCGGCACGGGGCCGCCGCGGGTGCCATAGATCGATTCTCCACATTTCGCGAGCCACTCGCCGACGGCGCGCAGGCGGGTCACGAATTGCGGATCGATTTCGCCGTTCGGGTACGGGCCGATATTCATCAGCAGGTTGGAATTATTTCCCGCGGCGCGGATCAACCGGCGTTCGAGATCGGCCACGCTCTTGTAGTTGCTGTCGCCAATGTTGAAGCCCCAGGAACCGTTCAGCGTGTCGGAGCTTTCGAGCGGAATATCCTTGCTGATGAATGTCGTATTAAATCCGGCAGTGTTACTGCCGGGGAGATCGCGCTCGAAGGTTTGCACATCTTCGCCCGGGCGCGGCGTCTGATGATGGTTAGGAATGATCAGTGCGGCGGGCTGCAGTTTGTGAATGAGCGCATAAGTTTTGTCGAGATGCCAGTCGGCGTCGGGCTTGTCCCACATACCGTCGAACCAGATGCCGGCGATCGGGCCGTAGTTGGTGAGAAGCTCGGTGAGCTGGCCGTCCATGTAGTTGTCGAGGTAGGCGTTGAAGTCGCCGTGGTCGGGGCGGCCGTTGGGCCAGTTGGTCTGGCCGCGCGGGAAGTAGTCCGGATTGTGCCAGTCGAGCTGCGAGTAATAGAAGAAGAGTTTGATGCCCTGGCGGTGACATTCGTCGGCCAGGATCTTCAACGGATCTTTTTTGTAGGGAGTCCGCTGCACAATATTCCAGTCGGAAACTTTCGAGTCGAACATGGCGAAGCCGTCGTGATGGCGCGAGGTGATGGTGATGTACTTCATGCCGGCGGCCTTGGCGAGGGCGACCCAGGTTTTCGCGTCGAATTTCTCGGGATCGAAGAAGGCGGGCAGACGATTGTATTCTTCGACTTTGAGATGCCGCTCGTGAAAGACCCACTCGCCGTCGCCTAGCACGCTGTAGACGCCCCAGTGAATGAACATGCCGAATTTCATGTCCTGGAACTCGCGGCGGGCTTGTAGATTTTCGGGCGAAGCCTGGTATTCGGTCTGAGCGGACGCGGGAAGGGCGCAAAATACGCATACTGCCCACGCGCAGATGAGTGAGCACATCGAGATGCGGTTGCGGGGCGAATTCGACATGGCTGATTTTCCCGATTCAGTGTAAACGAGTGAGATAGCGGTCAGGGCACCGGCAAGAACAGATAGGCCGGCTAGCATTCACGGTCGCGGATTGTAACAGATGGAGCCGGGCGATATGATTTGCGTCCGACTCAAACTTAGCCGAGGCAGAGTGAACTATGGCGCAAGCAAATGGATTGATTCAGATTCCCAGCCACTATTCGTTCGAAGACACGGTGCGGCGGTTGCAGGCGGCGTTCGCAGAAAAGGGGCTGCAGGTCTTCGCGGTCATCGATCACAGTGGGGAAGCGGAAAAAGTTGGATTGGAGATGCGGCCGACGAAGGTGGTGATCTTCGGCAGCCCGAAGGGCGGGACGCCGCTGATGGTTGCGGCTCCGAGCCTGGCCATCGATTTGCCGCTGAAGGCGCTGGTCGCCGAAGATGCTGCGGGCAAAGTCTCGGTGACTTACAACGATCCTCAGTATTTGAAGGAGCGGCATGGTGTGCCGGAAGACTTGATCAAGAATCTTGCCGGGGCGGGCGTTGTCATCGGGAAGGCGGTGGAATAGTGCCCCCGGCGTTGTGATCAGGAAACCTGTGGAATAATGAACCCCCTGCCGCTCGCGCAAAGAATGCGCGAGAAGTGGCACTCGGGCGTAGAGGAGGATGAGGTGGAGAATCCCAATCGGGCGCGCGACCATCTGGCGAATGAGCGAACATTCCTCGCCTGGATGCGGACGGGCGCGTCGATCGTAGTCTTCGGGTTCGCCATTGGCCGGTTCTCAATTGCCATGCGGCAGTTGACGGCGATGCAGGGGCATGCGGTGCGCACGGCCGGGATTTCAGTCTGGATGGGCTCGGGCGCGATCGTCGCGGGAGTGGCGCTGGTGGTGGCCGGGTTGGTGCGCTATCGCAAGACGCGGACGCAGCTGGATGCGGGGACGTTTGAGCCGGCGGGATTTGTGTTGGATCTGATTACGATTTTGACGGTGGTGTTTGGCTTGGTGCTGGCGGGATATTTGATTTATACCGAGACGAGTTTGGGGTAGGGCCGTGTTCCTGGCTAGGAAAAGCAGGTTCCTCGCGCCAAAAACAAGGCGCTGGGAATGACAACTTGTAAATCGATTATGGCGAACGATCCTCATGGCGAATGATCTTCATAGCAACAATCTTCATAGCAACGATCGGGAAAAAGAAGCGGCGGCGCGGGCTAGTTTGCAGTTCGTGAAGGATGGGCAGGTCGTCGGCCTGGGGACGGGATCGACGGCGGCGTTCTTTATCAAACTGCTGGCGGAGAAGGTGAAGAACGGGCTGCGCATTCGCGGGATTCCAACTTCGGTGAAGTCGGGGGAACTGGCACAGAGTCTGGGGATTCCGCTGACAACGCTGGATGAATGCCAGGAGATCGCGGTGACCGTCGACGGTGCGGATGAAGTGGATCCGCAACTTCGCTTGATCAAGGGCGGCGGCGGGGCCATGCTGCGGGAGAAGATTGTGGCATCGGCAACGAAGCAGTTGGTGATCGTCGCCGACGCCTCGAAGCAAGTGGCGGTGCTGGGGAAGTTTCCGTTGCCGGTGGAAGTGATCGGGTTTGCCGAAGCGCTGGTGAGGAAACGCATCTCTGATCTGGGAGCACAGGTTTCGGTGAGGGCGGGTGCCGACGGAAAGCCGTTTGTGACCGACGAGAACCATCACATTCTGGATTGTCGGTTCGGCCAGATTCAGGATCCGGATGGGCTGGCGCGGCAGTTGAGTGACATGCCGGGCGTGGTCGAGCATGGGTTATTTATCGGGATGGCGAAGGTCGCGTTGTTTGCTCGCGGCAGTGAGATCGTAGAGTTAAAGCGGTAGGCGTTCGCGGGGCGACGCAGTCCGTTGCTCGCTGGGGCGGCAAGGGAGACGGCAGAGATTCCTCGCTGCGCTCGGAATGACAAGGCTAGTCAAGAATTGAAATGGCAACTGGGGCGTTAACTCGAGGATGGAGTGGACCGTCGCGGAGGCGGGTGCCGCGCTTTCAGGTGCAGGCGCCGCTGGATGTGACGGTGCTACGGTCGGGTGTTCCGGATACTGTCCCGGGGAGGTCGGTGAACGTTTGCGAACGCGGGATCGCGGCCGTGCTGGCCGGTGAACTGGTTCCCGGCGAAGCGGTGGGAGTCGAAGTGCGGTTGCCGCTGGTATCGGATCCGCTGCGGGCGCGGGCCATGGTCCGCTATCAGGACAAGCTGCGTTGCGGCCTCGAGTTCATCGGGCTGACGGCGGAGCAGCGAGCCGGAATCCGGGACTGGGCAAAGGTGGCGAAGGCCGATACGGAGAGTGGCGCCAGTCCGGCGCCGGTGATCGATGCGGCGGCGCCGGTCATGGAGAATCCGGTCGCGAGGAAGACGGCTGAGGCGTTGGGCGGGAAAGGCGCGACCAAGACTGGAATCGCGTCGGGCGGAAGAGGTTCAGCCGGCGGCGCGCCGGGCAAGCCGAAGAAGCCTCGCGGAGCACTGTGGACCTCGCTGTTGCTGGTGGCGGCGATCGCAGTGGCGGTGTTCTGGTGGAAATGGAACCGGGCATGGGACGAGCTGGAATCGGGATTGAAGACGCAGGAGACGACGTCGGCGGAGAAGGCGCAGGCCCAGGTCCCGGCCGAGGTGATGGAAAGGTTGCTGGTGCATCGCGTAGAGCCGGCCTATCCGCCGGAGGCGCGCAAGGCGAATCTGCAGGGGATTATCGCGCTCGACATTGTTGTAGGACGCGACGGATCGGTGGCCAGCATGCATCCGTTGAATGGTCCGGACGTGCTGGCGCGCGCCGCCATGGACGCGCTGCGCTGGTGGAAGTTTGAACCGTATCGGGTGAATGGCGAACCTGCTGTAGTGGAGACGACTGTGGCTGTGGAGTTTAAAAGATAAAAGGGGCTTCCGGCGAAAAGGGGCTTCCGGCTTCCGGCTCTCGGCTTCCGGCCTCACACTAGTCTTTCCCAGCCGACGGCGCCATATCTGGCGCTATGAATGCGAGATCAAGACGTGCATCGACCCGGAAGCCGAGAGCCGAGAGCCGGAAGCCGAGTCTCATTTCTTCCGCAGGGCGTGTAGCACCGCGATGCCGCTGATTCCGAAGCAGACGACGGCTCCGAGGGCGGAGACGAGCATCAGGTTGGCGCTGAGATGGAAGATGTCGGCGGCGACGGCGGCGACGGCGAAGATGAGTCCCAGAATGTTAAGTCCGAGTGGTGCGCGGACCGGAGTGCTCAGGTCCTTGCGGAGGCGAAGCTGCAACAGGAGAGCGGCGAGTCCGATGGCGGCCACGACCACCAGAGCCAGCGGACTGGAGAAGGCGCGACGGCTGGTGTAGATCACCACCAGAGCCAAGGCAAGCAGAAGCAGGCCGGCCGCGAGGATTGTCCAGCGGCGTGGCGGGGGTGTGGGGGACGGCTTGGAAGTGGCGTCTGGCAAGGCGTTCCGCTGCAAGAGTTATACAGGGTAGGAATGGGGTTTTCAAACCGCTGCGCGCCAGGGGATTGCGCGGTTCACCGCCGTTGTGCGCTGACCACGTGGCCGTTGCGGAATAGGTTCAACCGCCGGATGGCGCCGTCGCCGTCTGGGACAAACTCGATCCAGCAGTTACCGACTCCGTTTACGACGAACCGCGTTTCCGAAATCGGAGACAGCGTCCCCTTCGGTGTTCCTGCGATCTCTACCACTAGCTGTCCTCCCTGCTGCCTTATTGAGACGATGAGCCGTTCCGGCGATTGAGATACGTAGGTTCCCAAGTAAGATTGCGGGGGCCGGGAGGCGATCAAGACGGTTGAATGGGAAGCTTGAGGAACCAGCGTGACAGCTTGCTCCAGGTGAGATTTTTCTATAAGCCCACCGCGGGCGTCGCCTTTCGCCGGTGTTGCCGTTCCGGTCAAGGTCTGCGAGATGGCCCTGGTTGCGATCGCCCGGCGACGCGTTGCTTTGGCCCGGTCGGGCGCAGTCATAAGAGGGCTGGGAGACTGAGGCAGTGAATCTAAGGGCCGAGTCTTCACTTCCTCTATCTGATCCTCTATCTGGTTTGCCGCCATACCGCTTGATTGCATCGGGCGCGGGCTCGCTCCCTGAAATTCCGGAATGCGTACGTGGAGAACATGAATCCAGCTGTACCGGATGGCGAAGCATGTCAGGCAGAACACGGCTGCCGTCAATGCCAGCCCATGGATGACCGCGGCGGTGCGAGGACGGAAGGGATCAATGGAGAGGAACGAAGGGATGCCGTCGGGAACGGATAGCTGCGCAGGAGCAGAGGAATCGCGCCAAAATTCCGGGCGCAGAGTCCACTGTCGCGCCAGCGACTGCAGGCCGTCGAGCAACAGCCTGAGAGCCTCTTTCTTGCCGGACGCCTGATCGAAAATCGAAAGCATCTCATCCGCGAATCGTGTGCGGAATGCGGGCGGATGAAGGCGCAGCAGGCAGCGGTAGAGAGAACGAAGCATCAGGCTCTCCGCGGTTTGGCCAGCCGGAGGCGCGCTTCGCGCACCACTCCGGCGAGCCGGGCAGTTTCCGCCGCAAGCACGCCGCGTCCGGCAGAGGTGAGGCGGTAGTAGCGGCGGCGGGGATCGTCGTCCGCCGGCCGGCGGCCGAGCTCCTCCACCCAGCAGCGCTGAAACAGTCTCTGCAGATTGTCGTAAAGCGTTCCTGGGCCGAGTTTGTACTTACCCTCCGACTGGCGTCCGACTTCCTGCATGATGGCGTAACCGTGAAGATCGTCGCCGGCCAAAGCCAGCAGGATATGCAGCGTCGCGGGAGACAGAGGCAGGAAGGCGCCGTCGTTTTTCATAAGTCGGAATCCGTTATATCGGAATCCGAGTTAGTATGTCAAGAAACAAACGACGCGAAGGGAACTCAAGATTGCACGCAGTAAGGAGCCGCGCTACGCTCCGCGCGAATTGCGTGCAGCGCCGGCGGGCCATTCCGCCGGGCGTGCCTCGCCATTATTGACAGCGTACAGCACGAGTTCAACTCTGCTGGAGACTCCGAGTTTCTCGAAGATGCGGAACAGGTATTTCTTGATGGTGTGCTCGCTGAGGTTGAGTTCGCGGGCGATCTGGCGGTTGCCCAGTCCCTCGGCGACCAGCGCGACGACCTGCTGCTCGCGCGGGGTGAGCAGGTTGTGGCCGCGGGCATTGAGCACGCGCAGCGAGGGCACTTCGGAGATCGAATCGAGAAGATGGTTGAGTTGTTCGGTGTTGACCCAGATTTGTCCGGAAGCGACTCGCAGCAGGCAACGGTACAGCAGTCGGAGGTTCGCTTCGTCGATGGAGAAAATGCCGCGCACGCCGCAGCGGAAGGCCGTGACCACAACCTCGCGCTCGCAGGAATCGACGAGGAGAATCTTGGGAATATCCTGATGCGAAAGATGAAAAGCGCGCAGAGTCGCGACCGTGTCGGCGACGTCTGATGCATTCAGCGCCAGCAGTGCCACGCGGGGCGGCTTGGAGTTCACCGCCTGCAGGATTGCGGTGGGGTTCATGGGACAAGTCGCGACGTGAAACTCAGCGTGACGGCGTAAGGCGCTGGTGAGCAACTGAGCCTGCATGCGATTGGAATCGGCAATGAGGACACCAATAGCCTGAGAGGCGGCGGCGGACGACGGACTCTTCAAGCTGGGTCTCCTAAAACCGGTGGAGAAACGGATGCGGCGATTGTAGGTACAGCAAATGCGGTCTTCAAGGAAACAGGCCACTATATTTCGGGGCGACTCTCAAAACGGGAATCCTAATCTTCGTTCGAAGAGTTTCGCTATCGCTCCCGGACTAGCTGTGGAAGACCGGGGCGCAACTGCCAACGTCGTGGGCTGGGCGCTCATCATCGCTGCCCGATAGCGAGGATTGGTTGCATAGTGATCTGAGTGCGCAGGCGGCGGCGGAAAAGCGGCTGGTTCGGGCTGACGGCCGCTTGTTTTGCGGGCCACTGCTGAAACCTTCCTCCGGAGAAATCATAGGATTCGCAGCAATTGGTGTGATCCCACAAACATGCAAGTCTACTTTTGTGGGTACCCCGATCAGAGACGAGCCGATGAGCTCTCCACAGCCGTAATCAGGCACAAGTGCGCCCAAGCTGTTGAGTTGATACGACCCTTCGTGCGTCCGCGTGTTTTTCGCGAATGGGAAAGGCCGTCCTCTTTGGTGGACAACACTTCCTATGTCTTGCTGACCTTGAGGCGTGAGCCTAACTTGCGCAGTAGAGATTCGCAGTCATGCGAGTGGCTCGAAGGGGAAGGCTTAGAAGAAGTCAGTCGCACGGAAGTCAGGCGCAGGAAAATGCAGCGATTCTCCACATACGTTCGATTCACCGCAGTCGCGATATTGATTTTGAGTTGGAGTTCGGCCGTGTTCGCGCAGGGTGTGAAAACTGACCCGAGCGAAGGCAAGGACACCTCCCAACCCGGCTTAACCGGGGCAGGGGTGGGAGGCAACAGCTTAACGGCCGCAAAACCCGGGGGAGCGGATGGACTGGGAAACCCTTCACTCGGAGGGGAGCGCCATCCGCTCTACCGGTTGAGAACCAGCGACGTGGTTGAGATCAGCTTCACCGTCGCGCCGGAATTTAATCAGACCCTGACCGTGCAGCCCGACGGCTACGTGATGTTGAAGGACGCGGGCATGGTACAGGTGCAGGGGCTCGACTTGCGGCAGTTCGCCGAGGCAGTGGAGAAGGCGTACCAGGGATATTTGCACGATCCGCAGGCGGCAGTGTTGCTGAAGGATTTCGAACGGCCCTACTTCGTCGTGGGAGGGGAAGTGGGGCGGCCGGGTAAATACGAACTGCGCTCGGATACGACCGTAGCCGAGGCGGTGGAAATCGCGGGAGGGCTGACGCAACAGTCGAAGCACTCCCAGGTGGTGCTGTTCCGGCGGGTGAACGACGATCTGGTAGAAGCGCGGCTGCTGAATCTGAAGAGGATGCTGAAGCAGACCAGCCTGAAAGAGGATGCGCATCTCCAGCCGGGAGACCTGATTTTCGTGCCCCAGAATACGATCTCGAAGATTGCCCGCTTTCTGACCAAACCCTCCGCAAGCATGTACATGAGTCCGACACAATTTTAGGAGTGGAATCCCCCACGCTGGCATGGCAGACGAAGACCAAATTCGCGTGCGCAGGCAGACCCCAACGCCAACCTTGCGGGAACTGGCGATGGTGCTTTTCCGGCAGCGAAGGGTCTTCGTCTGCGTTGCAGGAATGGCGATGGCCGTGGTGCTCCTGTACGTCTTTGCGGGAGCACGGTATCAGGCGCAGATGAAGGTTCTGGTGCGGCGGGGAAGAGCGGACGCTCCGCTGAGCGCGGGAGAGAACGCTCCGCTGGACCTGACCCGGACGGCGATGACGGAAGAAGAGTTGAATTCCGAGGTGGAATTGCTGCACGACGATGACGTGATGAGTACGGTCGTCGAGCAGACGGGCTCGGGCGGGCGCGACTGGTTCCATTTTCTGAGGCTCGGCGAAACCCACGCGGAGCGAAAGGAGCGACTGGCGCGGCGGCTGACCAAGAAAGTGCAGGTGGAGCCGGTGAAGAAAACAAATCTGATCACGGTCACCTACGCCTCGGATGATCCGCAGCGGGCGGCGAGAGTGTTGCAGTCGCTGGCCGATGCCTACCTGGAAAAACACGCTGCGGTGCACCGCCCAGCTGGGCAGCTTCACTTCTTCGAACAGCAGACGACAGAATCGCGGCATCAGCTCGAAGAGGCGCAGAGCCGCCTGATGCATTTCACCGACGCGCGGGGCGTCGTGGTGGCGGGGCAGGAGCGGGACCTGGCGCTGCAGAGGCTGAGTGAACTGGAAACAAGTTATCGGCAGACGCATATCGATCTCTCTGAGACGCAGCAGCGGGTGTGGGACCTGCAGGGACAACTGGCCAAGCTTCCGCAGCGCACCACGACGCAGGTTCGAATCGCGGACAATCCGCAGCTGATGCAGGTGCTGAAATCGAACCTGCTTGACCTGCAGGAAAAGCGGACCCAGTTGCTGACCAAGTTCGAGCCCAGCCATCGTTTGGTGCAGGAAGTGGATCAGCAGATCAAACAGGCGGGGGCGGCGATCGCCACCGAGAATACATCTCCGTTGCGCGACGAGACCACCGATAAGGATGCTCACTACGAATGGGCGCAGTCGGAACTGCAGCGCTCCCAGGTGCAGTTGAAGGCTCTGCAGGCGCGGGAAACAGCCACCGGCGTGCAGGAGGCCGCGTGCCGCAAAGCAGCGCTCCAGTTGGGGGACGACGCCATCACGCAGGACGATCTGGTGAATACGGAAAGAGCTGCTGAAGAGAACTATCTGCTCTATATGAAGAAACAGGAAGAGGCGCGAATGGCGGACGAACTCGATGAGCGGCGCATCGTCAACGTGGCGCTGGCGCAGCAACCGGTGGCTCCGGCTCTGCCGTTGTTTTCGACCTTCACGCTTCTGGCCGTGGGATTGGTCGCCGCCAGTAGTGCAGGCGCTGGAGCGGCATTTGCAGCGGACTATGTTGACCCGGCATTCCGTAATCCGGACGACGTACTGGCGTATTTGAATGCGCCGGTTCTAGCGTCGCTGCCGCGCAGCACGCGAGGGGGGCTTTTGTCATGAGCGCGAGGCCAAAAGTAGTGAGTAGTGAGCTATTCGAGTCTCCGGATCTGGCGGCAGTGGAGCGGGAGGATGTTGGTGCGGAGATCAGCACCCGTCAGTCGCGAACCGGGTGGAATCCGGAGAGCTTCGCGCGCGAACAGATTCAGGGTCTGGTGCGAAGAGTTTTTTTCTCCAACGCGGCGCGAGCGGTTCGCCAGGTCCTGTTTTGCGCGGTGGAACCGGAAACAGAAGTCCGCAGCATTTGCCGCCGGGTCGGGGAAGCGCTGGCGCTGGAGGCGGCAGGTCCGATTGCGGTGGTGCGCCGGAGTCCGCGCCTGCTGCAGGAA
>Ga0210387_10002545_pt1 | contig 13955 bp, 8 predicted proteins | sample IncBWC7OmetaG_FD_160108 | JGI IMG/M metagenome (GOLD analysis project Ga0210387, IMG submission 160108) | Forest soil microbial communities from Barre Woods Harvard Forest LTER site, Petersham, Massachusetts, United States - Inc-BW-C-7-O ...
AGGGTAACTAGGAAGAAATGTAAAATTAGTAACGAAAGGTATGAAAAAAATTGGGGGATGTACCTGGGGGGTGGGCAACGGTGCTGCCTCGCGCTCGTGTATATTCGCTGGCGGTGCCCCCGCCCCATATCCCCCACCCACCCTCTTGTTGTTGCACCGCCCCCGGGTCTTGATCTGAGGTGGTCTGGCCACCCTCGTCGTTGGGGTCAACCCTGTCGCCATCACCGTCACCCTCGTCCTGGTCATCCTGGGTATTGCCCTTGTCGTCCTCCTCGTGTTTCTCGCCGCCCCCTGTCTTCCTGCCCCTGCATTTGTTGCATGGGTTGTGTTGCTTGTGCTTGGGTGTTTGCGTTGGCGTTGGTGGTCCTCATGTTGCTGTTGTTGTTGTTGTTGTTGTTGTTGTTGTTGTTGGCGCAGTGGTCATGGCAGTTGTGGTTGTTGTTGTTGTTGTGGTTGTGGTTGTGGTTGTGGTTGTTGTCCTTGTTGTCCTTGTTGTCCTTGTTGTTGTTGTTGTTGTTGTTGTTGTGTGTTGTGTGGTGTCATCGTTGTCGTCGCTGGCGGTGGTGGTAGTGGTGGTGGTGGTGATGGTGGTAGGGGTGGTGGTGGTTGGTGGCGTCGTCGTTGCCGTTGCCGGGTGGGGTGGTGGTGGTGGTGGTGGTTGTGGTTGAGGTTGAAGTCATGCGTTGGTTCAACCAACCAACGTGTGTTATTCAACAAAGGCGTGACTTACCCAGGGCACATGCATAGACCAAGCTTATAGGAGATACTGGGTTTGCTAGCAAAGGCTCTAGGGCTCAGCAGTAAGTATCGCTAACTTCGCTTATGTGACCTTACGTGATCCAAAGGCTCTGGGTTTGAATCTCGCTGTTAACAAAATTTTTGTTACTTGAGAACCAGTCCGACTCAATTCCGTAGGAGTCCAATAAGACTCCTATAGGTCCTATCGGACTCCCAGTACCTTCCGGTCCTAGGAAAGTCCTAGGAATTCCGATATTTCAATTGGAGTCCGATCGGATTCCGATCAGACTGAGTCGGATTGGACTCGGAAAAACACTGCTGTTTCATAGCACTTGTTAATACAATATTCCTATAGGAGTCCTATTGGACTCCTAGGATTACAATCAGAAAAGTCAGATTCCTATTGGAGGCCAATAGGAATAGGTGGGGGAGTGTAAAGACCTTGATTTTCTGACCAATTTAGGCTTGTCATTGATCATGAAGGATCAGTACTGGAGGGCCTCATCTGTACGATTATCAGTTTGACCATTTCATATTTTTATGCTTAATTCCATTTCCATCTTCACCAGGGCACCCCACAGTTCCTTTCGCAGCGACTAGCCCACACGAATGGAATTGTAGGGTACAAATCGTCTGATGACGCCGAATCCTTTGTCTGGCTTATTGTCTGGATCGCAATGAAGATCTCTCCCATCAAGCCTCTTCCAGACTATCCATCTGCAAATGAGCCGCAGCTATTGAGAGTATTTAAGGAAGACGTGTGGGCCTTGAACAAACCAAAGGCAGGAAGCCTTCGTTTTTCTGTGAAGAAGATGATTCGCTCATTGCAGATGGACACTCTCCACTTGGTGCACGTTGAAAGAGGGCTTAAGGTGTTTTGAGAATCAGTGGAGGAACGTAGCATATTCAGGTAGCAACCTCTTGTATTCCGAAATTCTTTGAGCAGTTTCATGTTATCTTCTGTATAGAACTTGTTGACCTCCTTCCAAACTCTACCATGATGTTCAACCTCGCTGCTACCTCTCCACTTCGTTCGTCTCCCTGCCTTCACAGACGGCGGCAAAGCTGACCCACGTCTCCCCCACACTGACATACCAAAAAAGGGAATGATGACAAATTTAAGTCATGTGCTGTTGACGTGTTTGTCGCTCACCTGCGCTGACGGTACATATAAAAATATTGGACCACAGTTATAACCTGTACCATAGTCAAGTGGTTATTGATGCTTTATGTTATCATTCTCGGGTAATGCCGAGTTTTTCCTGAGGGTCACGGGTTCAATTCCTGCCTAAGCCTTTAATTTTTGAGTAAAAAAATTGAAATACCTGATTATTACCCTGCATGGGGTCACTGTATGGCAATGAACCACCCTTTTTTTCCTTCTCTTTTCCCCCCACTCACACCATGTTACATCCCCTAAGGACCCCCACCCAAGCAGCAAGCAGCAGTGATTTTAGAGTAAACACTTTTTCATTACACACCAATTACACACTGTGTTAAAATAGGGCTTTTTAGACAATTTATCACAAGCTATTGAGTAGGCCCATAAGGGGCCTTCTAAAACAGTCTTTAATGCTCAGGAAAACCTTGGAAAAACATCAACTTCAGCACTCTTAGACTTTGGTCGGAGATAGACATGATTAGTAATCACTTGCCATTTTGGGGTGTCAGTGTGGGGGAGAGCAAGGGTACTTGCAGAATCTCTCGTTCCTTTGGCTGCTGACGCACGAACATCACATTTAGATTATGTTTCACAATGGATGGATTTAGAGAGATGAACACTGATTGTGGCCTAGCTCTTGCATTGATGGGCTTCACTAGGGTCCTTGGGTTGAGATCGAGTGGTGGTGTTGTGGTATTAAGGGACGAGGAGTGGGACTCACTTGAATACTATAGAAAGCGAGAGTGATCAGCTGAGTTTCGGTCGGCCGTTACTGTAACGGAAGTTACATATTAGTAAATATTATATAACTGATTAGTAATCATGTACCTATTAGGATGGCTGATGTAAGCTTGGGGGAACCAAGCTTACACTCAACCATTCATCTGCATAGATAGTCCAATAATCACTGGTCAAATTCTTTGCAGTGTGAACTGAGTGTCCGGCTTATCCACAATCCTTTACACTTTTTTGAATTTTCAGAACTTATTGGGACCACCCCAAAATCTCAGTGCGAAAAAATTTATTAAATTTTTCGTGACTACCAACATCCTATTCTATACTATGGGACCGAAAGCACGTGCTACCCAAGCGCGCCCATCTCGCTCCAAAGGACGCGCTGGCCGCGTGGATCCCTCAAGACCGCCCGATAACCCAACTGTGGGTTCGTGAGCAAGTTTGTGTAGCACCAAAGTGAGGCCACGTCACCAAACGGCCACATGCGTAGCAGATACATTAAGCCCTGCAACGAGGCAAGCTACTATGCTAGGATTGAGAGATCCTAGATCCACTGCAGAAATGCAGTCAGACTACAGGTCAACATCCCCGGAAGGCCCCCCAGGATTGGGAAGCTACGAGAGCACACCCCCGTTGCTCCCCGCTGGCTCGACACACCCAAGCCCGTTTGAACAGATCAGACGGCCACCGGTTGCAAAAGGGAAGGAGCGAGAAGTAGACCGAGAGTCTACATGGCCTAGCTGCCGAGCGTCTGAAAAAAGATCCATGTCGAGTGAGGATCCTACCCGAACAAACATTCTTACGACTGAAGAGTACAGTCAGATTATTATGGCAAATCACACTAGGGAATTTGCCAACCGTCTGTACGATGCTGTACAAGCGGTTCACGCGATGGATGACCCGCAGGTCACCGCGCCGTCCAGAACTGAGCTGGCAGACAAAGCGCTTCAGTTATTCACTGAAACGGTGCAGCAGATGGCTACATATAACCCGATGCCAGTAGTGGGACCAAGTCATGCACCTGACGATGCAATCGACCAGAGCATCCGAATCTTGGAAGCCCCTTGTGGAGAGAGTGAACGTAGATCAGACTACGCGCGGTGTACAGCGGCCGCAGCACGAGTGAAACGTGTGCCGGTGGAGGAACAGATAGAAATCGTTCCCCCTAAAAAGAAAGAAAAACAGCCAAGAGCTGTTCCCGATGGCAGAAGCCGTAATAAGCTTTTCTCTGATTGGGTAACCCTGCAACGAATGCGTAATGGCAATATACAAGAATATCAATCATCCAACATCATTGATCAGGGTATCGGGTTTGACCAAAACGGATACCTGTATGATAAGGAGGACCCAGCTAATCAGCCAGGACCCCTTAAAGCTCCGAGTGAGCAAGACCTCGAGTCTCGAGGCAAAAGGCGTCATCGTTACCCAGATGGTGACGATGGAGGAGGAAGCGATAGCTCGTCCTCTGAAGGTTCGAGGAGTAAATCCCGATCCGAACACTCGAGACATTCTCAATGCTCCGAACGATCTCAAAGAGACTGTAGCAGGAGTCGATCTCGAGAGGACCGACGAACGCATGCACATCGCAGGTGTTCAAAAAGCCCTACGTCTTGGAGAAGACGCCATAAATCATGGTCTAGACACTGTAAAAAAGAGGAGCGACATGATTCATCCACAGACAGTCAAGATGACGATCCTCACCACCAGAATACATGGTGGTCTAGCCTTAATGCTAGTAAACACAAGTCAAGTTATGTGAAGAACATACATGACAAGTATCGTCATATGATAGACGAACAGGTGGAGATCCCTCTCTGTATAGGAGCGAGCGCCATTAAAACAGGCGCATCGTGCCTCCCTATGCCTGACTGTTACAGTGGCAAGGAGGATATCGAGAAATTTGATGCATGGCTCCAAGGCCTGTTATGCTGGCTGAAGCTCAGCCTATTCGCCGGCCCAGAGCTGGAGCGTGAAAGAATCGTGCTCACTGGACTTTTCCTGAAGGATAAGGCCAGTGCATGGTATAATGACAATGTAGAAGGTGTCTCCCGACAACAACACGTATGGACATTCCATGGTGTAATAACCAGCCTGTACGACAGGTTTATACATGAGGCAACCATTCAGGATGCCACGTCAAAGTACAATGACTTGACGTTTAAAGCCGATAATGGTGTTATGGGCTTTTATTACGATCTCGAGCGATACTCAAAGAGAATGGTTCAGGCCCCTGACCCATATTCTTTCCGAACAAGATTTATGTTCGGACTATCTCGATCGATATCGAACGAGGTACTAGCGAAAGGCTATACAGCCGAGAAATCATCGCTAGATAGCCTCGTCACGGCAGCCCGTGATGTTGAAGAGGCTATGAAGGTTCAAAAGCGCTATGATGCGCGCCACAATATAATGTATAAAGCGGCATCATCGGTACCTAAGGTACCAGTGGCTACTACAAGTAGTCGCACCCCATTTACCAGGGTTAGTAAACAACCCGTGGTAACGAGTCGAGCACCTACGGTGAATCGGCTGAGAGCTTTCCCCGAGCAAGCCCAACAGCTGCAGGAGAAATCTCTGGGATTGACATTCAAGTCACCCCATCCAACTACGAGACCGGTTGTCAATATGGTCCGTAAACCACCAAATGATAAAGGTGGACGTCTGGGAACATCTAACAATGCTCCTCCAGGTGTAAAATGCTTTAATTGCGGTGGACAACATTATGCGAATAACTGTCCTGTAGGGAAGAACCCTAAACCGTGCATGGCAGCATTACAAGAGCAGGAAGAACCTGCAGAGGAAGAAATCCCATTGGAAAACCAAGAGGAGGATCCTCATGTGCCACCAGAAGAGGCACATATCGACGACCATGATAGCGTCGAAGAAGTTCAAGAACTTCTAGAAGAACATGAAGAACCTTTGCTAGGTTCACAGTACAGTTCGCCAGGAGAGGAATACCCTCTCGAAATGTATGAACAATTCTCGGAAGGAGAATTCGAGGAAGTTGAACAAATGTTCAAGTTCTCCGAGTACCCCAGAGCCGCAAACTCTGACACGATAGTAGATCAAACTAGCGCGTGGGCAGAAGAGATTCCCCCAAAATTACCAGACGACGATCCCGAGATCGTTGTGGAGTTTCGTTCACTAACAGAGAGAGTTCCTGTTGGCAACTCTAAACGAACAACTAATGTTGTTCACATGTCTCGATTCCCAAAAGCAAGACCGTCCAGACCTTCATCTGTGACGAGGCCCTTATTGGCCAAAATGAACATTAACAGCCTAACAGCTGTTGCAATGTTCGATTCCGGTAGTACAGCTGACGCCGTAAGCCCGGAATTTGCACGTGTGGCGAACTTGAAAGTGTTTGCACTGGAGGAACCAATTCCGATCCAGTTAGGGTGCAAAGGTAGTCGATCCAAGATCGTCTATGGTACCCGAGGGCACACTCAATACCACGGTATTGACGAAGAATACTACTTCGATGTGGTCAACATTGACCACTATGATGCCATTATTGGCATTGGCTTTATGTGCAAGTTTGGAATCAAACTTGACCCGGAAACCGACACTATAATAGTGCGCAGCGTTTCCGTCCCTGCTATTCTAGAGGGGGAAGAAGCTAAGGCATTAGCTCTCAGGCACTCGCTCAGGTGAGTTAAACCTTCCAGTCATTGACTAGTAGAGAAAGCGGAGTCGAAAGACACCGTGCCTAAAAAGCTTAGGCCCTCAAGTATCCGTATTGAAGATGTGGAAGATGAGGATATAGAATGTGAAAGACACGTGGAGTCGATTAAAGACTCATCTGTACTGTTAGAACGGATAGGTGATGAGGCTGAGCCCTCACCAAAATATAGAGACATGAGGCCAAAGAAACCTCATGTGCCAAGTTCCACCAAGGTAGAACCGGCAAGAACATGAAGAAAAGCTCCGTCGATCGAAGAGATTGAAGATGTTGATGCAAGTCCACATCAGAGTGGATTACACAGATCACTCCCTGTATTAATGGGTCCAGACGACGCATTAAATGAAACGGATAAGACCAATTTCATAGACTACGGTAAAGAACCGATAGTAGTGGAGGAAGGTAAAACCTCCCCCACAGAAGACCTTTACGACGGTAAGGAATTCGTTCAAGAATTCTCAAGGGAAAGGTACCCTAGAGAACAGTTGAATGCGTTAAGACAATGCACGAGTAAATACACTCGTAACAGCAACCCTAAAAAGCAACCGCGAAAGATTGCTAAGCCTAAGAAATTAGGACTTGAGGAGGCATTGAAAGCCGTCACCGAAAAGCACGTTGAGCAAATCAATGTGCTTGGAGAGCAAAAGCTCACCGAGGAAGATATCCCTCAACTGCGGAAGCAGTGGGTTGACAACTGTCAAGATATTATGGATGGAGTTCCTGATGAACTACCGCCCGTTCGAGGAGTGAATCACCATATTCCACTCATCAATGAGGATAAACGGTATAACTACCATTTACCCCGTTGTCCAGACACACTGAAACCTCAGCTACTGGAGAAGATTGTGAGATATACTCGCGCGGGTTGGTGGGAGTCAGTGCAAACTGACCAAGCCGCCCCGATTCTTTGTATACCAAAGAAAAATATGACGCTAAGAACAGCACTAGATGGCCGTAAGCGAAATGATAACACAGTGAAGGACGTTACGCCCTTCCCTGATCAAGACCAAATACGTCTTGAAGTGGCAGCAGCCAATGTGAGGTCTAAAATAGACTTCTCCAATGCATATGAGCAAATACGCATCGAGCCAGCCGATGTCTGGAAAAGCGCGTTCGCGACAATTTACGGCACGTATGTAAGTCATACGATGCAAATCGGAGATTGCAACGCACCCGCTATGTTCCAGCGGGTAATGACGATGATATTCCGCGATTACATCGGAATATTTCTTCATGTTTACCTAGACAATTTATTCGTCTATAGTAACTCCATAGAGGAGCACGAAGAGCATCTCAAACTAGTGTTTGAGAAGATTCGTGAGCACCAGTTCTACCTGCAGGAAGAAAAGTGCCAACTTTATGCCAAAGAGGTAGACTGCCTCGGACATAAAATTGATAAATGTGGATTACACGTTGATTCGGACAAGATGTCCAAAATTCGCGACTGGCGACAGCCGCGCAATTATAACAAGGTACAGAAGTTCCTCGGGCTAGTACAGTACTTAGCCCATTTCCTGCCAGATATAATGGCCTATACAGGACCGCTCGCAGCAATGTGCGCAAACGGACAACTGTTCGTGTGGAGACCGCTCCACGAAAAATGTTTCGAAATGATTAAATATCATTGTTGTAAGACTCCCATCTTACGACCTATCAATCATGACAGTGATGATCCCATATGGATCATTTGCGACTCCTCCGTTTCCGGAGTAGGCACAATGTATGGCCAAGGCCCTACATGGCAGACCTGTAGGCCTGCTGGATTCATGTCGCGGAAGTATACCGACGCGCAATGACACTATTGTGTCTTCGAGCAAGAAACCATTGCAATACTAGAAGCATTGCTGAAATGGGAGTACAAGCTCATCGGCTACCGAATTCACATAGTAACCGATCACACAGTGCTTGAGTTCTTTAAAACTCAAAAGAATTTGTCTGGAAGACAAGCGTGCTGGATGGAATTCCTATCCCAATTCGATTTTGACATTCGATATGTCAAGGGCAATGATAATAAAGTAGCGGACGCACTGTCACGCTACTATGAATATGATACATGGGAAGATATATGCCCCATGTCAGACTATGTCGATGCCGACGTTCGTCTGGATCCTGAGCATGATGATCTGCCCTGGGATCGCTCCCGAGAAATTCGAGAGCAGCACATGGAGCTAAAAGCTATGCGTGCACTAGGGGAACCTAGTAGAAAACGAAATACTCAATTAACTGAGCGTCAAGACGAGCGAGATGCTCGAGCTGAGCAATTAGCTCAGGCTGCTGAACCAGTGGTTGAAGGCAGGATAGCAATGACCACAGATCATGGAAACCATGATCCTACCGTGTTTGAATCACGGCAACGAGGAAAGAACCTCGTAGAGCATCTATCAATGCAAGATACGTTCTTGACTGATATCAAGAAAGGATATAGCAAAGATAAGCTCTTTTCTAAAATCCTGAGGTTCCCGAAGGAACACCCCGCGTTTACAATCCGTGAAGGATTGATCTGGACGAGGAACAGAGGGGGAGAGGAAGTCCTCTGTGTACCCACTGGTCTGACCAGAAATCAGAGCCTGCAAGGCCTGATTACAGACCAAGCACATACGATCGTGGGTCATTTCGGCCCACAACGTACCGTGGATTATATTCGACGGTGGTATTGGTGGCCGAAAATTGCATATGTGGTACAGCAATTCTGTCGCACCTGCCCGATTTGCCAAAGGGCAAAGACGAGTACACAAACACCTATGGGCCTTTTGCACTCGATGCCAATACCAATAAGGCCTTGGCAATCCATCGGCATGGACTTTGTGGGTCCATTTCTGGAGGTAGACGGCTTTAACTACCTATGGGTAGTTATATGTCGTATGACATCTATGGTTCACCTCGTGCCAGTAAATACAAAGACGACAGCAACAGAACTGTCGTGGATATACCTTAGGGATATTGTGAGACTACATTGTCTCCCCGAGAGTATAGTCTCGGACAGAGACTTGAAGTTCACCTCCAAATGGTGGAAAGAACTTCATCGTCTCATGGGCGTGAAGTTGCTAATGTCAACTTCCTTCCATCCCCAAACGGATGGTGCAACTGAACGAGTAAATCGTTCAATCGGACGGATGGTTAGATCAGCCGTAAGCACAGACCAAAAGGATTGGGTGCGCACCCTACCAATGACAGAGTTCGCGATTAACGCAAGCATAAGCGATTCAACAGGATTCACACCGTTCGAGTTGAATGGCCCAGGGATGCCCGCGATGCTCAAGCAAATCCCTGAGGATAATCGAGCACCACTGGGAGTTAAATCCTTTGCTGCACAAGCATTGCAAAACGTTGCTGCAGCTCACGATGCGATAATCGCTAGTCGTGTATTCCAACGACATCAAGCTAACGCTAGACGTCAAGAGGAACCAACAATAAACAAGGGTGACCTTGTCTATTTGTCAACGAAGAAGTTATCGTTGCCAAAAGGGCGCGCAACTAAGCTGCTCCCTAAGTATGTGGGGCTGTACAAGGTAGTAGAAGCACTACCTCAAACCTCAAACTATAAGTTAGAACTACCAGAGGAGCTCGTCAAACAACAAATCCATCCGGTATTCCATGTAGGATTACTACGTCCACATCATGCCAATGATGATGTGATGTTTCCGAATAGGACGTCTATCGACACCTATGATTTCGGAGCACCCGATGACATGCAGTGGCTTGTAGACAAGATCACTGGCCACAGATGGCGAGGGAAAAAGATAGAGCTCCAGGTTCATTGGAACCAAGGAGACACAACTTGGGAGCCCATCGCATCGTGCGATGAGCTCGAGGCCCTCGACCACTACCTAGCCCTGATGGGCATAGCGGACTGGCAGCAGTTATCTCGTAAGACAGCTGCATGAGTTTGTCGTCATGATGGTCAATGCAGAGGTGTGAATCGGACTTAGCCGTGATGACGAGCTAAGCCACACATGACTGACAAGTCACATGTGCTGGACTCTCAAGTTACCGGTGGAGCACGTGACCGGTATCGGCCAAAGCCGATTGTAGAACTGTATAGGATTACGAACCCAGATCACGTGCATAGAATTTTCTGATTCCAAACCGTCATCATGGATGGCAAAGGAAAAGGAAAAGCGTGCAAACGCAGGCGAACACCACCCCAAACCCGGATGTCTTTGATGGTGACGACGGCGATGTCGTCACCGCTGGTCCTTCGAGACCAGCTCATCACCCTCATCCCTCGACGTCTCGTCTAGAGGGGGAGGAAGGTGGCGCGAGAGCAACACCTAGAGCAATACCAGCACGAGCTGGCGGTGGCACGCACGTGACACCACAACAACCTTGGTTGAGCCATGAAGCGCAAGCTTCGGCTTCGACATCACGACGGGTTTGTGAACCCACCTATCAGGTGGATGTAAGGCACAACGAGCCTTACCGACATCCAGACAGGTTACCGTATGGAGGTGAGGTCGAGATGGAAACATCTCACTCACCAACACCTGAACTGAGACCCAGACAGGAACGTCGAGGAGGTCTTCGTGAGGATAACTCCTCGCGATATCGTTATGAACACGAGCATGACACAGGCCCTTACAAGCCTTGGAGTTACAACTCCATCACGCAGCTGGTGAGCCACAACCGGTGCAACATCTGCGTGCCATATATGCAACACTATATGGCTGCGGCTACATCAGCAGACCACTCCCTCCAAGATGCTACCCAAAGGCAGCACAAAGCCCTTATGGCCCAAGTCAATAACGACTTGCTATGCGCAGAGTTGGAGATTGAGAAGCTCCGTCGAGAGAGGGAGTACTATCAAGACCGCTGCCTCGAAGCCGAAGCTAGGCTTGAACAATATGACAAGCAGGGCAAGCGAAAGCGCCCTCGTCATTCGGAAGATTCGTCAACGTCGCGAGATGCAGAGAGACGAGTGGAACAGAGGACATCAGTTCCCCCACCTTCACCACAAGCACCTGCTCATCGGAGTAATCCGATATTTGAGCAAGATGTCAACATGCATGACATCCCCGAGGAGCTAGACTCCAAGGAGTTCCCATCGCTGCCGCCCCCAGCAGCTCCCACTCAACCAGTGCACACCAGGCCCTGGATTGACAATCTGGGAGTCACGCAAGCCAACTCTCTGGCTCCTTCGGCGAGAACGCCAGCGCATCACCGCGCTCTCCAACAATGGAAGCCAAAACAGTGGACCGTCAAGTCCACTATTCAGAGAGCCGGCCCTTCGACACTCCCACCCGTATTTAACGACACCGGTGCGAGCACTACACGGAACCCAACCGGTTCCAGTACTCAGGCCGCCAGATCTTTGCAACAGGAAGATCTGCCATATCATCCACCAACACAACAGGACGACGATCAGACGTGGGCAAAGTTCTTTAGCCGTGTCTGGCCGAACCTATCATCTCGAAGAGCAGGTCTTCGCGTAGAGGACGACGGAAGTGTCTCTCTTCGTCCTATTCGAGGCTCACGCCTCATAAGTAAATTCACCCCTAGAAAAGGCGAAGGCGACCAAGCCCAGCACAGGTCCGCCTACACGTGAACAGCAGTGGAATTGGTGGCAAGACCAGGTGCCTACTCCCATTACCTGACAAAATTGGGTATAATGGTGGAACCTCCACCTGCCGAGCTGAGTCGCTATAACCGGCCGTTGGCTAACATCACTCTGGGTGATGTCGCATCTTTTTGGGCTTCACAAGGAGTGACCATTGCTCAAGTCCAAGACGCATGGGTCTTCGCGTACAATTGGATTTGTGACATCATCACAAACAGTGAAGAGCGCAATGAATTGCTCAAAGACATCGAGGCCATTATCGACCGCAATAACGGAGAACCACCCTCTATCAACCCCAATCCCGAAAGCGATTGGTGGAGGCCTCCGGGGTATATTAACCCCAATCAACCCAGTGGATCTAACGATCCCCAACCTACGAGGACCCAAGAGCCCTCGCACACACACTTGCAACAGGAGACCCAGACTCCTGCATCACCACCCTCGAGTGCGGGAGGCGGCTCTAACTTAGAAGCCTCCTCCTTGCCTCGTCAACCACCACATGAGAGGTCGACGCAGCTACCGGTACTGCCTGACAGTGGTGCAGGTAGTGCTGGAGCATTGCCCGACAGCATTGCTCCCAGCGCAGAAATCACTCGCCAGCTCCAGGGGCTGGACGTATCTAACAATATGTGGGGATTGATCCCCTCTACAAACAATACCGTCCACCCTGGAGGTGGAGTACAACCAAACTCCTCCGGTACCCCTACTGTACCGGCTCATGTTCTTCGTGACGAAGACGTTGAAATGCCGAGACACTTATCTTCGGCCTAATACCCCAAAGACCCTTGCGCAACTCGCAAGTAAAAAAAAAAAAAACATTCATTTAATTTTTATATCTTATACATTTCATGTCGCATAGCTAGAACATGGACAAATACTAGACACAAACACGGGCTCTAGTAATCTACACTCATTTGTATGTTTCCTGCATCTTTAGAATAGAAAATATCCACCAATTTATCGATTGGTCTCCCTGAGTCCAATCTAGAGGGGGAGAATGTAACGGAAGTTACATATTAGTTAATATTATATACTTAATTAGTAAGCATGTACTTATTAGGATGGCTGATGTAAGCTTGGGGGAACCAAGCTTACACTCAACCATTCATCTGCATAGATAGTCCAATAACCACTGGTCAAATTCTGTGCAGTGTGAACTGAGTGTCAGGCTTACCCACAACCCTTACATATTCCTTCACAGCTTCAAAACCTCACTTTTGCAGAACAACTCTTAATTGCACATGTTCAGCATAATAAATGCATTGTAAGAGTATCTTCTGGTATGCATAAGATGAAGGCAAATGCTATTGCATTTGAAAACCCTACTCCAAAAATTTATAAAGCATTACCCCCTTCTATCAATGAACTTGATGATGTTCTTGCTTTCATATTTACTGGTCCTTGTAAACCAACAGAGAAAGAATTAAAAAGAACACCCTTGCTAGTACATAGACACAAGGTATGTAGTGCATTAGAATGGCTTAAATCAAACCACATAGATTATTATGATTTAGATATTTCTTATGATAATTTACAAGAATATCCTGAAAATGGTTGTCCTGTAGTTGTTGTTTATCGACATGCAGATTCTAATAAAAATGCAGAATCCATTAGTGCTTTTGATCAGGACTATGAAGATGGAACAGAAGATGGACCATGTCCTTTTGTTGTAAATGGCATAACAGGTGAAGAACTTGAAATCAACAATTCAAAAGCATTAATAGCAAGAGCCACTAAACATTTAATGGAAGATAATGGTGGTGTTCTGGCAATTGGTCATGGCGAACATCCTCAATTGATATATCACAATTCAAAACTGTATGTAAGGGGACATCCCGTTTTCTGCACTTTCTGCACTTTCCGAACTCTAGAACCCGCACTTCCGACCTGCACTTCCCACATCCGCTATTCCGCTATTCCGCTCTCCGACCACCCGCAACCGCGCCGCCGTACTACCGCGCGCACTAGCGCGGATATATACCCTGTACGTACCTATTATGTAATTACCCCTTACCCCTTGTACCTGTGACATCTCCCCCCTGTTCCTCACCCCCTTAAGGTACTTCGGTTCCTTTCTGTGGCTT
>Ga0210387_10002546_pt1 | contig 13951 bp, 23 predicted proteins | sample IncBWC7OmetaG_FD_160108 | JGI IMG/M metagenome (GOLD analysis project Ga0210387, IMG submission 160108) | Forest soil microbial communities from Barre Woods Harvard Forest LTER site, Petersham, Massachusetts, United States - Inc-BW-C-7-O ...
AGGACACGCGGGAGCTTCAGTGCAAGGCGCCCAACCTAGTCGCATTGCGCACCAAGGACGGCGTGATCTCGCTGTCGGATCTCGTGCGTTCGGCGCTACGCCTGCGCCCTGATCGCATTCCGATCGGCACGACCTCGACGAACTCTGGGTCGCGCTTGCCTGCCCAGACCGAGGCCATGTGGCTCTGCAACCGTACTGCCTCGGGGGCCCTTATGACCGATTGCTCGATGCCGAAAACGAAAGGCTCGGCGCGGCCTCAGTCCAGGTCTTTGAGACCGATGGATTGATCGGAACCGCGGTCGCACCCGCCGTCTTGGCCTATCTGTTTCACCGGATCGAGGATCGATTTGACGGCCGGCCGACGTTGCTGATCATCGACGAGGGCTGGCTTGCGCTTGATGACGCGGACTTCGCCGGCAAACTCCGTGAGTGGCTGAAGACGCTTCGTAAAAAGAACGCATCGGTCGTTTTCGCCACCCAGTCGCTTGCCGATATCGACGGCTCTGCAATCGCGCCCGCCATCATTGAAAGCTGTCCGACCCGGATCTTGCTCCCCAACGACCGCGCCGTTGAGCCTCAGATCACTGCGATCTATCGTCGTTTTGGGCTCAACGACCGGCAGATCGAGATCCTGGCCCGGGCAACACCCAAGCGGGATTATTATTGCCAGTCGCGCCGGGGCAACCGCCTGTTTGAGCTCGGGCTCGGTGAAATCGCGCTCGGTTTTACCGCCGCCTCCTCGAAGAACGACCAGGCGCTGATCGCACGGGTACTAGCCGAAAACGGTCCCGAGAATTTTTTGTCGGGTTGGCTGAGGGCGCGCGGCATCGCCTGGGCCTGCGACCTCATTCCAAACCTCGTTGAGCCAGGGACGACGTCATGAGGCGCCTCCGACATCTCGACATCGTTTGCCTCTTCGCGGCCGTCCTTGCCGGCGCGCCGATGCAGACATCGGCTCAGTTAGTCGTCTTTGACCCCAGTAGCTACGCGCAGAACGTATTGACCGCAGCGCGCGCCCTGCAGCAGATCAACAACCAGATCACGTCGCTACAGAACCAGGCGCAGATGCTGATCAATCAGGCAAGGAATTTGGCAACCTTGCCATTCTCGTCCTTGCTGCAGTTGGAGCAATCGATCCTGCGCACCCAGCAATTGCTCGCGCAAGCCCAACGCATCGCCTACGACATCCAGCAGATCGATCGTGCCTTTGCGACTAGCTACGCCACGGCATCGTCAAGTGCTTCGAGCCAGGCGTTGATCGCGAATGCGCAAACGCGCTGGCAAAACTCCATTGCCGGTCTGCAGGATACCATGCGTGTCCAGGCCACCGTCGTCGGTAATCTCAATACCAATCGCACCCAAATGTCGGCGCTCGTGGGCGTAAGCCAAGGTGCGACTGGCGCCCTGCAGGCAAGTCAGGCCGGAAATCAGCTGCTGGCGCTTCAGGCGCAGCAGCTCGCTGATCTCACCGCCGCGGTCGCGGCTCAAGGACGTGCCCAGGCCTTGGTATCGGCACAGCAGAGCGCCGCCCAGGACCAGGGCAGGGAGCAGCTCCGTCGGTTCCTGACGCAAGGCACCAGTTATCAACCCGCGACCGTCGAGATGTTTCACTGATGATCGCAAACAAGATCGAGCAGCTTGCCGCTGCCGCGGGCGTCATATGTTTGGTTCTGGTCGTGGCTGCCTGCGCCATGCAGCTTCGCCGAGACGAGGATCAGACGTCCTCCGTCGCTTCAGTGGCCCCTGCGTCGGAGCTGATGGCCGCAAAGCTCAATCAGTGCCGCGCCGTGACCTACGAGCAAAAAGAAGCACTCATCGACTGCCAAAAGATCTGGGCCGAGAAGCGCCGGCAGTTTTGGGGTCGGAACGGTGAAATTCCCCCTGATCCTAGTCGTTCGCCGCCATCCGTCGTGCCGACGCCTGCTCGGCAAGGGGAATGACGATGGGTGGCACCGGCGTCATCGATCAGTTCCTGGAGACCTTCACCCGTTACATTGATTCAGGCTTCGGCTTGCTCGGTGGCGAAGTCGGCTATCTCGCAACCGTGCTCGCGGCCATCGATATTACGCTTGCAGGCCTGTTCTGGTGCTGGGGTGCATCTGAAGACATTCTTGGTCGCCTGGTGAAGAAGACCCTGTTTGTCGGTGTCTTTGCCTTTCTTATCGGTAACTGGAATAACCTTGCGCGCATCGTTTTTGAGAGTTTCGCAGGCCTGGGTCTTAAGGCCTCTGGCACGGGTCTTTCGACGGCGGATTTCTTGCGGCCGGGGCGGATCGCGCAAGTGGGCCTCGATGCGGGGCGTCCGATCCTGGATTCGGTCTCGGGGCTGATGGGTTATGTCAGCTTCTTCGAGAATTTCGTGCAGATTGCGGTCCTTTTGTTCGCCTGGATCGTCGTGCTGCTTGCCTTCTTCATTCTCGCCATCCAGCTCTTTGTTACCCTGATCGAGTTCAAGCTCACGACGCTTGCAGGCTTCGTACTGATTCCGTTTGGCCTGTTCGGAAAGACCGCATTTGCGGCCGAGCGCGTGTTGGGCAACGTGATTTCCTCCGGCGTCAAGGTTCTGGTGCTCGCCGTCATCGTCGGCATCGGTTCGACTTTGTTTGCTCAGTTTACGGCAGGGTTTGGTGGCAACGCGCCGTCGATCGATAACGCGATGGCGCTGGTGTTGGGAGCTCTGTCTTTGCTGGGCCTTGGTATCTTCGGCCCCGGAATTGCCAATGGCATCGTTTCCGGTGGACCGCAGCTCGGCGCCGGCGCAGCAGTTGGCACCGGTTTGACTGCTGGAGGCGTGGTTGCGGCCGGAGCCGGTCTTGCTGCCGGCGGCACGGCAATAGCAGGTGGTGCCGCCGTAACCGGCGCAAGGGCCGCAACCGGGGCCGCGAGCGCGTTGCGAGCAGGAGGTTTAAGCGGTGCTGCCGAGGCGGCCACCTCGGCCACAGCTAGTCCGCTGCGTCAAATGACGAAAGCTGAAAAAGGCTCCAACGCCGCGGGACATTCGTCATCCGAAAGTGCGCCGGCTTGGGCGCGGCGCATCAAACGCGCACAAAGCGTCAGCCACGGCGCCTCGGCCGCAAGTCAAGCCGTTCGAAGCAGCGACCATGGGGGAGGCGGTGCCTCCGTTGATTTATCCGAAGGAGAACGCTGATGTTTCGCCGTCCATCGGTACATTATGGTCGGACGCCGGATGCAGTGACGCCCTATCAGAAGGCGGCGCAGGTCTGGGATGAGCGCATCGGCTCGGCCCGCCTGCAGGCGAAGAACTGGCGCCTGATGGCATTCGGCAGCCTGGTCTTATCAGCGGGACTCGCCGCGAGCCTCGTCTGGCAATCAAACAAAGGCACCATCACTCCATGGATCGTCGAGGTCGATCGTCTAGGCCAAGCTCAGGCGGTTGCTCCCGCAAGCGCCTTCTATCAGCCGGCCGATCCGCAAATCGCGTTTCATCTCGCGCGGTTCATCGAAGATGTGCGGGGATTGCCGACAGATGCGATCGTCCTTCGTCAGAACTGGCTGCGTGCCTACGACTTTACGACTGACCGCGGAGCGGCAGCACTCAATGATTTCGCCCGCAACAACGATCCCTTTGCAAAGCTCGGTAGCGCGCAGGTTGCGGTCGAGGTTTCGAGCGTTATCCGAGCCTCACTCGACAGTTTTAGAATCGCATGGAGCGAACGTCATTACGATAACGGGCAACTCGCAGCTACCGAGCGCTGGACGGCGATTCTTACCGTCGTCATTGAAACCCCGCGCGATCTCGATCGGCTGCGCAAGAATCCGCTCGGTATCTATGTCCACGCCATCAACTGGTCGAAGGAGCTCGGACAATAATGGTACGCTCCCGGTTCCGCTGTGCGTTGAAGCGTCCGATGTTGGTTTGGTGTGCCCTTGCGCTTTCCGGCTGTAGCACCTTCAAACCGCCCCAAATCAGCTTTGACGACAACGTGCCGCTGCTTCCCGATTTTACGGAGCTTACGGATGACTACGCGCGGCCTTTGCACGTGCCGCCACCCTGGCCACCGACCCATGGCGGTAAGAAGGGTGATAAAGAGGCAGAAGCCCCTGTCGATCGAATTGAGACGGCCAACGCCGCAGCCCGCGTCGAGCCGCGGCGTGCAGGCTACTTTAACGCCGTCCAAGTGTTTTCCTACAGCCCGGGCGCGCTTTATCAGATTTATGCCGCGCCGGGCCAAATCACCGACATCGCGCTCGAGCCGGGCGAACAGCTGATCGGCTCCGGACCGCTTGCCGCAGGTGATACTGTGCGTTGGATCGTTGCTGACACCGAGAGCGGTACCAGCGACACCAGGCGTGTTCACATCATGGTCAAGCCGACGCGTCCGGCGATCGAGACCAACCTTGTCGTCAATACAGACCGCCGCACTTACCTCCTTGAACTTCGCTCCCGCGAAAAATCCTATATGCCGTCCGTCGCCTGGTTCTATCCGGAAGATCGGACGGGTCGCAAAAAGCCCTTGCCGCCAACGCCGGTCATTCCGGAGGCCGATCAACGTCGCTATCGGTACACAATTGAGGGCGACGCGACCCCATGGCGCCCTGTGAACGCTTATGATGACGGCCGTAAGGTCTATATCGAGTTCTCGCCTGGGATCGCCCAAGGTGAAATGCCGCCGCTGTTCGTCATTGGCCGGGATGGCAAACCCGAGCTCGTCAACTACCGCGCTTACAAGAACATGCTGATCGTCGACCGTCTGTTCGCCGCCGCCGAGCTGCGCCTTGGCGGCGAGAAGCAACAGAAGGTTCGCATTGCGAGAGCCGACGGGAGCCGCCCGTGACAGATGATGCATCAAGCGAGAGCGCCAGTTCCAAATCAGATCGACCGGCGTCATCCGAAGACCAGGCACAAGCTTTGCGTTTGCGCGCGGAGCGACCGAAAATTATGCGGCTTTCCCGTAAAGCGCTCGCCGGCGGCACGGCACTGGCCTTGCTGCTTATTTCGAGCGCTGTGTTGTGGGCGTTGAAAAGTAACGATCGAAGAGATCCGGCGCCGGCCGAACTCTACAGCACGGACCATCACACGGTGGCGGAGGGTCTGACTGCGTTGCCACAGGATTATTCAAGCATTCCCCGCGATGTCCCCAAGCTTGGGCCACCATTGCTGGGCGACGTTGGGCGTTCGCTCGTTGCGTCAGAAAATAAGTCAATACCGATTGGCCTTGATGCAAACGAGCAGCGCGCAGACCAGGAAACCGAGGCGGCCCGGACCAGCAAACTCTTTGCGGCGACGAACGGCACCGCGACAGCGCCACAGAACGGCTCTCAGGAAACGCATCCAAGCGCCACGCAATCCTCCGACGAAGCGTCCGCCCAAAATGGACAAGATCACAAGCTTCTCTTCGTCAACGCCGCTGTCGATCGGCGAACGACGGCGCCCGACCGGTTGACGCGTCCGGCGTCGCCGTTTGTCGTGCAGGCCGGGACAGTTATTCCGGCAGCTCTCATCACAGGAATTCACTCTGACTTGCCTGGCCAAATCACCGCACAGGTTACTGAAAATATTTATGACTCCCCAACAGGTCGCGCTCGGCTTATCCCGCAAGGTGCGCGCCTGATCGGGAATTACGACAGTCAAGTCGCTTTCGGCCAATCGCGGGTCTTGTTGGTGTGGACGCGGCTGATCATGCCGAATGGTCGTTCAATCGTATTGGAGCGGCAGCAAGGCGCGGACGCCGGCGGTTACTCTGGTCTAGAGGATGAAGTGGATAATCATTGGGCCGAACTGTTCAAGGCGGCGCTGCTATCGACGATCCTTGGCGTGGGAGCGGAGCTCGGGTCTGGCACGGATAGCGGTGGTAACATCGATATTATTCAGGCTCTTCGTTTGAGCGCAGCGAATTCGCTGAATCAGACTGGACAGAAGGTGGTTCAACGCAACCTCAATATTCAGCCTACGCTGACGATTAGACCGGGCTTCCCGGTGAGGGTGATCGTCAATCGCGACATGGTGCTTGAGCCGTATCGGGGATGAGGCAAAAACGAGGCGTGGTCAAACTACGTCGACAGTTCCTCGAATGTCGTCAGCAAGTCCAATCTTTTTAGAAGTGCCGCGTTGGCCATCAACGCCGATGGCCCAAGCCGATGCCGAGTTTCAAAGCCTTCTGTCTCAAAGACCCCTCGGATCTTTTCATCAGCTTCGCAAGCTTTGCGATCGGGGTTCGCGCCTTTGAGTGCTGCTTCAATAGTTTTACGTCGGCGTTCGTGTACGGTTTACGAGTGAGGGGCTTCGTTTTTGTCTTGGCCATATAGGGCTCCTTGACGTTTGGGGTGCTTGCATAAGCACGAGATTGCAGGTTCATCAAGCGACTTCTATTGAGGTCTATCCAAGAAAAGATTGATCTGCGCAGGCTCGCAACTACCAACGTTCGGGAAAGAAATTGCGCTATGGAAGGGCACGTGCGGCCGAAACTGTTGGAAGGAGCGCCGGCGAGCACCTTCGAGTTAAAAGTGGCTTCAAAGCGGCGGCGGTTGATCTCACGCAGATAGCGGCGTGGTGGCGTGCGCGGCCGGACGCGAACGGGAGCCGACTTCCCGCAGAACGTCACGGCATCGCGCGGCCGTGCGTAGTGCAATGAGGATGATGTCGTCCGAACCAAGCCATAGGTACCTGGTATTTGCAGAAGAGTGCGGGGTCGGGATCTCCTTCATCACACTCGACAGGATGAGATGGGCAATCGTCAGCTTGAAGCCCGCAGGGCGCAGAACTTCAGAGGAACGTTGTCAGGAAAGACACTCCAGCACTTACTTGGAGCTAAACGCCCGCGCTTAGTGCCGTCGGTTCCGGCCCCGAGATGGCTCTAACGGTTCTTCACGCATTGTTAGCCATATGGCCGGCGAAATCGGAACGAGCTTTCACGCTGCCAATTAAATCACAGGAGGAGCTGTGATACCGGACCTCGCAAAGATCGACCATACCCTGGACGAAGCCCTTGTGAGGCTGGGTGCCGTCGTAATGCGGTTGGCCGATCCTACAGTAACACGAACAGCGGACGAGCATCGAGCGCTTGCCGTATCAGTTCGTCAATTTTCCCTGTGCGCCGATCGATCGGCGGACCCTCGTGTGTATGCGCTTCGGAATGAACTCGAACGGCGGATTAAGCCGGCGTTGATTTGGAGCCGATGATCTTATGGGGGGGTGGTGCCGCGGTCGCATTGGCGTTTGCGGGCGCTTGGGTGTGGGCCAAAGGCCGTCGCAGGCGGTCGATCTGCCGTTGCGAAGAACGCTGTTTCTTGAACAAAGAGAAAGCCCGGCTCCAAGTCGGGCTTTCCTGTCTTACTAACTACCGGGCGCGTTGTAATATCGGCGCGGCCAGCCACTGTAAGACTGCAATCTCGCCTGCGTCAGATTCCATACTAGCGATTCCAGCATGCAACAGTGCGCTGACTGCGATGATCGCTGGAACGGCGGCCATTCAGTTTTGTTCCAAAGAGGTCAAAATTGCCGGTTAGCCAATTGTTGATCCTCGCCATAAGCGAAGCTTAGCGGAGCAACCTGACATGCGCCTTACAAGATCAGCTTTGGAGAGCCTCCCGAAATAAAACGGCCCCGGCGGTTAGCTTTCCGGGGCCGTTGCCCGCGTGACGATCGGGGGGACCGGGTGCGGGCAACTTAGAATAGCATCTTCCCCCAGCGTCCCAATTCACGAACGCGAGTGCTAGCCTCGGGCCTACCGCCATAGATCGATACGGGACCTGGTCGCGATGTGCCGCGTCCAGAGCACACGCGCCGCCTCAGTTCGGACGCTTCTTCACATAGCCGATGACTGCACTGACCAAGGCAAGGGCGGCGATGGTCCAGAACACGAAATGTACAGACATCGGTAGCGCCCCAAGGCCACTTCAGTAAGAGGCCCTTTTCATTTTTGCGAGTTGCCTCAAGTAAAAGCCCCGCCATGGTTGAGAACGTGGCGGGGCCAATCCGATCCCGTCCTTGGGGGTTTGGGCAGTTACCAAGACGGGCCAGAATCAACTCTATCCATTTCCGCTTACACCGGCCTTACAGGCAGGAATCCACCTCGCCGACTGGCCTGTCTCGACCCTTAGTGGCCTGTTTTGGAATCGTCAGTGGCCCAAACTCCTGGCCGTAAGGCCCACGTCAGCCCGGTCCCCTAGGATAGCTTTTTAATAGCTTTCGGGGATCGCCTTGCACGACTGGCTGACTGAGCGGTTCACGCTTCTGGGCATCCCGCTCCAGAACTGGATGGTTGTGGCCTTCGCGTTGATGCTGATTGCCGTACTGATCAACATGGGGGAACGGCGCTAGCCAGCGTTACGCAGGAACATAACTCACTAGATTGAGTTGTGCCTCGGCGGGGGACATTCATGTGCGAGAAGTGCTTCGGGATCGACGAGAAGATCGATCACTACCGATGGCTTGCGGCTTACGTAAATGATGCGCGCAATCCATGAACTGATCCAGCAGCAGGAAGCAGAGAAGCGCACACTTCATCCAGATAAAAAGTAAGGCCGCCTCAGTGGGCGCCGTCCCTCTTGTCAGGGACGATCGGCTTCGGATCCGTCCTTGAATAAACGCAGTTAGAGTGTGGCGTGTTTACGCCTGCCTGCGCACAGCGACGTTCGCAAGCTGGATCCAACGCGCAATCAAGAAAGGTCGTAGCGAAGTATGCTCCCAAGGCAAGAGCGGCGATCCACAGGATTGCTCTGGTCTTCCAATCCATCGTTGCGCCTCAGCGGGCGGCCTCTACCGTTTCACCATGACGCATTGTAATGGGTGCTTATTCGCACGAGCAAAGGCGACGACTTCCTCGACCATTTGTGCCGCCTCTTCGTGCGAATAAACACCACACTCTGCGCTTCCTTCGTGGTGGACACGCAGCATCAACTTAGTTGCAGCATAAAACTCCAAGTGGAAAAACGTTTGCAGAACGTCAACCACAAAATCCATTGGCGTTTCAGTATCGTTCACCAACATTACGCGATACTCTGTCTCTTTCGACTCTGGCATGGCGCTTTCCCTGACAAGACCGATTGAGCTTTCAAAGTAACAGCAACTCGGTAGGGGCCTCTTTCATTCCAAGTGCGTTGCCGCGTGGACGCGCTTTCGCTGGCAAGCTTACTCGGACTACCCGCATTCCGAAAGTCGCACCGGCGTGGGCACGTCGCGGCGGCAATGATCGTTCTAAACGATCGCGTCGTACAGCCGCTGGTACCGCTCCACGATGATATCGAAGAACCGCATCAACTCCGCCTTGTTGCGGACCGGCCCTGCAGCGGCGCCAAACATAAGGAGCGCGTTCCACGGGATTCCGTAGACATAGACGGTGAGGCCTATCTTGGGGCAGCCTTCAACTTGCTGCAGGTCGGCGAGAATCATCGATGCCAAATCGGCGGCTGTCTTCGTTTCCTTGGGATGCTGTACGGCGTCTTCCATTTCTCAGCCCAGCAGCGTTATTCCAAACCGATCGTCTGACTGACGGCGAAGATCAGCAGCGCGAAGAGCGCCAAGATGACAAAGAAGATTTTGAGGCCTTCGCCCCGCGGCTCCGCAAACTCACTGTTGAGATCCAGATGCCGAGTGTTGTGTACACCCGGCGAGTTCGCTTTCCGGCGACGTCGACTCCATGCCTTGCTTAAGAGGCGCCTAACCTCATTTTCCTTGGGTGCCTCACTCACTTTCACTTGACCTTCAGCCCCAGCTCGACCAGTCCCACCTTGCTGCGTGACCAGCTGTCCAGGCGGCGCCACCGGCCGCCATAAAGAACACCACCGCCATCCAAGCCTGCGGATCAGGAAGCTTGTTTGTAACGACTGCCGCCGTAATCGTGAGGGCTGCTATCCCGCACATAAAAACTACCACCATACAGACCAGGTAAAGAACCGTGCGGAGATAGGCTATCATTTCCCCTTCGCCTCCAACCCGAGCTCGACCGGCTGGCGTGTCTCCTATCCGATCGATGACCCCGATCACACCTGATCAATTGTGCCGATCACCGTGCCAGGTTCGACAGATCCGCCATCTTTCACCATCACGCTAGACAAAATACCTGTGGCCGGCGCCTGGAGCTCGTGCGTGAGACTATAAGTATCGATCTCGACAATGGGCTCACCAATGCTGACCGGATCGCCAACGCGCTTGAACCATCGCCCGATAGTCAAGCTCGACGAGGCACCTGCAATCTTCGGTATCTTTATTTCCGTGCGCTTTGCTTCGTTCACTTCTTCACCTTCGGTCAGAGCTTAACCAGGCGGCGGGCACTCAGTAATATTGCTGCTGCAAAACAATCCAAATGACGAAGATCAGAGCGGCGATGATGCAGACTTGAACCCTTAAATCTCCCGCCCATTTCCAATCCTTCATTTGGCTTTCGCCTTCGGCAGGTCGACGCGGTCTTCTCTGAACTCCGGAGGCCCCTTCGTGAGCCGGCTCCGGCGTTGAGCGCGTTCCTCCTCGGGCACAGCAGGGTTTAGTTTCCGTTCGATCGTCCGCGCAGCCATCTCGGATGCGCGCGCGGCTTGCTTGCGTGCGTTGGGCTTTTCGCTCGGACCGTTTGATACAATGACCAGCACGGCATCCAGCATGGCCCGGATCGCTTCAGGACGTGTCATCGTCGCGTTTTGCTTGGCTATCCAGGCGTCGACCGCAGCGAGCCGATCGGGCTGGAGGCGGACGCCGACAAGTGTCCCCTTGCCGGTCGGGGCGGGCCCTCGGCGTTTCCTTGTACGTTTCATTAAAACCGTGTTAACACGGAAGCAGGCCTAGAGAAAGCAGCAACTTTCTCCCGGCTCCAACCTGTGTCCAAAGCTCACACGGCATCTGTTACAGATGCTAAAACGAAGCAGCGGGGGGCTCTGCGCTCGGCGGCTTTTTCCTTGTCGGTCCCGCCGTTCAGGGCTCTAATGGCCGATCGTTTCAAAGGGAGTGCGGACGTGGCGACTGGAATGGTGAAGTGGTTTAACGCGGCCAAGGGGTACGGATTTATTCAGCCCGACGGCGGTGGCAAGGACGTGTTCGTCCATATCTCGGCCGTCGAGAAGGCAGGCCTGAGCAGCCTCAATGAGGGTGCCAAGGTGTCCTACGAGATCGTCAGCGACCGCGGCAAGGAATCTGCGGGAAATCTGAGGGTCGGCTGAACCGCTGCCTTATCGCCTCAGGGGTTCGCGCATTTCGGCGAACATCTTCCTTACGTCAGAGAGCCTGAGCGGTTTTTCTCGCGGATCTTGATGCTCTTTGAGGGCATGTAGCTGCTTTACAGCAATGGCGTCGCGCTTAACCTGGTCCGGCTCGTCGAAGTACGCAAGCGCGTCTTCGACGAAGGCGTGAGCGACGGCGGCAGGAAGATCTAGAGGTTTGGGGACCTTCATGCGGCGGTCCCACTTACTTTCCTATTAGAGTCATGATCGCGCCTTCGATGATCTTGCTGTATCGACCGTCGTTCAGCAGAGCGTCCGTCAACCAGAGGACGCCGACAGCGACGCACGCCGCGCCAATGGCTCTCATCTGAAACCCCCGTTTTTCGTGGCACCGGAGACGATGCTACGATTGGGGGCTTACGCCAGCCTTACAGGATGGGATCTGCGGCCTCGCCTCGACTACCGTTGGTCGGCAATCCATCCGGCGCTTGCCGGAAATAAATAATGCATCGGCGCCGCTACGGCGCGGCGACAATTTCAAATGGGCGCCTTCTTCGCAGCTAGCCCCTGGTCGGTGATGCGATAGCAAAGGCGGCCAGCAACAACGCTTTTCTGTATCCAGCCCTTCGTCAACTGCTTTTCAACAAATCCGGGCGTAGGGGTCGGAAACAAGCCAGTACCGAACGATCGCTGTTGAACCTATCGGTCCGCCCAGAGACCTACTTTACGTCGGGACTTGGGAGGGACGTTGTGTCCAAGGAACCGAATTTCAGGGCGTGGGCCACTCGACTAGCGAGCAAGGCCGGCAACGAGCCGGATCCCGACGAATCCCAACGCCTCATGAGCATCGTTGAATATTGGAAGCGGCTAGCTGATTTGGACGACTGGGAGCGCGACGGGTTCCGCCCAACTTCCGAGGCGAAATCGCACTAGCTGCCTTCCTAATCGCAAGCCTACCCGATCGAGCAAAGTGCGGGGCTTCAGTACCCGCGCTCACACACCGCCGCGACAGACCTCAAACCCGCCGCTTCAGCCCGGCGGGCTTTTCTTTTGCTGTCGTGGGGCGCGGTGAGTTGTTGCTGCTGCTGCCTTTCAAGGCAATGCTGCTCTCGGAGTGCGCGCGCGGCGGAAAATCTTGCAGCCCACCGCCGCTCGCACCTTCTTTCAAGGTCCAGAGGGATATTGCTCATAACTCTAAAGCTCCGGGTTCGCGGTCGCCCCCGGTTTAAGGCCTCAACGCGCGCGGGCCTCTAAAGGTCCATCCTAAACTACTCTCTCAGGCCGGCACCTTCTGGTAGTGGTCAGTTTGATTATGGCAGGATTGTTTACTGGTGGTGAAGCGGACATGGGGGAAAACCGTGCTCCATGTCGGCTGGTGCCCCTCAACCCACATTCGAGCGTACCGGGTTGCCAATTCGTCCCCTCACGACCTCTCAAAGAGACCAAGTAGTTTTTTCGGAATGAAGCGTGTCCTCAAAGCGTAAACGTGTCGATCGCCCCGCGCTCGCTGGCCGTGGACAAAGAACCGCTTAGGCACGATCAACGGACCTATAGATCAATCAAGCCGCCGTCGACGAACAGTTCGGCGCCGGTGGTATAGGTGGCATCGGCCGCGAGATAGAGGGCTGCCGCGGCGACTTCGGCTGCGGTGCCAGTGCGGCCGAGTGGAATGCGGGTCTTGGCCCCTTCGATAAAGTTGTCCTTCTGGGCCACTGTGAGACCACCTTTATCAAGTATTGGAGTGACGATTGGACCCGGGCTGATGGTGTTGACCCTGATGCCGCGCGGCGTCAGCTCCTTGGCGATCGTGCGTCCGAACGAACGCAGCGCCGCCTTGGTCGAACCATAGACGGAGCTCCCGCCCAAGCCACCGTTCGCGCCCGCCACTGAGGCGGTCAGGATGATCGCGCCGCTGTCTGGAATGACCGGGATCGCATGCTTGATCAGGAAGAACGCGCCCTTCACATTGATGTTGAAGTGGCTATCATAAAACGCTTCGTCGACCTGAGTGATCGGCGAAAACTTTGCGATGCCGGCGTTGACGAACAGAACGTCGATGCGGCCATGCTTGGTCTTGACCTGGTCGACGAGGACCTTAGTAGCGGCCACGCTGCCGGCGTCCGAGACCAAAACCTCGATACCGGGCAACGATGACTTGGCAGCGTCTGCCGAGCGCTCGCTCGAGCCGGTGACGACCACCGTCGCGCCTTCGGATTGAAAGAGTTTGGCGGTCTCTGCACCTATACCGGACGTGCCTCCGCTGATCAGAGCGATCTTCCCGTCGAGTTTGGCCATGAAATTCTCCTGAGTACAGTGGGTTGCTTGACCGAAAGAGATGGGAGCCCGCATCGCGCGAGCAATGGCAACGGCGAACGACTTTTGCGAACACCAACCTAAGGCTTCTCAAACGCCGGCCAGCACCCGTCCTCTTCGTAGCGCCCGGTCCGCTGCTGGCAGGTGTTATCAAGCATCTGCGGCGCGACGTCCTTCCAGACCGCACCGAGCGTTTGCGCCATAATACCGGATATTTCTGCGCGACGCATATTAGCTCCCTAGGAGCCACCATCGCTGAAATGATGACTTCCGAGAAGAGCGCTGATCGGAAGTTGCCCAGCGAGGGGCTCGCAGGAATTATCGAAAGTAAGCGTTGCGTAAGGAAAGCCGCCCCACTCCTGCAACCGGGTGGGGCTGGAGCGAGGCGGAAGTCGCACTCTTCTGGAGTTCAGCAGGACGGGCCGCTGACTGGCGCAAGCGTAGGGTTCAGATTTGGACTTCCCGACGGCCGGATCGTGAAGCTGTCCGGGCCATTCGAAGTCGAAGTGTTGCGTAACGTTTCCCAATT
>Ga0210387_10002547_pt1 | contig 13951 bp, 9 predicted proteins | sample IncBWC7OmetaG_FD_160108 | JGI IMG/M metagenome (GOLD analysis project Ga0210387, IMG submission 160108) | Forest soil microbial communities from Barre Woods Harvard Forest LTER site, Petersham, Massachusetts, United States - Inc-BW-C-7-O ...
ACTCCGTGAGACGGAGGAGTGGTGGCGCGATTGGTCGGGGCACTGCAAATACGATGGGCCCTGGCCAGAGGCGGTGATGACCTCCTTGCGTGTCCTCAAAGCGCTGACCTACGGCCCGACGGGTGGAATCGTGGCCGCGCCGACGACCTCGCTGCCCGAATGGCCGGGCGGCGCGCGGAACTGGGACTATCGCTACTGCTGGCTGCGTGACGCCACGCTGACGCTCTACGCACTCATGCTGGGGGGACACGAGGACGAGGCCAAGGCGTGGACCGAATGGCTTCTCCGCGCCGCGGCCGGCGACGCGGGCAGTCTGCAAATCATGTACGGCGTGGCCGGCGAGCGACGGCTGCCCGAGTATGAAGCGCCCTGGCTGGCGGGCTTCGAGGATTCGCGGCCCGTCCGGATCGGGAACGCCGCCCATGAACAAATGCAGCTCGACGTCTTCGGCGAAGTGATGGATGCGCTCTTTCAGGCGCGTCGGCTGGGCATGCCTCCCGATCCCTGGTCGTGGCCCCTGCAGCTCAAGCTCCTCGAATCCTTCGAACAGCTCTGGAAGGAGCCCGACCACGGCATCTGGGAGGTCCGGGGACCGAGGCGACACTTCACCCACTCCAAGGTGATGGCCTGGGTGGCCTTCGACCGCGCGATCAAATCGGTCGAAGGCTTTGCTCTCGAAGGGCCGGTCGAGCGCTGGCGCAGCCTCCGGGACGAGATTCACGCGGACGTCTGCACGCGCGGATACGATCGAAGGCGCGAGACGTTCACCCAAAGCTACGGCGCGGCGGAGGTGGACGCGTCGTTGCTTCTCATGCCCCTGGTCGGTTTCCTGCCGGCGAGCGATCCGCGGATCAAGAGAACCGTCCGAACGATCGAGCGCGAGCTCCTGGTCGACGGCCTGGTCCGTCGATACCGGACCGACATGGCCAGCGTCGTCGACGGGCTGGAACCCGGGGAGGGCGTCTTCCTCCCCTGCAGTTTTTGGCTCGTCGACGTGTACGTCCAGCTGGGCTGGCAGGCTGAAGCGTGCGCCCTCTTCGAGCGATTGATCGGGTTGCGCAACGACGTCGGGTTGCTTTCGGAAGAGTACGAACCGGCGACCAAGCGCCTCCTGGGAAATTTCCCCCAGGCGTTCTCCCACCTCTCCCTGGTCAACACGGCCTACAACCTCACCGTTCACCCGTCCCGTCCCGTGAGCCATCGCGGCGAGAAAACACCCGCCGGCCAGCCGCGCTGAAGCGCCGAGTCTCGCTGAGGATCGGCTTCCAGGAACGCGGAGCGCGCTCGGCATCGCCAGCTCGCGCTCGATTCGGGCTGCTAGACTGGGCCGTGTGCGCGAGCGGTGGTCGTCGACCGAGCTCACGTTCGTCTTCACGTTCGTCTCGATGTTGGTCGCTGTGCCGCCGCCTGCCGCCGCGGCGGAGGGGCCCCAGGCGTCTCCCCGGATCGATCCCGGCAGCGTCGTCCTCTACCCCGACCAGGGACGAATCGAGCTCGAGGGTGACCATCTGGAAGGATTGCGGCTGCGCTGGGAGGGCGGGCACGTCAATGGAGCGGACGTCCGCGGAGCGGACGTCTGCCTCGCTCCGACGCCGGTCGGAAAGCACGAGCGCTGTGCCTTTTCGATCCCCCGCACCTTGCCGCCTGAGGTGGCGTTTGCCTGGGCACCGGTCCTGGCCTCCGGGGCCGTCGGCACGGCGACCGAACAGACGGCGGGCTTTTCGCCCTTGCGCCCCGCGCGGGTGCTGCTGGATCGAATCTTCCCCGTTTCCGCGACCACCGTCGATCTGAGCGCCGACGTGGGCCGGATTCCGCTCGCCCATCCGGAGGCGGTGGCGGCGATCGACTGCGCCCAGGCGCGCTGCGAGCTCGACGAGGGCGCGATCCAGGTCCGGGCGATCTCTGCGGCGGTCACGGCGTTGACGATGCACGTCCATCTCTCGCCCCACTACTTTCTTCTCCGCAACGGCACGGCCGACAGCACGCTCACGCAGACCATCGCGGTGCTTCACTGTCCCGCCGAGATCATCTCGGGCGCGCCGCTTCGGAGAGCGGACGCCACCAACGTGCTGGTCCGGCTGGGCGGACGCTGCGGCGGCGATCCGCGCGAGCTGCGCTGGGGCGCCAACGGCGAACCTGCGACGGTCGTCCGGACCGCCAAGGAGGGCGATTCGTTGTTGGTTCTCCTGACGGTCGGTGATCTCGAGGATGCGACGCTCACCTTGACGGCGACCCGGCCGGAGGCGGACGGGTCTGTCGTGGCGGTCGCCCACAGCCCGACGCGTCCCGCCCCGCTGGCCCGCGCGACCCTGGAGCTCCCGGGGCACGGGCCAATCGACTTCATCCCCACCAACCGGGACGCGGAGGTCCATGTCGCGCCCGTCGGGAATCACGCCTACCTCGTTCCGTTGCCCGAGGAGGGGGCTTATCGGGTCACCGCGGACGCGAAGGGCCCGGGCGTTCGGGGCGAGGACAGCGTCGGAGGCTTCGTCGCGCTCCGTTTTGGCTATCGCGTCGAGGGGCTTCCGCCCCCGTTCGCGGCGACGGACCTGGCCGTCCTGACGGAATCGCTTCAGCGCCCGATTCGAGAGGCCAGCATCCCGGCGCCCATTGGCGAGTCGGCGCTCGGCCCGAACCCCCTGGTGGACCTGCTCTGCACCAACGAGCACGGCAGCCCGGAGCGGATCACGCCGGGGAAGCGAACCTCGATCCCCTTCGCGCGCCGCGACGGCTGCCGGGTCGTCATTCATCGCGAACGTTTCAAGCCGGAGGACGGCACGCAAGATCTCACCGTCGAGATCGACGTGACGAAGGTGGACGACAGTCCGCGCACGGACGCCCACGTCAGCGAGCGGATGGTGCTTCGTCCCGGCCCGGAGAGCCGCATCTTCTGGATCCGCGGCGTCAAGGGGCAATTCGATCGCGTCACCGTGCGGATCGCGCACGTGGCCGACGACGCACGCTACGTCGGCGCGAGTGAAACGCGGACCTCCCTGCCGGCTGCGCAATGGACGCTGGTCGTGGGTGAAGGTCGTCTTCGGTTCTACGCCACCGCGGCGATTCCCACCGGTCTGTTTCACATCACTGCGCCGAGCGGCGTGTTGACCCTCAACTTCGGCGCGCTGTCGCGGCTGACCTCGCTCGATCAAGAAGGGCACGAAGGCCTGCTCGGGCTGGAGCTCGGCGCGATGGGGGTGGGACTGGCGTCGACGCCGAATTTTCCGACCACGCTCGCCGTGCTGGGAGGCGTCGGCGTGAGCATCCCGATCGGCAACCGCGGCGAGCCCACCCAGGCGGCGGTCAACCTGCACGCCTGGATCGCCTACGAGCTCCGCGCCGACTACGTGTACCTCTCGGGGACCTCGACGCTCACGGCCAGCCACTGGTCGTTTCTTTTCGGACCGAGCATCACGATTGGGAACGTTGGAACGAACCTCTGATGTCCAGACCCGCGCTTGCCTCCAAGAGCCTCTCGTAGATCGTCAGATACTCGTCGGCCATGCGGCTGGCGGTGAAACGCTGGTCGAACGCGTCCCGGCAGCGCCGGCGCGACAGACCGAGCGCGCGCTGGACAGCGTCGACGGCCTGGTCGACGCTCTCGACCACGAATCCCGACACGCCGTCCGCGATGACCTCCGGCACAGATCCCCGGGCGAACGCGACGACCGGGGTTCCACAGGCCATTGCCTCGATCATCACCAAGCCGAAGGGCTCCGGCCACTCGACGGGAAAGAGGACCACCGCGGCCTCGCCCAGGAACCGGTCTTTCTCCGATTCGTTGATCTCACCCAGAAACTCGATCAGCGGATCATCGAGGAGCGGCTTGATCCGCGAGGCGAAGTAGTCCTCGTCGACCTTGTCGACCTTGGCCGCCATCTTGAGCCGCATGCCGCTCTGCTTGGCGATCTCGATCGCGCGCTCGACGCCCTTCTCCGGCGACATGCGGCCGAGGAAGGCGAGGTACTGCCCTCGGTCGGGCCGAAACGAGAGCAGGTCCGGCGGCAGGCCGTTGTGGACGGTGCCTTGCCAGGCCGCGAACGCCACCGGAAGTCGCTGGGCATCCGAGATCGACACCAGGGGTTCGTCGGCGAACGTGCGGTAGAGCGGCAACAGATCGGGGATGTCCAGACGGCCGTGCATCGTGGTGACGTGCGGGGTTTCAATCCGGCGCATGGCGGGAAAATGGGGATAGCCGACATGGAAGTGGATGACGTCGAATTCGGCTTCCCGTTCCGCGACCTCCTCGACCATTCGCACGTGATGGGCAAAGGGATCGACGCAGCGGCTCTCGAATCGCAACGCCCGCGGCACGCAAGGCACCAGGTTGGCGCGGGTCACCGAGTCGCCGCTGGCGAACAGCGTCACGTCGTGACCGGCGTTGACCAGCTCCTCGGTGAGGAACGAGACGACGCGTTCCGTCCCGCCATAAAGCTTGGGCGGGACACTCTCGGTGAGAGGCGATACCTGAGCGACTCGAAGCGGACGCATGGATATGGATGATAAGCACCGCACGGCCATCTGCGACCGTCGACGACGCGCGGTCGTGCGCATCGGATCGGGAGCATTCCCAGCTTGCCGCCTCTGCCAGTAGGTCTTACGGATACGGCGTCGACAATGGGTGGTTCGGGTGGTCGTTTCGGATGGGGGGCCTCGTTCCGGCCCATCATGAGACGCGACTTCGGGCTGCTCTGGCTCGGCGAGACGGTCTCGCAGGTCGGCGACAGCCTCAACCGTGTGGCGTTGCTCTGGTTCGTGTATCAGACCAGCCACTCGACATTGCGCATGTCGCTCGTCGGCGTCCTCCAGACGCTGCCCCCGTTGGTCATCGGACCGTTGATCGGGGCTTATCTGGACAAAGTACGAAAGCGACCGGTGCTGATCGCGGTCAGCCTGGCCCGCGCCCTTCTGGTATCGATGATTCCGCTCCTGCACGCCGCGCATCTGCTGGGGGTGGGACTGCTCTACCTCATCGTTCTCACCCTCTCGGTCATCGGGACCGCCGCCGGTCCTGCCCTCTTGACGGCGGTGCCGCTTCTGGTCGCTCCTGGCGACCTCGCGGCAGCAAACGCCCTGATCCAAGGGACCGCCACGCTGGGCGTGCTGGTCGGCCCCACGATCGCCGGGCTGGGCATCTCCCTCTTCGGAATTTCCAAGGTGCTCTATCTCGACGCCGCGAGCTTCGTCGCCTTCGCCGGGTGCGTCTGGCTGGCGCGCATCCCCGAAGGAGCGGCCGGTCCCCGCGTGCCGTGGCGGTTCCGGGAACTCGCCGGGGATCTGCGCACGGGCGTCGCCTTCTTGCTCCGGCGGCAGACGGGAATCCTCTCGCTGACGATGGTCGCGAGTGTTCAGAACCTGGGCGCCAGCGCGTTCATCATCATGCTTCCTGCCTTCGTCCACGAAGACTTCCTGGCGAGCTCGTTGTGGCTGGGGACGCTCTGGTCGGCGCTGGGCGTGGGCATGCTCCTGGCGTCCCTGTCGATCACGCTCCTGGGAGCACATCGCATCGTGAGGCTGCTGCGAATTGCCCTCCTGGCGCTGGTCCTCGGCGGCATCTCGATCGCCGCGCTCCGTTTCGTCAAGGTGAAGGTGGCGGCCGCTTCCTTGATGGTCGTCATCGGCTGGAGCTCAGCGGCGTTCAACCCGGTGATCATTTCGATTGTTCAGCGCTCCACGCCCGTCGGACTGCGCGCACGCATCTTGACCACCTTCAACAGCGCGAACATGGCTGCGGTCGCGGCCGGGATGTTGTTCTTTGGATGGGCTGCAGAGCACGTGAGCAGCGGCCTCGCCATGACCGGGATCGGCGGCATCCTCCTCGTCAGTGCGGTCGCGCTCGGAATGGTCATGCGTGTCCAGACCACCCGCCAGCTGGTCGAGAAGCTGGCCCGCCAGGCGTGACCGAGCCGCGGCGTCAGGGTCGAGTGGAATGTCTGCTCAGGATTGTCGGTTGTCGCTAGCAGGTGTGCGGTATGCGACCTTTCCGCGGATCGGACGGTGTATTTTGGAGGGCGGCACAGTGGTCGGCGGTGATGGCCGCCCTCGGCTGGCTGTTCGTTTGGACCTGGGCGCAGAAGAAGCGAAGAGATCGGGCCCAAGCAAACGACCAGTGCTGAACGACCAATGCCGAGCTTCAAAGAACTTTTTCGTGCGCTCGAGCTGATGATTTAAGGCCTCCAGCACATTGGTGCGCGGCCGCCTCATCATCAGGTTGGGGAACGAAAGGGCCGAATGAAGCTCCAGGGGCAGAAGGCGTGTCCCGCGCCACAGAGCGAGGTGGTCGGGGGTAACCCTTGAACGATGTGGTGGTGATCGGCGCGGGAGTGGCGGGGCTGACGGCGGCGCGCGAGCTCACGCGGCGGGGGCTCTCGGTGACGGTGGTGGAGGCCCGCGACCGGACGGGCGGACGGGTGTACACCGTCCGCGACTTCTGTGACCACCCGGTCGAGGCCGGCGCGGAATTCGTACACGGCGCCGACGCCGAGACCTGGCCGGAGATCCGCGCCGCGCGGCTTGCGGTGCGCAAATGCGCGCTCACCCTCCGCAGCATGTTCAACCTCGGGGGGCGGACCCGCTGGCTGCCGTGGGTCCTCCTGCACCCCGGCATCTGGTCCGCCTTCCCGATCCTCCGGCACCTCGCGCGGGCCCGCCCGCCGGACATGTCCGCCCGCGACTTCATCGACCGTCGCGGCTACCGCGGCCGGGCCCGACTGCTGGCGGAGATGGTCTTCACGGCGCACCTCCCCGGCGTGGCCGACGAGATTGGCGTCCTGGGAATGCTGGAGGATCGCGTCCTCGACCTGCAGATGGGATCCTTCCATCGCATCACGGAGGGTTACGATCGCCTGGTGGACCACATCGCGGATGGGCTCGACATCCGCCGCCGCTTCCCGGTGGCGACCGTCTGCTGGACGCCGGATGGCGTGACCGTGGCCGCGGCCGATGGGCGAGCGCTCTCCGCACGCGCCGCGATCGCCACCCTTCCGCTCGGCGTGCTGGCGTCGGGCGCCGTTCAGTTCGTGCCACCGCTGCCCGCGAGCAAGCGGCGCGCATTTGCCGATCTCGTGATGGGGCCGGTCCTGAAGCTCCTCCTCCATTTCCGTGAGCCCTTCTGGCCGGCGTGGCTGGCGAACCTCGGCTGCGGCACCGGACCGGTCACCCTCTACTGGCCGTCTCTCGACCGCGACGGCGGCCGGCGGACGCCGGCGGTGCTCACCGCTTACTGCACGGGCCCGCGCGCGGCCCGCCTCTCGCTGCTGCCGGAGGACGAGGCCGTGGCCGTCGTGCTCGCGGACCTCGCGCGGCTTTTCCCGAGGGTGGACCCCGGCCGCCTGCTGCTCGGATACCGCCGCGTCGACTGGACCACCGACCCGTTCGCCCGTGGGGGCTACACCTTCACGCGTCCCGGTGGTCGTGGGGCCCGGGGGCGTCTCGCGGCGCCCGACACGGCGGCGCTCTTCTGGGCCGGCGCCGCCACTGCCACGTCGACGATCGCCGACACGGTGCAGGCGGCGTACGTGAGTGGCCTGCGTGCGGCGTCGGAGGTGCTGAGCTTCCTGGCCGTCGATACCGGAACCGCCCTCGTCGTTGACGAATCGAGATCCGCGTCTCAAGGGCCTCTTTGAGGCACCAAGGAACGGCGGCGGCGAGCGTTGTCGAGGTCGACGACAGGTGAGCCGAATTGCGCCGAGAAAGCACCCATCGCCTCGGCGACTTCCGCCGGGGAGGTGAAGTCGACGCGCGGGTGGCGGATGGGGATCCACTGGAACCGCTGGTAGAAGAGTCGGCCCGGGTGCGGTGGCCGGCCATAGTGGTGAAGGGGGAGCGGGCGGAGCACCTCGCGGACGAAGCGGATGTGCCTCAGGTTGCCGCGCTCCGAGCGGTAGTGCGCGATCAGTTTTTTCTTCCAGGCGGCTTCCGCGGCGTCGAGCCACAGAATGGTCTCCTGGCCGGTCTCCGACGGAAAATGGTTGGAGCGGACCCCGCGCGCGACGTTGTATTCGGAGAACTCGAGGACCGCGATCTCGCTGCGAAAGAGGCTGGCGACGAAGTTCGTGACGTCGTGGTCCTGATGTCCGCCTTCGTAGGCGGGCGCCCAGATTTGATCGGCGGCCACGGCCCGCAGATGACCGGCAATTCGCAGGCGCGTCTCGGCGAGGTGCGCCTTGAGCTCACGGGAGGGACATTCGGCAAAGGCGAGCGGCTCGATCCCCAGATCCGCGGCAGCGGTGAGCGCCTCGCGGCGGCGCCGGTCGACGCGCTCCTGGTGCCCGGCGCGATGCCAGGGCCAGGCAGCGCCCGCCGTCGGTACGCCGGTGGTCAGGTAGACGGCGAAGATCCGCGTCCCCGTCGCGCGCGCGCGCCGGATCGCGACGGCGAACCCGACCACCTCGTCGTCGGGGTGAGGGATCAGCAAGAGAACCCTCCGCCCGGCGTTCACGGCGGCGCCTCCGCGTGGACCTGCCGCCATACCGAGAGGAGATCCTGTTCGAGCACGTCGCGCCAGCTGGGCAGCGCTGTCTCGGCCCGGCGCCGGGCGGCCGCGCCCAGCCGGTCGCGGAGCGCCGCGCTCTCGGCGAGGCCAGCGAGCGCGGCCGACCACCCCGCCGGCGAGCTCTCCCGCACGACGACCCCGTCCTCGCCGTCGGTCACCATCCCCCGCGCGACGGTCTCGGTGGTGAGAAAGGCCCGGCCGCTGGCCAGCGCCTCGCGCGCGACGTTGGAGGACTCTTCGATCTCCGACGGGTGCGCCACGACGTCCGCCGAGGCATAGACGTGCGCCATGTCGGCGGGCGAGAGCGTCCCGGGACAGCTCGCCGCCGGCCCCAGCCGCGCGCTGACGGTGGATCGTTCGGACCCTTCGCCCGCGCAAAACAGGTGGAGCGGCCAGCCGGCGCGGATGAGAGCCTCGACCGCTTCGACCAGCGCGAGCACGTTCTTCCCGCGATCGATCCGGCCGACGAAGAGGACCACCACCCGCCCCGCCGGAATCCCGAAGGTCGCTTCCAGCCAGGGGCGATCGCGATGCGCCGGCGAGAAGAGCGCGCGATCGATCCCCCGCCGGAGGAGCCCGACCGGTCTCGGTGCGAGAACGCGCGCCAGCGGGTCGACCTCTTCGGGGCGAGAGACCAGCGTGGCGGCGCAGAGGCGCTGGTGCTGCAGAAGCCGCCGGCGCATGCGCGCCTCGGATCTCTCAGGCAGGCCCAGGCGATCGTTGAGGAGGTGCCCGAGACCCGCCGATCCGAACAGCCGCTCGATGGTCGCCGCGGTGAAGAGGCGCGTGTAGCCCGGGGTGTCCGTGTGGATCGAGCTGGTGAGCGGCACCCCCCGGCGGCGGGTGATCCGCTCGGCCGTCCGGGCGTAGGCGAAGTAGGCGTCGGTCGTGTGGACGATGTCGGCGTCGGCGAGGTAGCGGGCCAGCTCCGGGTGATGGGGCGCGAGATCGGTGTGGTCCGGCACGTGAGAGAGAAAGGGCAACCGCGCCGTGCTGAATGCCTGTCGATGAAAACGGTAGCGGACATTGTCTGCGAGCCGGCGCAGAGCGGGCTCGGGCCCTGCGAAATGGACGGTCAGATCGAGCCCCGCGATTCCGACCGCCGCTGCGGCCAGCTTCTCCCAGGCCTTGACGTGCCCGCCCGCGTCGGGCCGGTGGATCAGATCGACGAGCACGCTGACCCGCAGCGGTGCAAGGGACCTTTCCGACCCTGAGCTCGGCGTTTCAGGCATCGGCGCATCTCCTCGACCAGAAGGCGCGGAGCCGGGCGCGGAGGCGGAGGAGCGGCGCACGCTCGGCGACCGCCCAGGCCACCAGGCCCGGCAGGCCGACGACGATCTCCCGCAGGCGCTTGACCAGCCCGAGCGCCAGCGCCGGCTCGGGTGGGACGCCCAGGTGCCGGCAGAGGTAGAAGAGCGCCCCCTCTTGAACGCCCAGCCCGCCCGGGACGAAAAATGCCGCCGCGCGCGCCGCTGCCGACAGGCTCTCGATCGCCAACGCCGCGCTCCAGGAGACGCGGGCCCCACAGAGCGCCAGCACCCCCCAGGTCTCCACCACCTGCGAGAACCAGCCCAGAAGATGCCAGAATCCGGCCGCCGCCAGCGTGCGCGGCTGCCGCGCCAGCCTCTTCATCGCCGCATCGAGGGAGGCGACGCCGTTGGTGAGCGCCCTGCCGCGGGTGCCCAGACGTCGCGCGATGGGCAGGCGTGCCAGCAGAAACTCCCCACCGCCGGCGCGCAGAAGGCCGAGCAGCGCCACCCCTCCCGCCAGCGTGACGAGCGATCCAATCGCGATCAATTTGCCGAGCCGGCCCTGGACGCCGGCGCCGATCGAGGCCAGCGCTGCCAGACCTGCGATCCCGAACAGCGCCTGCGTGAAGGTCCCCACCGCGACGTCGGCGACCATCGCCGCGCCGGCGGCCGCGCCACCTGGTCCGCGCGCCGCCAGCAGCTGGGCGCGGGTGAGATCACCCCCGATCTGCGCGGCGGGGACCAACCCGTTGATCGCCTCGCCGATCCAGCGCAGCCGCCACAAGGACAGGAAGCGCGGGCGGCCGCCGGCGGGGATCAGGAACCGCCAGCTCCAGGTGTAGAGCGCGAGCGAAAACGGTCGGTAGGCCGAGGCGCAGATGATCGGGAGAAGACCGATCTCCAGCGCCCCGGTCAGCGTCGGGCCGTGAAAGACCCAGCCGAGCGTCACCAAGAGCCCGATGCCGAACGCCGATCCGACCAGCAGGAGGAGTCCCATCAGTACGGGTACCCCAGGACCACATAAGCGTTCAGCCCCTCTCCGGCGTAGGCGACGTCGACCCGGCCCAGCACGTTCGGTTTGATCCAGGCGCGGAATCCGGCGCCGACCGACACCCGCACCCGCGAGACGATGTCGTCGAGCCGATCGTAGACCTGGCCGACCGCCACGAATGGATCGACGCGCCACTCGGTGGTCACGCCGAAGAAATGCGTCTGCAACAGGCGGAAGCGCTGCTCGAGCTCCGCCTCCCAGGCCCCGCGATCGAAGAAGCGGTCGTCGGGAAAACCGCGCATGAGGTTTTCTCCTCCCAGGCTCGGCTGATAATAGAAGGGGATCGGCTCGCCGCCGCCGAGATCCCGGCTCCAGTAGAGCCGGGCGGCGCTCTGCATGAAGGAGGTCTCCTGGAGCAGCGCGCGGGTCTGCCAGGTCACTTGCCAGAAATGATCAAAGGCCGAGAGACCATAGTTGTAAGAGGCCCGCAGCTCGGACGCGAAGCCGTCCGCGGAGTAGTCGGCGGAGGTGCGGGTATCGAAACGAAGGCTGAGCTCGCCTGCCAGCAGGCCGGCGCCCGAGAGCCCGGGCGCCGTCGGAAAGAGCACCTGCGTCGCCGGAAGCCCGAAGATCGGGTTGACCTGGGGGCGATCGCCCCGGATGGTTCCCCGCGCCCCGATGTTGAGGTAGCCGGGCAAATTCCACCCCTGGCGCGCGGTGATCGCCGCCGTCGTCCGGGTGTAGCTGCTCTGTTCGCTGGCCAGACTGTCCGGGCCGAGGCCGAAGAAGCGAAAGAAGATGTTTCGCCGGACCAGCGCATCGACTTCGATGGTCACCCGGCCGGGCTCGATCGGCAGATCGGTGTAGGTGACCCAGATCGTGCGGTTCACGTGGGTGCTGGCGGCGGCGATCACGCTGAACGCGCGCACGAGGCTCGGGTAGTAGTAAAAGCGCAGCGTGCCGTTGACGCCGGCGGCGCTGTTCCAGCTGATGCTCGGGGCGCCGATCATGCGCACGGCGCCCGCTCCGTCCACGCGGAACAGGACCGGCATCGCGCCGTAGGTGCTCCCTTCGGTGGGGACCGTCGTGTACATCGGCACCGGAAAAAACTCGATCTTCGACTGCGCCGAGGCGGATGCCACCTCGGTGGTGGTGCTGAGGTCGCCTTCCGTCGCGGGTGCGGAGCGACTGGTGGCGATGGCTGTGGCGAGCATCAGCGCCAGGGAAGCGCTCATGGGGCGCCGACCCGCGAGCTGACGCGCGCCGCGGGGGCCGGGGCGTAGTCGTGGTCGATGAACCAGCTCACGGCGCGTTCGAACGCCGGCTCGATCGGGCTCTGCGGGAAACCCAGCTCGCGGACCGCCTTGCTGGCGTCGAAGAACATCACCGACTTCGACATCCGCACGCCGTCGAGTGGGACGCGTGGGTCGCGGCCCAACCATCGAGCGAACGGCTCCTCGAGGTGCGCCAGGGCCAGCGGGATCCAGTGCGGCAATTTGAGTCGGGGCGGCCGCTTCCCGGTGAGCTGGCCGAGCAGCTCGAGCACCTGTTGCAAGGTGAGGTTCGCGGCGCCGAGGATGTAGCTCTGCCCCGGACGTCCCCGCTCGGCGGCCAGGAGGTGTCCGAGCGCCACGTCGCGCACGTCGACCAGGTTGAGACCGGTGTCGACGTAGGCGGGAAGACGGCCATTGAGAAAGTCGACCACGATTCTTCCGGTGGGCGTGGGCTTGGCGTCCCGCTCGCCGATCGGCGTCGAGGGGCTCACCACCACGATGGGGAGGCCACGTTCGATCCAGCTCTCCACCACCCGCTCGGCGAGGAACTTGCTGCGCTTGTAGTCGCCGATCATGTCCTCGAGATGACCCCTGGCGTTCTCGTTGGCGGGCCTGGGGCCGCCGAGCGCGAGCGTACCGACCGAGCTGGTGTAGATGATCCGCCTCACGCCGAGCTCGGCGGCGAGCTCCAACACGTTTCGTGTTCCCTCGACGTTGCTGCGGTAGATCTCGGCGGGATCTCGAGCGTAGAGCCGGTAGTCGGCCGCGCAGTGGAACACCAGCTCCGCTCCGGTCATCGCCCGTCGCAGAGAATCCCGGTCGGTGACATCGCCGACCACCCAATCGACCGCCAGGTCCTCCAGACCGGCGCGGTGACTGGTCAGCCGGCAGAGACAGCAGAGGCTCTCGCCACGGGCCACGAGCGCTCGCGCCACGTGCGAGCCGATGAACCCCGTCGCCCCGGTCAAAAATACCCGCATCGGCGTCACCCGCTCCCCGCGAAATTAAGAACGAGCCCGAAGGAGGACAACGTGGGGAGATTGTGGATCCGGACCTCAGTCGACGTTCGAAAGCCCGATCCCGACGGAAGGGGGCGGCGCCAGATCGCGCGAGACCTCAGCCGCGACCAAGGCGACGTCGCTCCGCGACAGCTTTGCCCCCAGGCCGCGCTCGGCCAGGATTCGTAGGTTCGATCGGGCCAGCCCGGCGATGAACGCGTTGAAGGTGACGAGTCCTGCCGCCGTTCCGGCGCGGCGTAAGAGATCCACGTATTCTTCGGCCCTGGTCAGAGCCTGGCCGGTCAGCTCGAGCACCGCATGGAGCTCGACGCCGTCGGGAATGTAGACGCGTCCCTCTGCCGCGTCGCGGGGAGCATCCTTGAGAATGTTCACCAGCTGCAGCCCCTCGCCAAAGCCCGCAGCCCGGCTGCGAAGCTCCTCCGCAGCGGCGGCCAGCTCCGCCCGGTCGAGCAGGTAGAGCTCGGTCAGCATTTCGCCCACGATCCCGGCGACCGAGTAGCAGTAGTCGCGGAGATCTTCGATGTCCGCCAGGGTGAGCCGATTTCTCTCGTCGGAGCGCCGCACGAACTGTTTCATGCCGTCGACGCTGCGAATGAGATACCGCCGAATGGCCACCCGGGCCGGCAGCGGCAGCGCGCCGAAATCGCGCAGAACGAGCGGCATTCTGGCCAGCAGCTCCCGGTATCCAGCGTGCTCGAGGGGCGGCTCGCGCAGGCAATCGCGGGCCAACACCTCGGCGGCGCTGGGGTCCTGGTCGAGCAGCTCGACCAATTGACCGAGGGCCTCCAGCCGTCGCTCGCGGGTCCAGAGGACAGCATCCTCGAAGGTGTCCGCGATCCGAAACAGCAGGTAGGCGATCCCGACTTGATTGCGCGTTGGTTCTGGCAGGAGCGGGATGGCCAACGCGAACGTCCGGCTCGTCTTCT
>Ga0210387_10002549_pt1 | contig 13946 bp, 14 predicted proteins | sample IncBWC7OmetaG_FD_160108 | JGI IMG/M metagenome (GOLD analysis project Ga0210387, IMG submission 160108) | Forest soil microbial communities from Barre Woods Harvard Forest LTER site, Petersham, Massachusetts, United States - Inc-BW-C-7-O ...
GCCTGAAGGACACCCGTATAAATAGCCGAACCCACATAACCGAGCTCGATTCGGCCGATCTCGCCACGGCCTGCTCTGCGTCCCACGCTCTCGGCCTTCGCAAACCGCGACAGAACCTCGCGCGCCTCGGCCAGGAATATCTCGCCCGCCGGAGTCAAAGCCACAGAACGTTTGGTGCGGGCGAACAGCCGAGCGGCGAGCGTCCGCTCGATCTCCTGGATCTGTACCGTCAACGTCGGCGGGGCAATGCCGAGCCGCTCGGCGGCGCGTCCGAAATGCAGCTCTTCCGCGGCCGCCACGAAATACCGCATGTGCCGAAGTTCCATTTCCGGTCACCTCGCATTATTAGGTTTAGCCTAATAATATCGAATATTGACGGCAATGACTCTAATTCACGTTGGAGCAAGAATGACGAGGCCTTGAACCCTTTTCGATGGAGATCGCCATGACTTGCTTTCCGCGCCCGTTCCTTCTCGCGTCTACGCTCACCGCTGCTCTATTGGCCGGTGCGGCTCAGGCTGAGGCCCTGCCCACCAGACCTACCCTGACGCTGGATGCCGCCCGCACGATCATCCGCGCCGCCGAGACCAAAGCCCGGACCGAAGGTTGGCCCTGCGTGATCGCCGTGGTTGACGCGGACGGCTTGGCTGTCCTCCTGGAACGCATGGACGACGCTGCGGTACCGGCCGGCGTTGAGCTCGCGCCCGGCAAAGCGCGCACGGCGGCGTTGTTTCGCAGGCCGAGCGGCGTACTTGAAGACGCCATCAATAGCGGACGGCGTCCCGCTGCATTGTCCGCTCGCGGCTTCGTGTTAATGCGAGGCGGCGTACCGATCAACGTGAATGGCCGGATCGTCGGCGCAATCGGTGTTTCCGCTGATACCCCGGAACATGACGAGGTGATCGCCAACGCTGGATTAGCCTCGCTCGCTCCATGACCGACGCCGTGCAGATCCGGCGGACATCCGGACCGATTTCGATGAAGCGACCAGCGAAAGGCAAACTGCCGTGGCGCCGACTGGTCCGATTGCTGTCCGGTCTTCGGAGGCTGGACAGTTAAACCAGCGGCAGTGACACACGCGTCGCGCTCAGGATTTCCTTCGAGAGCGCTTCATCGTCGACGAGACGGGCAAGCACCATCGCGCCGACCATCGCCGACCATGCGGCAATCGCCGCACGCCGTTTCTCCTTGGGCCTGTCGCCTTCCGCCTCAACGCTGAGGTGATTGATCCGGCTGCGGACGGCCTCCGTCATTCGGTGCCGCAGATCAGCGGAGCCCCGCGCGGCTTCCGTTCCCAGGCTTGAAAACAGACAAGAGCTGGACCGGTTGTCGCGGTGCCTAACGCTGAGATAACCGTCGGCAAATTCCGCGGCAGCGCGGCGTGGTTTGGCTTGGTCCAGAGCCGGTGTCAGAGCTTGCCCGACCGCCTCCGCAATCAGCGCTTCCTTGGAAGGAAAATAGCCATAAAAGGCTCCGTGGGTCAGACCCGCGTCCTTCATTACCTCCGCCACAGTCACGTCGTCGAAGCCGCGCTGGCGAAACAGGCGCGCCGCGGCGGCCAAGATTCGTATTCGATGCTCCGCAACTTGCTCTCTGCTCACTTTCACGTGGGCCGCTCCGAATGTCTTGACATTATACAGGACCGATATCATGAATGTAATCATGATGGACATCATTAATAGATGTCGTCTGATGCCTCACTCCGTGATGGCCCGCAATCTGTTGCTGGAATGTTGACTGTCCTTGAAAGCGGGATTTGGAAATGAAACGCCGAGAGATGATGAAACTGGCTTCTCTGGCGGTCATGCTTCCGATGATGCCGGGCGCGGCGAAGGCAAGTCCGGAGCCTAAGACGCCTGCAGTGAGGTACAAGGTATTTACCGCCATTCGCCCCGGCCGTGATGTGCCGCCGGCTAACGTGCCGCCGGGTAAAGAGTCCCTGATATGGATCGCCAATTCGGCGACCCTCATCTACGGAGAACGGGACGCGGTCCTCGTGGACACCTTCATGACGGTGGAGCAGTGCAGCGGCTTGGCAGACGCCATCGTTGCGAGCGGAAAATCGCTGAAGGCAATTTATGTCACTCACGGACATCCCGACCACTTTTTCGGGCTAAAGGTTTTACAGGATCGCTTCCCAAACGTGCGGGCACTTGCGACACCTGAGGTCGTTGCGAAAATGAAGCTTCAGATCACCCCGGAAAAATTGGACGATCGGCGTAAGCAGTTTCCGAACCTTCCCGACGTTATTTCCATCGCGGATCCGCTGGAAGGCAATGAGATTGAATTGGAAGGAAACAAATTGGTCGTCGTCAGAGTCGGTCATACAGACACCGACGATACGACGTGTCTTCACGTCCCGTCGATCGGATTGGTCGTCGCTGGCGACGTCGTCTACAACGGCATTCACCCATTTCTCGGCGAATCGAACAGGCAAACCCGATTGGAATGGATTGCCGCGCTTGACAAAATCGACGCTCTGAAACCGTCGGCAGCTGTTGCCGGACACAAGATTCCCAGCAACGATGATAGTCCGCGAAATGTCGAAGAAACCCGCCAATACATACGCGACTTCATCCGGTTGAACGACACAACTAAAACTGCGCGGGAGCTCTACGAAAAGATGCTGGAGCTTTACCCCGATCGCGCCAATCTCGGTTCGCTCTGGAGCGCGGCCGCTACGGCGAAGGCTCAGTCGTAACCGCTGCCGCGTTGCCCCGTCGAGTTCGGCCACCACGCGGCGGCCCCGGCTGACACTTTCGATCTGCTCGCCGAAGGCTGGGCTCTCCAGATCATGGCCCGTCTATCGCGCCTCGGGGGCGGGCGTCATCCGCTTCGGGCCTACGGCGGCCTTTCCGCCGCGAACCTGCGGTCGCGTTTAGGACTGCTTCCGTTCGAATCTGACGGCGACGATCACGCTGGTCAAATTGTCGAGGGACATTGCCACCAACGCCATACATGAAAGCCGCTTCAGCCGCGCTGCGAGCGCGTGCTGTTGGTGACCGAGCATATCTCGGATGCCGAACTCGGAGTCTCGCTGAAACACAACGCCGTGACGCCGCGTAACAATCCGACTCCTCCTTCAGAATATAGGTACGTAGCTTCAATGAAATATGACAATCATCATATGAAACCAACTCGCAATGGAGATTAGACATGCCTATGCTCGACCGCCGGATGCTTCTGCGTGCCGGCTCTGCCACCGTCGGAGCCGCTAGCATCCCTGCCCTTGCCCATACTCCCCAAGCTGCCGAGCGGCCGCAGACCGGCTTCTACCGCTTCAAGCTCGGCGCGATCGAAATCACCGTCATTAGCGACGGCACGCTCGCGTTCCCGGCCGAAACGCTGTGGCTCGATCGGGCCGAGGACGCAAGAAGCCTGCTCACATCCACGTTCCAGCCATCCAGCCCGGTGGGGCTGCAAATCAACACCATTCTCGTCAATACCGGCGACAAGCTGGTGTTGATCGACGCTGGCTGCGGCGTCGACAAATTCCAGAAAACGACCGGCGGGTTGATTGCCAACCTCGTCGCAGCGGGCTACGCGCCGGGCGATATCGACACGATCCTGTTCACTCACTTTCACTTCGACCACCTGTGGGGCATCAGTGACCGCGAGAACGCATCGCTGCTGTTTCCCTCAGCCGAATTTGTCGCGACCGAGACCGAATTCGCCTTCTGGAACGCCCCGGATCTGGCCGATAGATTACCGCCTGAGCAGCAGCCACGTGTTACGCAGGCGAATCTGAAATTGGCGCACCCCCGGTTGCACCTGATCAAGGCCGAGGCGGAGGTGGCGCCGGGCGTAACCACCTTCGGCACACCCGGTCACACGCCAGGGCACATCGCGGTAAATATCAGTTCCGGCAGCGAAGAACTGCTCCTCACCGGCGACGTCGTAGTCAACTCGGCGGTCAGCTTCCTGCATCCGGAATGGACCTTCGGGTTCGACATCGACGTACCGCTGGCAACCAAGACGCGCATGGCCTTCCTCGACCGCGCAGCGGCCGACAAGACGCTGGTCGGCAGCTACCATCTACCCTTCCCTGGCTTCGGGCACGTGGTGCGCGAGGGGAGCGCTTACCGCTGGCTGCCGGCAGATTGGCAGTGGACGAGCTGACGATCACGCCGGGTAGGGGACGGTGTGTCCCCCACCGCCAACGGATCGATTTCATGCCAGCCTCGGAAAAAAGCGAAATGCGTATCTTGAACATTGTCACCTCGCCACGAAGAGGGCAATCCGCATCCATTGCTGTCGTCGACTCGTTCCTTCTCGAGTACCAAAAGAGGAACAGAGGAGTTGTGGTCGACACACTGGACGTTTGGACGGAATCGCTTCCGGAGTTTGATGCAGAAGCGATAGGGGCCAAATACAAAGGCGTCTCCGGAGAGGAAATGAGTCCACTGGAAAGAGCTACATGGGAAAAGATTCGAGAGCTCGCCTCACGCTTTCAGAGGGCAGATCGTATCGTTCTTGGCGTTCCGATGTGGAATTTTTCCTTCCCGTATAAGCTAAAGCAGCTGATCGACCTCGCCTCTCAACGGAATATGCTCTTCACGTTTGACGGGAGGGAATATGGGCCAGCGCTTAACATCGACAAGGCATTCGTCGCGTATGTACGGGGGCAAAGCGAGGAAGCCGGCTTTCAGAGGGTCCCTCCGCCAGGCTTTGAATATGTAACCAAATACATAGAATTCTGGCTCCACTTTATCGGCGTGCGCAGTATCACGGCAATGACCGTTGAGCACACGTGGGATGGGCGAGCAGTGGACATGATCGACGAGGGGAAGAAGCAAGCAGCAGAGCTGGCGAAGCAGTTTTGAAGCTGCCGGAGTCGCTGGGCCATTGGGTTGTTTTCCCAACTTGCGATTTAGTCCTTGGGCTTTACCTAGAAGGGGAAACCTGAACTGGCCGCGGTTAGCGGAACTCCTTCAAGCGAAATCAGTCCCGTAGGCTTTACCACGCGAGCCGATTTTCTGCGCGTGACAAGCCGCGCACGAGCTTGACCTTTGGGAATGGACGAGGTTATCGCCGGCGCGCTGGAATTCTGGAGCGCATCGACCTTTGTTATGAGCGTCGAAATCAGAGCAGACATCTTCTTTACATCGCCGTGCTCGTCGGCAATCTGAGCCGAAATCTTCTTCACGTCGGCTTGTTCGTCGGTGATGCTCTGTCGCAGCAAGCCGATCGTAGACGACTCCTGCTGAAACAGAGCTACGTTTTGCTGTATTGAGGAGCTGGTCTCCTGCAGCGAGGCAAGATGTTGCTTTTGGGCCGACCGAATATCGTCCAGCGCAGCGACAACGGTCTGCGGCACTTGCGCCGGCGCTTCCGTGTGAGGTAGCAACTCGGCCAGCCGGCTGACATCTGGCAAAACAAAATCGGAAGGCGATGACGTATAGACAGCAGCGACGGCGTTTAAGCCCAACGCGAATATCGCAAGCGCAGAGATTGTTTTATGACCGGACCTCCTGTCCGGATCGGAGGACTTGCCGGCTACGTTGCTTCGGCTCTGCTCTTTCGAAGTGTTGGTCACGCTCTTCGACCTCAAGTGAGTGGAAAAAATCGAGAGCCGTCGCGAGGTAGCATGCACGACGACTCCCGATTGCTCTACAAGACTTCGCTATGGTTAATTTCAGGTTAGCGCCTCGTGTGGACCCGCGGCCGATGCGCGGGCCTCTTCCGCGTGGTTGCGGTGCTGCAAGGTGGCCAGCACAGCAATCGTCATTGCGCGAGACTAGGCTTCTAGTCGCTGCCACTGTTCTCATATGGGCTATTCGCCGGATTTCGCCGCGCCGGGAGTTGCAGCGTCGCTCTCGCATGATCAGGCGACGGAATTGACGCCTGCCGTCGCGGACGAGGCAGTGCTGCCCGTTTTGTTGTAGGCGCTGGCGGCCGTCGCTGGATATTGCGACAGGTTGGCGACGAGCTGTTCCATCGCATCGATCATCTGATCGTCGGTGGTTCCGCCGCTGCCGCTTGCGGTGCCTGCGCTCCGATATATTTCCGCGGAATAGCCGTTTGGCAGGGCCACATCGATTCCGTCCACCGACTCGCCCGGCGCCAGATTCGCGGCGCCGGGAAAGCCCTCCGGGCTGGCCGGCGCGGCGCCATTCGCGGCCGCGCCCGGGGCGTTTTCAAACGCGGCGACGAGTTGCTCAACGGACTGGAGCATCTGCGCGTAGGCACCGCTATTGCCTGAGGCCGGAGTCTGCGCGCCGCCCTGGGAGATTTGGAAAACGCCAACCGAAATGCCGTTGGGCAGATTGACCTGAATTCCGTCACCGAAAGAGGAGGGAGGAACGAAAGAGGCGGAAGGCGAGCTGCTGGACGCCGATGCGCCGTTTGCGGAATCCGTTGGCGCCGAGGTAGGCGCGAAAGTGCTATTGGCCTGTGATGCCGTCGTTGCGGGCGATCTTGGCTGGAAGCTGTTAGGAAATCCCGTCGTGCCTACGCTGATACTCATTTCGATTCTCCACTGACTATGGTGACGGGATGAAGCAAATAGAGTGCCATCGCCGGAGGTGATTGCGCAGGTCGTACTTCCGGCGGGAATGATCGGTGCTCGGCCCTCGTCAGGTCTCGCGTGACGTTGCCGGCACCAGCTTGACGGGTTTTCGTTCCCGGCAGGAAGTGCCGGGTAGGAAAGTTCTGCCCAATCTAATGGCCTAGGTACTCAGGCTTGGCGACGGAGCCGATCGACTCGACATGAAGTTTCCTCGGGCGGACAGCGGTCCATCCAGCCTGATCGCGAGACTTGGCAAGATTTCGCCAAATTGCAACTCGGCCTGCTTCGTCTGCCACATCGGCGCCGACGCTTTGACCCCCCACACTAACATCCATCGTGGACCACCTGACCGAGCGCAGCGTTGACTGAAGCGACATCGTCGTTGCATTAGATAGCCGCGCGAACAGGATTGTCGGTCGCTTTGCAGGAAGTGGAGAGCGACGGTAATGTTTTTTGTTGAATCTCTTTTTCGTCCTGCGAGGATTTTGGCGCGCAAACTGAGGAAATTGAATGTTTTGAGGAGTGCCCGATGCATCGGATTCTATCGTTGTTCTTTTTCCTAGCGCTGGCAACGACAATTCCTTTGGCGGATGCGCTCGCGCAAAGCTCGGCGGGACGCGGCGCAGTGGGCGGCGCAATCATCGGCGGCGCCGTCGGCGGTCGTCGAGGAGCGGCTGTCGGGGCGATAGCAGGTGCGGCCGCTGGGAGTCGGCGGCATGTGCGTAATCACTATTACTGGCGCCATGGTCGTTGCTGGGTCCGCACGTACCGCGGATCGCATCCGGTCGCGTCTCGATATTGCTGAGACCTGTTTTCCGACCGCGGTTCATCCAGCTCTGACGCCGGCTCGCGGTTTCGATCTTGAGCGGAGCTGGACGGAAGAGGCGCTCTCGCCTTGCGCGGCATCCAGGGCGCCGCGCATCGCATTGTCCCGGAGCATCGGCCGCTGGTCGGGCAGGCTCGTCTAGAATGATCGCACACTTGCCGAATGGGTTTGGTCCACCATCGGCGCTTCCCGCGACAAGCGCGCCCGTACCTTGCGATGTGTCGATCGATGCTGCCCAATCGCCTGGCAGGCACGCCTTTCGGAGATGCCAAAAATTGCCTTGGCACGAAACACGCAGGCCGCGCGAAGCTCCGGGCTCAGAACCCCCGTCGTTGTTTCCAGCAGGATGAGCTTGTCCAAGGTCAAATCCGACACTGCACGGCGCAGTTGGGCGATCTCGTCCTCCAGCTCGGCCAGATGCTCGGCCAGATCGCCCTCAAGGCCTCCGTATCGATTTCGCCACCGATAATAAGTTACTTCCGTTACGCCAATTTCCTGCACGCACTCTGAAATCCGTCTTCCGGTGGCGGCTAATCCCTCAACATGTCTCAGCTTTGCAACGATTTCCTCGGCCTTATGTCTTTTCATCACCGACCCTTTCCTCAAGGAATGGCCTTATTATTGTAACTGCCAGGTTGCACGGAATAAGGCCACTCTCACCGATTGAGGTCTGATCGACGTCAATTAAAGGACAGTCGCCCTGCCCTAAAATGGGATTTTCGCAGCTGCCCACGCGCGCGCCCAAGGACGTGAGGATTGCACGGTCGCTGACGGGCCCTTCCGGTGCTGTCTGCCACACGGGCAAAAGCTGGCGGCGACGCGAGCTGGGCGTGGGCAAGGTACTCGATATTTTCATCTGGAGCTAAAATCGATCAACCAGCGCTTGCGCAGCATTCAAACGGCCGTCGATAACTTACAGACGCGCTGATACTCTCCGAGATCTCACGCCTCCGGTTTTGACACGAACAGGTCCATGCCCAACCGCTGCGATAGATGCTTCGCAACGAGTTGTCCCTTGACGCTGTTGCCCGTGGTGTCGAGCGGCGGGGCAAAAGTTCCCAAGCTACCCTTGCCGGGAGAAACGGTGACGATCCCACCACTGATGCCACTCTTTCCCGGCAGCCCGACGTCGTAAAGCCAGTCACCAGAGGTCTCGTACAGTCCCGCCGTTGTCATAACAGCAAGTACATAATGACAGACGATTGGATCGACGACTCTTACCTTGGTGATAGGATTCACCCCGCCATCAGCTAAGGTGGCCCCCATCACAGCCAGATCCTTGGCGCTCACGTTGAGCGCGCACTGTCTAGTGTACAAGTCGGTTGCTTGAGCAGGATCAGAATATATTCGCTCGAAGCTCTGGAGCAGGCCGGCGATGCTTCGATTTCGAAAGTTGGTTTCTGTTGCAGAGGCATAAACCCGATCGTTGAGCGAGAGCGGCCGTCCGGCGAACTCTGACAAGCCGCTATAAATGTGCTGCCACTTCGTATCGGCAGACGCACCCGGCATGAGACTCGTGGTTGCAATTGCACCCGCGTTTACCATCGGATTTGTCCTCCCATCGCCGCTCCGTTCGACGGCAGCAAGCGAATTAAAAGGAAGACCGGTTGCGTTAGCACCAAGTTTCTGACGCGCCTGCTCGGCGCCTATCGCCTGGCAAACCAAGGCGAAAACAAAAGGCTTCGATACGCTCATGATCGAAAACTCGTGCTCTGCATCGCCCACGGCATAAATTTCACCATTGGTGCGTACTACGCAAATGCCGAACAGCTCGCGTGGCATCTCAGCCAGCGCCGGGTAAACCTGCGAATTCCTTCCGTCACAGTTTGATTTATGGCGTTCGTATGCCTCGTTCACTAACCTGACGACCTCACCTGCAGGCGGCAAGCGGCCGGTTGATACATACGGATATTCGGCCCGATCTTCGACGTCTGCATTCATGACGCGGGTCCCGCTCCTATGGTTCTTCCTCGCGTGTGAAACTTCCAGCCCGGAAGTGCATGATTTTCTGAAACCCGATGAACACGAGGTCACTAGCGAGGCGATTTCACGTCACACAATTCGTCTAGTCGTATCTAAACGCAATTTACGCCTGAAGGCGGCCTGGCGACGAGCGGCCACGTCGTGTGTGATCAGATTATCGGCACGGCGCGGACCGACACATCTACGTGCAGCCCTGTCGGATCGTCCGCATTGCCGACAAAGCCGCCTGATATCGGGAGCGCCTGCTCTGCCTGCCTGGTTACGCCTACGCGAATCAGGTTCGCCCCGGCGATCAAGCCATTCGTCGGATCGTATTCGACCCAACCCGCACCAGGCAAATAGACACTGCACCAGGCATGCGTGCTGCCTCCGCCCCGGGTCGTGCCCGAAGTGTCATCGTACAAATAGCCGGTGACGAAACGCGCGGCGAGGCCGAAACTGCGCAGAGCTTCCATCATCAGAGCCGCAAAGTCGCGGCAGGTGCCGGAACCGAGCGCCAACGTTTGGATAGCCGTCTGTGTGCCTTCCTCATGGCGTGCGCCATAACGGAACTCCTCCTTGATCGCGCGCGTCATCGCTTCCAGCACCGTCAAGGTCTGTTTGCTGTCTGCTTCGGACACGACGCGGCGGGCCCAAGCGTCGACCTTTCGATCGGGGTCCGGCATCTGGCGTTCGGCAAGGCGTGCCAGATCGGGGATCTCATGCGCGGCGTAGGAAAACGGAAATACCTCGGCAGCGGTGTCGAGGCTGTAGAACGGAAGCGGCTGGCCGTCGGGGTGATGTGTCATATCGAGCGTCGACACTATATTGAGCCGCTCGGTTCTTAGTGCTTCGGACCATTCCAGGAAGCATATAGAATTGTTGAAGGCGTCATGCTTCCAGTAGATGCCCGTCGGCTCCGGTTCGACTTTCAGCTCCGTACTGTGCAGGCGCAGATCGTGGCTCTCATCCGGCCGGACCATCAGCTTATGGCGTAGCAGGCCCACCGGGTTGCGGTAGGTGTATTCGGTCGTGTGAACGATACTAATCCGCGCCATCTGCGCCTCACTCAACTCGATCGAACTGATCCACATCTATACCATGGGCTCGATTTATCGAGGACCAAACCACTGTTTCCGGTGGACAATAATGGCAGCCAATTTATAGATTAACTGGCCCGGTTCGTCCGCAATGGCAAGTATTGATGAACCTCGACCTCACCCTCGTCTTGCTCGTGCTCGCGGCCGCGATTTTGATGTTTGTCATCAACCGGCCCCGCATGGACGCGGTCGCGCTGCTGGTGATGGTTGCGTTGCCTTTCACCGGCATCATTACCATGAACGAAGCGCTGGCGGGGTTTTCTGATTCATCGATCATCCTGATTGCCGCGCTATTCGTGATCGGCGAAAGCCTGGTGAGGACCGGCGTTGCGCGCCGGCTCGGCGATTGGCTCGACGCAAAGGCAGGCAGCAACGAAAACTACCTGCTGATCCTGCTGATGGCGGCGGTTGGCGGCCTCGGCTCCTTGATGAGCTCAACCGCCGTGGTCGCCATCTTCATTCCGGTGGTGCTGCGGATCTCGAAAAATCGCGACACGGCGCCTAGCCGACTCATGATGCCCCTGAGCTTCGCCGCACTGATCAGCGGGATGCTGACGCTGGTGGCCACGGCGCCGAACCTGGTCGTGAACGCCGAACTGATCCGCCAGGGCGCGCAGGGATTCGGCTTTTTCAGCTTTACCCCGTTCGGGCTTCCACTGCTTGCACTCGGCATCGTCTATATGCTTTTAGCGCGGGGCCTGTTGGCCTCCACAAAAGGTCTACCTCCTGCTGCGGACCACCGCCCGGGCCTTCAACATTGGATCGAGCAATACAGCCTTGTCGATCGCGAAAAACGCGTTCGAATAACCGCCGACTCATCGCTGGCCGGAAAGCGCCTCGACGAACTGTCACTCCGTTCTGTGGGAGTGAACATTCTTGCCATCGAACGCGGAACGGGGTTTGCAGCCAAGGTCTTCAACCCAACCGCGCGAACAGAGCTACAGGCCGATGATGTCCTGCTCGCCGACGTTCACATGTCCGACGAGGACGCAAACCAGCTGTGGCATTCCCTGATGCTTGAGCCGCGGCCGCTCAGTGAGACCGGCAACTACTTCGTCGACCGTTCTCAGGAGATCGGCGCAGCGGAGGTCATTCTGCCCGCCGAATCCAGACTAATCGGCCGGACGGTGCTCGAGGCCCGGATTCGCTCCGAATACGGTCTCACCGTCATCGGGTTGCGGCACGGCAGCAAAGTGGTCGCGCACGGCCTTCTCGGGGAGAAGCTAAAGATCGGAGATACTCTGCTGCTCATCGGCTTCTGGTCCGACATACGCGATCTTCAGTCAAAGAACGACGACATCGTGGTGCTGAATATGCCGGCGGAACTGGAGGAGGTTCTTCCCGCAGCGCGGCGGGCGCCGCATGCCCTGGCAGTACTCGGGCTGGTGGTCGCGCTGATGATAAGCGGTCTGGTGCCGAACGTTCAAGCCGCGCTGATTGGCTGCCTGCTGATGGGGCTTTTAGGTTGCGTCGATTTCGACAGCGCCTACCGGTCGATCAATTGGAAGAGCCTGATCCTGATAGTTGGAATGTTGCCGTTCTCGCTTGCATTGCAGCGGACGGGAGGGGTCGACCTCGCTGCCGACGCGGTGGTGAGCTTAGTTGGAGGTGCTGCGCCGCATCTCGTGTTGGCGACCTTGTTCGTCATCACCGCGATGTTGGGCCTGTTCATCTCAAATACGGCCACAGCCGTGCTGATGGCGCCGGTGGCGCTGGCGATCGCCAAGGACCTCGGAGCTTCGCCCTATCCATTTGCGATGACCGTCGCGCTGGCCGCCTCCGCAGCTTTCATGACGCCTATTTCCTCGCCGGTGAACACGCTGGTGGTGGGCCCCGGGCAGTATAGTTTCGGCGATTTTGTGAGGGTGGGTGTGCCCTTCACCATCATCGTGGCGATCGTGAGTGTGCTACTGGTTCCGATTTTTCTTCCGTTCCAATAGGCGACCCATCTCCGGGCAGCTGATTCCAGCACTGCGGTCCACGTAGTGGTCCAAACCAAATGACAGCTCGTTCGATCACGAGCTTTTGGATTGCTCGATTGGGCCGCAAGCGCGCAACGCATCGCCGTTCAGACTTCATACTGCGGTACGAAGGCTGCGGAGAAAAATGCATTCTCCGGCCTCCATCGAGAGCAGTTGAGGTGGCCCGCCAAAGGACGAAACCTCGGCTAAAATCTGTAGGATTTTTGCGATTTTCTCGACCCACGGTACGGCGAGCTTATTTATGTTGGCGGAGGGAGAGCAACTGGTCTCGAACTCTCTCCACGTAACCCAGAGTAGTAGGTGGGGTCCGGGCGAGCCCTGAGGGGTCAAAGGTCGCGCTCCGCGTTTCTGGACTATCCCGCTCCTACCGAGTTCCGATCGTTCGATGGCTCAAGGTCGTCCGCGGCGACAACCAACTCAGATTGAGCGATTTGAGCTTTGAGATGCGCAATTTCTGACTGGGTTTGCCCTTCATCCAGTGAACAATTTAGAAATAGTTGCGACAACGGTGGCGGCACCATCGACTTTCCTAGTCACCGACGGCAGTCGGAATTTAGCAGTCGGTTCGGTGCCCTCATGTCGGCCCAAGTTGGCGAGAGATCGATGAACGACAATAGTTTTATGTCTCGGTAAAGAATAAAAATATACTTTTTGGTCGCAATCGTCTTCGGCGTTCGTGTATTGGTCATCATCAATTGCCGGACGGTCGGTTCCTATGTGCAGTGGTGAACCGACCTGCCGTTGGGATTGCGTTAGCCTACTCGCTTCCACGGTTTGGGGGTGTCAAATGACAGGCAGATTGACCGTCAGAAGAGACGTACGAAAAGTTTCACGGAGAGGACGCGCTTCGTTTCCGCATGAAGCGGAACTATTATCCAAGCGGCTTGCTGTTCTTGATCGAATGTTGTCGGCCTTAAGGACCGAACCTCGGATCACTGGTCGGAATAAAAGACTCAGGCTCGGCCTTGCGCGCGTTTCGAGTTACGTCCGCCGTCCGACCGCCGCGCGTTAGACCCCGACTGAATCCGCAAATCGTCGAGCTTCCTCCCGGACCTAAGCTGCTCAGTCACCCAGCGTGGTTGCCTCCCGCGGCCCGCCCAGGTCTCAGCAGGATCGGCGGGATTTCGATACTTGGGCAACACCCGTGGGTAAGGCCGTCGTTCGCGCCGAGCGGCCTCGCTTGGTAGACTGTTTGACCGGAGCTGCCGCAGCCGCTTTTCAAGCATGGTTTTTTCCGCAGATATTTTGCTCCTGAGAACAGAACTGATCTCCGAACGCAGAGCCCACAGCTCGTCGAGGGACATCGAATTAAAATCATCACGCTTCATCGTTTTAACTCTGCTTCGTTTCACCATCAGCGTATTAAATGGGCGTTTGATCGTCGGGGCGGGGCGCTGCATTGCACCTTAAAGCTCCGGTTTTTTTAATGCCGCCCTGCGTGGGCGGATATGGGTTTTCCGGCGGGCTTTTCAATGACATTTTTGGGTTTGATTTATCACTTTCGGAATAATAGCCAGCGAAAAAACCCGCCGAAGCTGGAACCTTGTTCGTCCGGACTGGAGCCCAGT